>PVMS01151197.1_pt1 | contig 17643 bp, 16 predicted proteins | sample 1853461 | NCBI WGS metagenome assembly PVMS01 (sample SAMN08582032, study PRJNA380276) | Marine sediment metagenome, whole genome shotgun sequencing project. | isolation source: ocean sediment barecode stripped | collected 2017 | reverse complement strand
ATGTTACGAAGTGCATTTATTGTTTTCCTGCTTGGCTGGGTACTCTGGTTCTGGATTGACAAGCCGCCACCCGAACAGATGCGGTTGCCGGAGGTCAGTGACAGTCTGGTCGAGAATTTCCAGGTGGCGTTCGACATGCTGAAGGCAGGTTATCCACAAGTGTCCTTTGTCTATATCTGGAACGCCCACTACCTGCTGCTTTCATTGCTTGGTGGTGCGTTGGCAGCCGTGTCTTACGGGGTGCTGTCGGACTATCTGTCCAGACGGCGGATGCGCAGAAATTTTATGCCGCCACCACGTAAAAAACAGGACAGTGACGAAAAAGATACCCCTGCAGAGCAACAGGACACGACCGGCTGACCTGTCTGACAAGACCATTGTAATCGTCTGCCGTGTAGATTACGGTCCTGGTTTGATGATTTCATAAATGGATGTTTTCGGCATGCCGGCTGGCATCAGGGGTTGAATATGTGTGAGGTACAGGAGCAGCTGGCACGTGTTATTGCGCGGATGCAGACCATCCAGCGAGCAATTCAGTCATCCGGGCAGCCCGCATCCATGTTTGAGTTACAGGAATTAAAAGATCTGGGCAGGGAGTATGCCCGTATTATCGATAGCCTGGCAGATTCGTCAGCGGGTCCATCGCGGGCCTGACCATCGGAGCCTTAATATCATGCAACAGGATCCCGGTATCTTTGTCGGCAAGGGTGAACAGTCTGTCTACCTGCTGCCACAGCTCGCAAATCGTCACGGTCTGATTGCCGGCGCCACCGGTACCGGGAAAACAGTCTCGCTGCAGATACTTGCTGAAGATTTTTCGCGCCGCGGGGTGCCGGTCTTCATGGCCGATGTGAAGGGTGACCTGTCCGGTATCAGTCAGCCTGGCAAGGAACACCCGAAGTTGCGGGAGCGTGCCGGTGTGATTGGCCTGGAAGATTATTCCTTTGAGGCATTTCCGGTAGTCTTCTGGGATCTGTTCGGGAAAAAGGGTCACCGGTTGCGCGCCACGGTTTCAGAAATGGGTCCACTGTTACTGGCGCGCATGCTGGGCCTGAATGACACCCAGGAGGGTGTGCTGTATGCCACCTTCAGGATTGCGGATGATGAAGGCATGTTGTTGCTGGATCTGAAGGATCTGCGGGCGTTGCTCATTTTTGTAGGGGAGAACGCGAAGCAGCTGCGACTGGAGTACGGCAATCTGCCAGCTGCCTCTGTCGGCGCTATCCAGCGTCGCTTGCTGGTGCTGGAACAGGAAGGTGCCAGGCAGTTTATGGGTGAGCCGGCGCTGGACCTGTTTGATTTTATGCGCACGGGATCCAGGGGCTACGGCAATATCAACATCCTGGCTGCAGACAAGCTGATGCAAACTCCGAAATTATACGCGACGTTTCTGCTGTGGCTGCTGTCAGAGTTGTTCGAGGAACTCCCGGAAGTGGGTGATCCCGAGAAGCCCCGCCTGGTGTTCTTCTTCGACGAGGCCCTGCTGAAAAGCATTGTGCGTTCGATTGGCAGTTCCCTGGGGCGCCAGATATCGCGCGGGGTACTGGGTTCTATCCTGAAGTAATGAGACCGGGGTTGCTGGTCCCATTCGTAAATAGATCATGAGCACCAAACGCTACCTGGCAAGAAACAGGATACTGCCTGTCCTGATGGTGCTGGGCTTGCTTGCCTGGCAGTACTACCTCCCGGACAAACAGTCCACTGATTACACCAGCACGGTTGCGGACAACGGGGTGCAGCAGGCGTATGCCGCACACCATTCCGGGCAGTGGCTCGAGACCCGTGGCCGCATCAGCCGGGTGTTGAGAGATGACAATGCGGGGGCGCGCCATCAGAAGTTTATTCTTGAACTCGACGACGGACATACTGTGCTGGTGGCTCATAATATTGACCTCGCCAGTCGTATTCCGGCACGGGAAGGATTGTCACTGAGCGTGCGTGGTCGCTATGAATGGAATGAACGCGGGGGAGTGATTCACTGGACGCATCATGATCCTGATGGCCGGGAGTCGGGGGGCTGGATCAAGGTCGACGGGCTTCGCTATGAATAATGTTCATACGCCTGTATTAATGTATTGCACGGGTCTTTGAGAAAGGAAGAACAGGTTATGGCACATGGATCAAGCAAGGCAGTGATTACCGCGCTGGTCGCCAATGCCATCTTGACGGCATTGAAATTTATTGCGGCTGTATTGACACATTCCGCTTCCATGATGAACGAGGCAATCCACAGCATGATGGACAGTCTCAACCAGGGATTCCTGCTAATCGGGCTGAAAGTCGGGGAAAGACCTGCGGATGCTGAATACGCCTTTGGTCATGGTCAAAAGAAGTACCTGTGGAATCTCTGGAGTGCCATTGGCCTGTTTTCCATTGGCTGCGGACTGGGGCTGTCACACGCCTGGCACTCCTGGGCAAAGGCGGGTACAAAACAACCGCCGGCGCCGATTGACCTGCTTGGCTTCAGTATTGCTCCGCTCTGGATAGCCGCTGCTGTGCTGTTTGTTGCACTCATACTGGATGGCTATTCACTCGTTGTGGCCGTGAGCGAATTCAGCAAGCGCATGCGCAAACACGGAGAGACCGATTTTCTGCGGTCGCTGCTGCGTTCCAGGGACCCAACATTGGTGGCTGTTGTGCTCGAGGATACCGTCGCAACACTGGGTGTGTTGCTGGCGGCAACGGGTATCGTACTGACTGCCGTTAGCGGCAATCCCTACTGGGATATCGGTTTCTCGATGGTGATCGCCGTGTTGCTCGGTCTAATGGCCTTTTTCCTGGGGGCGGTTAATATGCGCTATCTTTCCGATGTGCGCGACACGGAGGCGGAAGCCGCGTTTGTCGATATCGTAAAGCAACATTCGGAAGTTGAACGCTACCACGATCTGCGCTCGATTATCATTGACGACCAGCACACGATTCTGGTTGCCGAGATTGAGCTGCGTGAAGAAGCCGTTGTCGCCGGACTGCAGGCACGCATGACAGCATACGAAAACAGGTTCCTGTCCGTGCTGCCCAATGAAAAATGCAAGGACGAACGGTTACGCGATTATTGCCATACGCGTGCCGCAGCACAGGCCACGCTGGAACGTATCGAAATCATTATCGAGGAACTCGCGCAGGCGATCAGGAAGCGCTTGCCGCGGGTACGTCATGTTACGCTTGAGGTCGAGGGCATAGCGACGGCACCTGAACTGGATAAGGGTAACTAGTATGGATAACAAACTCGAGGAGTTGTACCGGCAGCTCATAGAAGGTATTGGTGAGGACCCTTCACGAGAAGGTCTGGTGAAAACACCGGTCCGTGCTGCCAAGTCCCTGCAATACCTGACACGCGGTTACCAGCAGTCCGTTGACGAGGTGGTCAATAATGCCATCTTCGATTCCGATAATGACCAGATGATTCTGGTGAAGGATATCGAACTGTACTCCCTGTGCGAACACCACTTGCTGCCGTTCATCGGCAAGTGTCATGTCGCCTACATACCAACCGGCAAGGTCATCGGCCTGTCAAAGATCGCACGTATCGTGGATATGTTTGCAGGGCGGTTGCAGATACAGGAAAACCTGACCAAACAGATTGCCGATACCCTGATGCATGCAATACAGCCGGCCGGTGTCGGTGTCATTATCGAGGCCCAGCACCTGTGCATGATGATGCGCGGGGTTGAGAAACAGAACTCGAAAATGACGACCTCGATGATGCTGGGTACTTTTCTTGATCATGACCGTACCCGGTCAGAGTTTTTGCGGCTGGTCAGGGACTGATGGCGGGCTATATACCGAACTTGCGGCGCGATTTGTTGCGTGTCAGTTAACACTGTAGCTGCGGTCAATATCCTCGCGCGTGAGCACGCCATACACCCGGCTGATACCCGGAATGGTGTGCCGGGTGACATACAACGCTTCGGTATCATTGGCATCCAGAATGCTGACCGCTTCCTGCAAGGTGGCCTGGAAGTCAACAGGGGTTACGTCTCTCCGCTCCGCGGGTATCTCCGTCAGTGAGCACTCTTCCTTGTCGGGATGCTCCTGCACCTGGCGCGCCAGGTCGGCGGCCGGCATGATGGCAAGCGGTTGCTTGTCCCGGGTGATCAGTATCCAGCGGGGTTCGCTTGCCAGGGCTTCCAGTACACGTGCGCGGTCAACTACTTCGGGTAGCGATTCATATTGCCGTTCCATCACACTGGCCACGCCGACACGTCTCAGGGTCTGTGTCAGTGGTGTATCCCGGTAATCCAGCCCACGTGCCTTCATGAGCACGACATAGACAGATTCCTTGCCAAAGACTTCCCGGCTGACAAGCACGCCGGCAATTAATGCCAGCATGGCCGGCAGGATGATGTGCGGGTTGGCGGTGAGTTCCAGCATGGCTGTCAGTGCGGCGAGTGGCGCCTGCAATGTTGCACCCATCATGGTGCACATGCCGATCAGCGCATAGAAGGCCGGGGAGGCGATTTCACCCGGCAGCCAGATGTCAGCCATGATACCCGTGGCGCCGCCGGCCAGTGCGCCGATGACGATGGTTGGTCCGATCAGGCCGCCGGGTAGACCCAGCCCCAGCCCCAGTGCGCTGGCCAGGATTTTTGCAGCGGTGATGACAAGCAAGGCTGACAGCGCCAGCTGTCCCAGCAGTGCCTGGTTGACCGTGTCATAGCCGATGCCCATGATTTCCGGTACAGCCATGCCAATCAGGCCAACGATACCGCCGCCCAGGGTGCAACGGAACCAGATCGGCCAGTCACTCGAGAGCCTGGTCGAACGTTGCAGTAAATGGATAAACAGGGCGGCGATGCAGCCCAGTGTGATGCCCATGATGATGACATAGGGTAACTCCAGCAATGATCCCAGTTGCATGGCCGGGATGGAGAAAACCCGGTCACTGCCGAACACCAGCCGGGTCAGTGTGGTCGCGGTCACCGCGGACAGGATGACCGGGGCGAAGCTGACCACGGAGTATTCCATCATGACGACTTCCATGGAAAAGATGACGCCTGCCAGCGGGGTATTGAAGGAGGCTGAAATCGCCGCGGCAATGCCACAGGCAGCCAGCGTTCTCAGGCTGTTGTTGGGCAAGCGCAGCCACTGGCCCAGCTGGCTGCCACTGGTCGCGCCCAGATGCACACTGGGGCCTTCGCGACCGACGGAGTGTCCGCTGACAATGCTGAGTGTGGCACCGAAAAACTGTGCCACTGCATTGCGAAACGGCAACCTGCCCTGGTGGTAAGCGAGTCGCTCCATGACATGCACGATTCCGATCTCGCGGGTTTCCTGTTGCAGGAATTGCCAGATCAGGCCAATGGCCAAACCACCGGCCACCGGCAACAGCAACCGCAGTCCGACCGCGAGACCCTCGTAATTCTCGATATTGCCTTCGGGCAGCAGCAGGCCCTGTGAGGATTCCACCAGCATCCGGAACGCAATAATGACGCCGCCTGACAGCAGCCCCACCGGGATGGCCAGCATGGACAGTTGTGGCAGGGCGTCGAGGCTGGAGACGCGCAGTCCGAAATTGTCGAGCCATTGATCCCAGCGGTGTTTGAACACGATTTGTCCTTATGGTGGGGGTGGCAGTCCTGATTCAGGCCGCCGCTACCTGCTTTTCAGGGCGCTATTGTAGAATGAAAGGACGCGGGATGGTGTACTATCTGCGGATTGTGAAGTCAGGCAGAGAACAGGTGCGCAAGGCATGATCAAGGTAGGTGTGGTAGGCGGAACCGGCTATACCGGTGTCGAATTGCTGCGGTTGCTGGCAGGGCATTCGGAGACAGAGCTGGTCGTTATTACTTCCCGTTCCGAGGCCGGCAAGCCGGTGGCGGACCTGTTTCCGAACCTTCGCGGCCGGCTGGAACTGGCCTTCTCGGTGCCGGATATCGGGCAGCTGTCAGCCTGTGACCTGGTGTTCTTTGCCACGCCCAATGGTACGGCCATGACCATGGTGCCGCAGCTGCTGGAGGCCGGGGTCCGGGTGATCGACCTGGCGGCTGATTTTCGCCTGCGGCAGGCAGACCAGTGGCAACACTGGTATGGCATGGAGCATGCCTGTCCGGAATACCTGCAACAGGCCGTTTACGGCCTGACGGAAATCAACCGCGCGGCGATTGCACAGGCAAAACTGGTCGCCAACCCGGGTTGTTACCCGACTGCGGTACAGCTGGGTTTTTTGCCACTGCTGGAGGAAGGCCTGATCGAGAGTGATCACCTGATAGCCGACGCCAAGTCCGGTGTCAGCGGTGCCGGCAGAAAAGCGGCGACTGGTACACTGTTGTGCGAGGCGAGCGAGAATTTCAAGGCCTACGGGGTTGCTGGTCACCGTCATCTGCCGGAAATCCGTCAGGGACTGGAGCTTGCTGCGGGACAGCCGGTCGGGCTGACGTTTGTACCGCATCTGACGCCCATGATTCGTGGTATACACGCGACCCTGTATGCACAACTGCGTGATGTTGATCGTGACCTGCAGGCGCTCTTCGAGGCGCGCTACAGTGACGAGCAATTCGTTGATGTGCTGCCTGCGGGCGCACATCCGGAGACCCGCAGTGTGCGCGGGGCAAACCATTGCCGGATTGCGGTACACAGGCCGCAGCAGGGTAATACCGTGGTGGTGCTCGCGGTGATCGATAACCTGGTCAAGGGTGCTGCCGGTCAGGCAGTGCAGAACATGAATACCATGTTTGGCTACCAGGAAAATACAGGCCTCAAAGATATTGCGCTGCTGCCGTAATGCATGAGGTGGGTATCTTTTTTGTGATCTGTATCCGGCCAAACACGTAATGTCCTGCCATACTGTTCGTACATGCCGGTCCAGCAGGTGTGGCCGTGCGGGGTAAACTGCTGATCCGCGCTATGGTAATTGCCGGTCTGGGTATTGCCCTGTTTGCGGCCTGGTGGCTGTATGATCTTGGCAAGTTACGGGGTGTGGATGAACTGGCCGGGTTGCGGACGGAACATGCCATCCTGGAGAAGCGCCACAAGAAACTGATCAAGGATGCCGGGGCGTTGCGCGAGCAGGTGGCCATTCTGGAGCGCTCCAGCCAGATTGATCGTCAGGCGGCACTGGATGTAACGGCGGATCTGGGACGGCTTGAGGAAGAGTTGCAGGCGGCACGGGAAGAGGTTGAATTCTACCGTGGTATTGTCGCGCCAGGAGATGTGCAGTCCGGCCTGCGTATCCACCGGTTTACCCTGGAAGAGGGCGCAGTACCTGGCGAGTATCACTATGACCTGGTGCTGACACAGTTGAAGCGCAATGATCGATATATAACGGGAGTGGTTGACTGGAAGATTTCAGGGTCGATGCTGGGTGAGCAGGGCGAACTGGCGCTTGCGGGCGTTACCAACCCGCCGGTCGAACAACTGAAATTCCGCTTCCGTTATTTTCAGGATCTGGCAGGAAAGATAACCTTGCCGGAGGGTTTTGAGGGAGAGAAGGTTGTTTTGAGTATTAAACCCGGGGGCAAGGGCAAGTCGCCACCTGTTGAACAGACATTCGACTGGCCGGAACCGGGTTCCTAACTGACAGGAGAATACCTATGCTGGGACAGGGCAAGAAATCGAAGAGTACAAGTGCGAAGGTGGATACCATCATCGGGCAGCAAACGCGCATTGAAGGCGACATTCACTTCTCCGGCGGGCTACATGTCGATGGCCGGATCAAGGGGGGTGTCATTGCCGAGGCGGACTCTACGTCGGTGCTTACAGTCAGTGAACACGGCAGCATCGAGGGTGACGTACGCGTGCCAACGGTAATTTTGAACGGCAGCGTTACCGGTGATGTCCGTTCGGGTGAGCGAATTGAACTGGCTGCCAAGGCCAGAGTCGATGGTGATGTGTACTACAACCTGATCGAGATGGCGATGGGTGCGGCCGTGAATGGCAGTCTGGTGCACAATACCGAAACAGACTCCTCGGTACTTGCCTTTGACCGGGAGGGTGCCGATAACGGTACCAATACTGACTAATACTTGACCAAAATACTCGGGAAATGACATACTTTTTGCTTTCGCAGTTGTCTTACAGCAAGAGGCAGTACCCAAATGAGTGAAGCAGCAACAGCAATGACGGCCGATGTGACCTTTAGCGACGCCGCCGCCCGGAAGGTCAAGCACTTGATTGATGAGGAAAATAATCCGAATCTCAAGTTGCGGATCTATATCTCGGGCGGTGGTTGTTCCGGTTTTCAGTACGGTTTTTCCTTTGACGACAAGGTGGGTGACGGCGATATGACCGTTGAGAACGGTGATGTCGCACTGGTGATCGACCCCATGAGCTATCAATACCTTATTGGAGCTGAGGTTGATTACACCGAGGGTCTGGAAGGCGAACAGTTTGTGGTGCGTAATCCCAACGCAACAACGACCTGCGGTTGCGGTTCCTCTTTTTCAGTCTGAGACTCAAACAGTTTTTAATCGGCAAGGGGGCTTGATCGCCCCCTTGCCCGTTTCTGAACCGAGGATATGCAGTGACTGACTATCAACCGGGGCTGGAAGGTGTTCCTGCTACCAAATCGAATATTTCCTTTCTGGATGGCAAGCAGGGGATCCTGACCTACCGTGGTTACCGTATTGTCGATCTGGCAGAAAACAGTACCTACGAAGAAACTGCTTACCTGCTGCTGGATGGTGAACTGCCTTCAGCGGCACAACTGGACAGGTTTGATACCCAGTTGCGTGAACACCGCCGCGTAAAATACAACATCCGTGACATCATGAAATCGTTGCCGGGTACCGGCCACCCGATGGAAATGTTGCAAACAGCGGTTGCCAGCCTTGGCATGTTTTATCCGAATAATGTACCGGTACAGATTCGCAGTCCGGGTGACGAGAGTGAGCAATATGTACACGGGCAGTCGATTCGAATACTGGCACGTATGGCCACGCTGGTGGCCATGTGGCAACAGATGCGTATCGGCAATGATCCGATCCGTCCAAGGACCGACCTGAGTTACGCTGCCAATTTCCTGTACATGTTCTTTAATGGTGTGGAACCGGACCCGCTGGTCGCCCGCATCATGGACACCTGTTTTATCCTGCATGCCGAGCACACCATTAACGCCTCGACATTTGCCGCCATGGTGACCGGCTCGACACTGGCGATGCCGTCTTATGTCATTGCAGCCGCGATTGGCACCCTGGCCGGGCCGCTGCATGGCGGTGCCAACGAGCGTGTTATCAAAATGCTGCAGGAAATCGGCAAGCCTGAACATGCCAGGGCGTGGCTGGGTGAGAAACTGGCCGCCAAAGAGACCATCTGGGGAATGGGGCACCGCGAATACAAGGTGAAGGACCCGCGTGCCACCCTGCTGCAGAAACTGATGCGTGAACTGGCTGACTCCCAGGGTGCTATCAGCCCGTTGTTTGAGACAGCGCTGGCGCTGGAAGAGGCCTGTGAGGAATCGCTCGCACCGAAGGGGATCTACCCCAATGTGGATTTTTATTCCGGCATTCTGTACCGCGAAATCGGCATCCCGCCCGACCAGTTCACGTCAATCTTTGCGATTGCACGGACCTCTGGCTGGCTGGCCCACTGGCGTGAGCAGGTCTCTGAAAACCGGATCTTCAGACCTACCCAGGTGTATACCGGGTATGAACCAAGGGATTATCTGCCGACAGTGGATCGTTAGTCAGGGTCCGTGCGCATGTCTTCAAGCAGGTCATTGGTTGCGGCATCAATGCCGTCCATGCGGGTGCCGGACATCAGTCCAATAAAGAGAGTTGCCATGTGCTAGCTGTACGTGCTGTCTTCCGGACACGCAGTGTAAACCGGGATGTGAATCGCAGCGCTGCGGGCCGGACGAGCTAGTTGTTGCTGGCAAGCCGGACGTCGCGCACCCGGTCTATCTGTGCTATCAGGCTGTCGGCCCTGGTATTGAAATCAGCCATATATTTTTTGTTCAGCGGGTCAGCGCCGGGAAGTTTTACCTTGAGTGGATCACGGTGTGCGCCGTTGACCCGGAATTCATAATGCAGGTGTGGCCCGGTTGCCAGGCCTGAACTGCCGATATAGCCGATCGTCTGTCCCTGTCTGACCCGGCTGCCTGTCTTCAGTCCACCCCGGTACTTGGACATGTGTGCATACAGTGTGCTGTATTTGGAGCCATGCTGGATGATGATGGTCTTGCCGTAACCCCCCTTCTTGCCACGGTGCACAATCTTGCCATTGCCCGTTGCCTTGATCGGGGTGCCACGTGACGCGGCATAGTCCACGCCTTTATGCGCGCGTATGCGATTCAGAATAGGGTGTTTCCTGCCAAGGCTGAACCGGGAGCTGATACGGCTGAACTCAACAGGGGTGCGCAGGAAAGTCTTGCGCATGCTCTTTCCATCCAGAGAGTAATAGTCTGTTTTACCACCTGCATCGGTGTAGCGGATGGCCCGGTAGCGCTTGCCGTGATTGACAAACTCGGCAGCGAGGATATCCCCGCGTCCAATGTTCTCGCCATCAAGATATTGTTCTTCATACAGTACAGTGAACTGGTCGCCCTTGCGGATGTCGAGTGCAAAATCCACGTCCCAGGCAAAAATACCGGCCAGTTCCATGGTCAGGTTGTCTGACAGTCCGGCCTTTTGCCCGGCCACGAACAGTGAGCTGTCAATGATGCCGCTGGCACTTACCTCCCGGCGTTCGGGAGTGAGGTGGGTGGTACTGATGCCAAAGTCTTTGCCGTCGCGACTGATTTCCAGGCTGCTTAATTTGTCGATCTGGTATGACAGCCTGACCAGCCCCTTGTCGTCACTGGTCATCAGACGCAGTGTTTGTCCCGGATAGATTCTCTTCAGGTTGGTGGCAGCACCGCCCTGTTCCAGCAGATCATGCAATTGCCGTGGCGGGATTCCCAATCGTGAAAAAATACCTGCGAGGCTGTCACCGGATTTCACGGTGACCACATGCCAGTTACCTTCAGGTTCATCAGCCCCGGCGGCAGTCGGTGCAAGCTTGTTGAGAGTATTGATTTCGGTGTTGCTGACAGCGTCCGTTTTCGCAACGCCGGTAGCCGGTGCAGGAACATCCAGCGGTAATAAAACGTGGCGTGTGGCTTGGGCAGGTTCCGGGTCAATTCCCCAGAGCATGACTGCCAGCACCACTGCTGTACAGATGAGCAGCAGGTAGGTCGGGCGCAGCAGGCGAGGGCGGGCACCTGTTTCCACTGGGTGCGATTTGACGTCACGGTTGATGATGGACTGGTAATTCACGGTAAGTCCTTGTATAGGTTTGGCATAAGTTAACGACTGGTTGGCTGCGGGTCAACTGTTTCTTCCTTATATATACCTATAGCGGTCGCGAAATACGGGAACTTGAGTTGACTGGCGGTGGGAAGCGGGGCTTATCAGGCGCTTGTGGTGTGTTAATCTGCCGCGGTGCAAAATTTTTACGGAGTTGGTTACAGATGACATCGTTTGATGAGCTGGCGCAGATCAAGCGCGGTGCTGATGAAATCCTGGTGGAAGCCGAGCTGGTTGAGCGCCTCAAGTCCGGAAAATCCTTGCGCATCAAGGCCGGTTTTGATCCTACTGCGCCGGATTTGCACCTGGGACATACGGTACTTATCAACAAGTTACGCCAGTTCCAGCAGTTGGGTCACGAGATACTGTTCCTGATTGGCGACTTTACCGGGATGATTGGTGATCCAACCGGGAAGAATGTCACGCGCAAACCACTTACAAGAGAAGATGTGCTGGCAAATGCCGCCACTTACGAACATCAAATCTACAAGATACTGGACCCGGAAAAGACCACAGTGCTGTTCAATTCCCAGTGGATGGGCAGCATGAATGCAGCGGACCTGATTCAGGTTGCCGCCAAGCATACCGTGGCACGCATGCTGGAAAGAGATGATTTCAGCAAGCGCTACGCAGGCAATCAGCCGATTGCCATTCACGAATTCCTGTATCCGTTGATTCAGGGGTATGACTCTGTGGCGATGAAGGCCGATGTGGAACTGGGCGGCACAGACCAGAAGTTTAATTTGCTGGTGGGCCGTGAGTTGCAGAAACACTACGGGCAAAAGCCCCAGGTTATTCTGACCATGCCCATCCTGGAGGGACTGGATGGCGTGCAGAAAATGTCGAAGTCCCTGGATAATTACATTGGTATCAATGAGCCGGCAGACGAAATGTTTGGCAAGCTGATGTCCATCTCGGATGACCTGATGTGGCGTTATTTCGAGTTGCTGAGTTTCAGACCGCTGGGCGAGGTCGAGCAGTTAAAGCGGGATGTAAAGCAGGGCATGAACCCGCGTGACGTCAAGTTCCAGCTGGGCCAGGAAATCGTGGCCCGCTTTCATGATCAGGCGGCTGCCGAAAAGGCGCTTGCCACTTTTATTGCACGCTTCCAGAAGGGTGCCATGCCGGACGAGATGCCGGAACTGACTATTGTCTCTGATGGTGGTGAGATAAAGATTGCCAATTTACTGAAGGATGCGAGCCTGACCGGCAGTACCTCGGATGCCTACCGAATGATCAAGCAGGGTGCAGTACGGATAGACGGTGAACGGATTACCGATAAGGGGCTGTCGATTGCCGCCGGCAATACACATGTCTTCCAGGTTGGCAAGCGCCGTTTTGCCAGGGTAACCATTACCTGAGTAGAATCAGCTGACCACCTTTCAATAAAAAAATCACTGCAGGAGTTGTTGATGTCGCTGTTAAGGAAAAAATGGGGTCTGTTAACAGTTGCCGTGCTACTTGCCCTGATGGTGACGGGGTGTGGAGACTCGAATACCTATGTTGAGCCGCCACCGCCACAGGTGACGGTTGCCTCGCCGGTCATCCAGGATGTGACCTCTTACCTTGAGTTTACCGGTACCACGGCTGCTATAGATCATGCTGAAGTGCGTGCGCGGGTTGCGGGGGTGCTCGAGAGCCTGCATTTTACACCGGGTACCTATGTGGAGCAGGGTGATCTCCTGTTTATCATTGATCCGAGGCAATACGAGGCCGAGTTACAGGCGGCAGAAGCGGAACTTGCCGGTGCCAGGGCTGATGAGAAACTGGCGCAAACGGAGCTGATCAGGGCAAAAGAGCTGTACAAGAAGAGCGCCGGCCCGGAATCGGATATTGTCAAGTGGCAGGGCCAGTTGGGGACTGCCCGGGCAGCCATTTTGCTTGCCGAGGCAAAGATCAAGAGTGCCGAGCTGAATGTTGAATACACGCAGGTGGCGGCCCCCATCAGCGGACGGGTCGGCCGCGAGCAGGTTGATATCGGCAACCTGGTGGGTAATGGCGAGGCAACGCTGCTCACCGAGATTACGCGTTTCAATCCCATGTATGTGTACTTTAATCTTAATGAACGGGACCTGCTGCGTGTGCTGAAGATGTACAGGGAAAAGATACAGCAGGGGGGGGTTGATTCAACCAGTGTGTTCATCCAGGAGGCGCAATTACCAGTCTACATGGGGCTGGCCAATGAGGAGGGGTATCCCCATGAAGGTATTTTTGAATTTGCTGAATCCGCTGTCGATACGCAAACCGGGACCATGGAGCTGCGTGGCATTTTTGCAAATGATGAGCAGCCGCAGGCCCTGCTTCCGGGGCTGTTCGCACGCATCCGGGTGCCGGTTGCTACCCGTGCGGACATGCTGCTGGTGACGGAACGTGCGGTTGCCCAGGATCAGGGCGGCACCTATCTGCTGGCTGTCAACAGCGACAACAAGGTAGAGCGGCGCAGTGTTGTGACCGGCCAGTTGATTGATGGCCTCATTGTCATTAAAGAGGGATTGCAAAAGAACGATCGGGTGGTGGTGGAAGGTGTGCAGCGGGCCAGGCCCGGCCGCATGGTTGCCCCGGAACCGGTCGAGATGTCAGGCCTCACCACCAGCGCGCGCAAGCAGGCGGCGGCGGAAACGGCCGCTGCTGCAAGGTCCAGTGATGATTCCTCGCCGGGCGCAAAGCAGCCGGGCGAACAGCAGTAAAGACCAGGCGCAGCCGTCATGTTTTCAAAATTCTTCATCGAACATCCCATCTTTGCCAGTGTGATCTCGATCGTGATCGTGATCGCCGGCCTGGTGTCTGTCGGCCTGTTGCCAATCTCACAGTATCCCGAAATTACCCCGCCGACCGTTGAGGTAAAGGCCTCTTATCCGGGCGCGAATGCCGCCGTGGTCGCAGAGACCGTTGCCGCACCCATCGAACAGGAGGTCATCGGTGTAGAGAACATGATCTATATGTCCTCCGTCAGTGCCGGTGATGGTTCCTATACCCTGACCGTCACCTTTGAGGTGGGCACGGATCTCGATATGGCCAGTATCCTGGTGCAGAACCGGGTCACCCTGGCCGAGCCGAAACTGCCGGAGGAAGTGAAGCGCCAGGGCGTCAATACCAAGAAGAAGTCACCCAATATTATCCTTATCGCATCGCTGTCTTCACCGGATGATCGCTACGACGAGCTCTACATGAGCAACTATGCCACCCTGCGCATACGTGACACGCTCAGTCGCATTCCGGGGGTCGGGGATGTCTCGATTTTTCCGGAAAGTGATTACAGCATGCGTATCTGGCTTGACCCCAGTCAGCTCAAGTCGCGCAGCCTCACCACCACAGAAGTCATTGCCGCCATTCGCGAGCAGAATGTGCAGGTAGCTGCCGGACAGATCGGGCAGCCGCCGGTTCCAGCCGGGCAGAATTTCCAGTATGCCGTGAATGTGCTCGGCCGGCTGACCGATGTCGAGCAGTTCGAGGACATCATTGTCAAGACTGGTGAAGGCGGGCGTATTGCCCGGCTGAAAGATGTCGCACGCATTGATCTTGGCGGCAAGACCTATGATATTACTTCCCGCCTGAATGGTGCGGCCTCGGCCAGTATCGCTGTGTACCAGTTGCCAGGTTCCAACGCCCTGGATGTGTCCAGCCGGGTGCGCACCGCCATGGAGGAGATGAGCGCCTATTTCCCCGAAGGCCTGGAGTACACCGTTCCCTATGACACCACCATGTTTGTGGATGCCTCGATCAAGCAGGTGTATGTGACGCTGGTTGAAGCTGTCTTGCTGGTATTCCTGGTGCTGTTTCTGTTCCTGCAGGACTGGCGTGCCACCCTGATACCGGCAGTCACAATCCCGGTGTCGCTCATCGGTACCCTGGCCGTCATGCTGGCGATGGGGTTTTCGATCAACATGCTCACCCTGTTCGGGCTGGTGCTGGCGATTGGCATTGTGGTGGATGATGCCATCGTGGTGGTTGAGGCTACCGTGACACATATGGAGCAGGGGCTGGATTCCAAAGCGGCTGCTATCAAGGCCATGAGCGAGGTATCCGGGCCCATCGTCGCCACCACCCTGGTGTTACTGGCGGTGTTTGTCCCGGCCGCTTTTCTGCCCGGTATTACGGGTGAACTGTATCGCCAGTTTGCCCTGACCATTGCGGTGGCGACTGTCTTTAGTTCCATCAATGCGCTGACCCTGAGCCCGGCGCTGGCGGCGCTGGTGTTACGTCTGCCGCCAGAGAACAAGCATGCCTTTTTCCGCGGCTTCGACAAGCTGTTCCGTAAGACGGAAAACGGCTACATGGGTGTGGTCAAGGGTGCCGTGCGTCGCACCGCGCTGATGCTGCTGCTGGCACTGGGCCTGGTAGGGTTTACCGGCTGGCAGTTCGTCAGCCTGCCCACGGGGTTTATGCCGACTGAAGACCAGGGTTATATCCTGGTGCATGTACAACTCCCGGATGCCGCCTCGCAGGAACGGACCAATGAGGTGCTCGACAAGATAGATGCAATCCTCAAGCAGACCGCTGGGGTTGCGGACTGGGTAACATTCGGTGGCTTCAATCTGATTGATGGTACGGCCGCGTCCAATAATGCCGTGGTGTTTGCAACTCTGGCTCCCTGGGAAGATCGTGCCGAGCCTGAGCTGCAACAGGAAGTGATTCTGGCGAAAATGCAGAGGCAGTTCAGCCAGATTCAGGAATCAATCGTCTATGCCTTCCTGCCACCTGCCATCAGTGGTCTGGGTGTTGCCGGTGGTTTTCAGATCCAGATCGAAGACCGGGGGGGTATCGGGCTGGATGAGTTGAATGCCATGGTGCGGGAGATTATTCAGGACGGCAATGCGCAGACCGGTTTGACCGGGCTGAATACCACCTTCCGGATTGATGTGCCGCAGCTGTTCGCAGAGGTGATCGTACCAAGGCCAAGACGCTCGGTATTCCCCTGAGTGAGGTGTTCGATACCTTGCAGGCCTATCTGGGTCAGCGTACATCAATGACTTTAACAAGTTCGGGCGTACCTGGCAGGTAATGGCGCAGGCTGACCATCAGTTCCGCACCCGGCCGGATGACATTCGCAACCTGGATGTCCGCAATGCCGGGGGTGAGATGGTGCCGCTTGGCACCCTGATTGCTGTCGAGGAAACTGTGGGGCCGCAGACGATCCTGCGTTACAACCTCTATCCGACGGCATCCATTACCGGCGAGGCGGCACCGGGTTACAGCTCCGGGCAGGCGCTTGACCTGATGGAGCAGCTTGCCGGCCGGAAGTTACCGACGTCCATGGGCTATGAATGGACCGGCATGTCGTTTCAGGAAAAGCAGGTCGGTTCGGAGGCGATCCTGGTGTTTGCGCTGGCGATTATCCTGGTGTTCCTGGTGTTGTCTGCCCAGTACGAGAGCTGGACCAGCCCGGCGGCGGTGATTATGGTCGTGCCGCTGGCGGTACTGGGCACAGTGCTCGCCGTGATGATGAAGGGCGCTGATAACAACGTCTATACGCAGATCGGCATTACTCTGCTCATCGGGCTGGCCAGCAAAAATGCCATTCTGATCGTGGAATTTGCCATGGCAGAGCGGGAGCGTGGCAAGAGCCTGCTTGATGCGGCTGTGGATGCGGCGAAGTTGCGATTTCGGCCTATCCTGATGACCTCCATCGCGTCCATCGCCGGTTTTATGCCGCTGGTGGTAGCCTCCGGGGCCGGGGCCGCCAGTCAGCAGGCCATCGGCCTGGCCGTGGTGGGGGGGATGGTGGCGGCGACGGTCATGTCCCTGACCTTTACGCCGGTGTTCTACGTGGTGATGAAGCGTCTGGGCGAGCAGGGTGAATTACCGGCAAAAGAGCCTGCTGCCGAGGCTTGATAGTGCCGTTTTCCGGGTTTTTCCGGCAGGTTTTCAGCAGCATCAGTTACCTGAAAGATTTTCTCTGGAAAACGTGGTCAGTGCAGTCTTTCTGGGCTATACTCTTTCGGCTGTCGACATACAAAGGCGTGCTTCCCGGTGACAAGCTCCGGGGGCTGTAAAAGCCGGCGAAAATATTTGTAAATATTTGGTTTTTTAGTGTTGACGGTCAGCAAATCGCGCGTACAATATGCGCTCCTTGTCAGGCACCGTTCCTGGCAAAAGTTCTTTAAAAATTCGATCAGGTAATTTGTGTGGGCGCTTACGTCGATGTTGTGTATGCAACAAACTTTCGGTGAAAGCGTCTGGATATCTGGAAACAGATGTCAATTCTAGACAGTAATCATCGAGCAAGGATCCGGTTGCTCCTCAAAGCAACCAACCAAGCTTCAAACTTAAAGTGAAGAGTTTGATCCTGGCTCAGATTGAACGCTGGCGGCATGCCTAACACATGCAAGTCGAACGGAAACGATGGGAGCTTGCTCCCAGGCGTCGAGTGGCGGACGGGTGAGTAATACATAGGAATCTACCCAGTAGCGGGGGACAACCTGGT
>PVMS01179388.1_pt1 | contig 17646 bp, 16 predicted proteins | sample 1853461 | NCBI WGS metagenome assembly PVMS01 (sample SAMN08582032, study PRJNA380276) | Marine sediment metagenome, whole genome shotgun sequencing project. | isolation source: ocean sediment barecode stripped | collected 2017 | reverse complement strand
GCGAACACGAATAGCACGGGACCAATCTCAATCAATTGCCAAATATCGGCCGACGCCCCGACGCTTGCCAGGAAAATAAACATCATCACGTTGCCAGCTACCGCATGGCCCGACAGCTTACTTACCTGGCGCGAGAAACCCGTTGCAATGATCAGCGTCAATGCCGTAGTGACCAGAATCGCGAACTGCGGCTTCCCGACCTGTTCTGCCAGGGCTTTTCCCGCCGCGGCCAACAAGAACGCGAGTGCCAGGGACGCCAACAAGCCTGCGATATCAAGATTCGGCACGCGATGGACATTAGCGGCGGAATCACCATCAACAATCGTCGCTGAATCGATATGTTTGCTTGGATAGGCTTTTGCCATCCAGGCGACGCCGGGAATAAAAATTAACAAGAGGAAATGCAGGTTTGTTGCGACGTTGTCGGCCGCAACTGCGGCCGAGAGCATACTGCCGTCCTGCATACCGCTGGCCTCGGCCACGGCGGCGAAATTTAATCCGCCACCTATGTAGGTACCTGTGAATATGCCTGCAAGTTCTGCTTCATTTGACCCCAGATCCAGGAGGAACACGCCGACAATAACACCGGCCACAACCGTGGCTGCGCCGACGACGAACGCGATCAAGGTCGGACCCGATTCCGTGACGATTCGTTTTAGATTGGCCTCAAGAAGCAAGAGTGGAATCGCGATGGGCACCAGATAATCCCAGACAACATCATAAACCGGCGCGGAAGTCGGAATAATTCTCAGGTTTGCGAGAACGATCGCTGCCGAAATAAGAAGCATCACTCCGGAGTACTTCCTGCCCCAGGCGAATCGCTCGCACCAGAAGCCGAAACCGGCAAGACCGATCAGTACAGCCCAGAGTGCGAAATCCTGCTCAGGACCAATCAACGGGAAATTGATGACGCTACCTCATGCCTGGATTTCATCGCCTCGCCCTGAAAAACTCGCTCAGCAATAATCCGCAATCGTCTGCAAGCACCCCGCCGTTCACTTCAAAGCGATGATTAAAAGCAGCACTCTCCGTAAGGTCAATCGCGCTGCCAGCAGCGCCCGCTTTTGAATCGTATGCACCAAAAACAATGCGTGCAATTCGCGCCTGAACGATCGCGCCTATGCACATCGTGCAAGGCTCGAGTGTGACGTATAGGGTTGCACCGGGCAGTCGGTAGTTGTTCTTTGCAGCACAGGCATCACGTAGCGCTATAATTTCGGCATGGCCGCTTGGGTCGTTTGTGCTAATTGATTGATTGTGACCCCGAGCGATAATTGCGCCATCGACAGTGACAATAGCGCCTACCGGAACCTCACCTTCGGACGCTGCACTTTGCGCTTCGAGCAACGCAGCCTGCATGTTGGCCACATCCTGCTCTGACCACGCGGCATTCATCTATTCCCACTCAATAGTCGAAGGTGGCTTGCCGGAAATGTCGTAAGTTACTCGCGATATTCCATCAACTTCGTTGATGATGCGCAGCGATACATGCTCGAGGAATTCGTACGGCAACCTGGCCCATCGTGCAGTCATGAAATCAATTGTTTCGACGGCTCGTAACGCAACTACGTAATCATAGCGACGACCATCTCCCATGACGCCAACCGATTTAACCGGCAAGAACACGGCGAATGCCTGGCTAACCTGATCGTAGAGATCGTGGCGCCGAAGTTCATCGATGAAAATATTGTCAGCGAGTTGCAGGGTCTCAACGTAGTTGCGCTTGACCTCGCCAAGCACGCGGACGCCAAGCCCCGGCCCCGGAAACGGGTGCCGATACACCATCTCCCGCGGCAAACCCAGCTCGATGCCGATCTTGCGAACTTCGTCTTTGAACAATTCGCGCAATGGCTCAATCAACCGCAGCCGCATGTGCTCTGGCAATCCGCCGACATTGTGATGCGACTTGATGACATGCGCCTTGCCCGATGCGCCGGCCGACTCGATAACATCCGGGTAAATCGTGCCTTGGGCAAGCCAATCAATGCCGTCGAGTTTGCTGGACTCTTCTTCGAATATGTCGATAAACAGCCCACCGATGACCTTGCGCTTTGCTTCCGGATCCGCAACGCCCGCAAGCGCCGCAAAATATCGGTCGGCAGCATTGACGCGAATGACATTCACGCCCAGGTGCTCGGCGAAAGCCTCCATAACCTGATCGCCCTCGTTAAGGCGCAACAGGCCATGGTCCACAAACACGCAGACCAGCTGATCGCCGATAGCCTCATGCAAGAGTGCCGCAACGACCGACGAATCAACACCACCAGACAAACCTAGCAATACCTTGGCATCGCCAACTTGTTCACGAACTTTCGCGATGCCATCTGCAACAATATTGCCGGGCGTCCAATCACCTGAACTACCGCAGATATCCCTTACAAAACGCCGAATAATTTCCTGCCCTTGGGCGGTATGGGTTACTTCTGGATGAAATTGAACACCGTAGAAATGCCGCTCACGATCTTCCATCGCCGCCAATGGGGAATTCTTGCTGCTGGCTGTCACTGCAAACCCTGGCGGCGCCGCTTCGACTCGATCGCCGTGACTCATCCAGACTTTTAACAGCGAATCGTCGTCGCTATCCGACAGACCACCGAACAATCCTGAATCGCCCGGTACGATCTCGGCATAGCCGAATTCGCGATGCGCTGATGCTTCGACCGTTCCGCCGAGCTCAGCAGCCATCGTCTGCATGCCGTAGCAAATCCCCAGGACCGGCACGCCCAGTTCGAAGATGGCGCGCGATACGCGCGGCGGATCATCCAGATTGACGGACTCCGGGCCTCCCGACAGCACAACGCCGGTCGGTCTGAACGCAGCAACTGCTGCATCGGACATATCCCACGGGTGTACTTCAGAAAACACGCCGCACTCGCGTACACGGCGCGCGATCAGCTGTGTGTATTGACTGCCGAAATCAAGAATCAGCAGTCGGTGCGCATGAATATCGGGTTGTTCGGCGTTTGAAACCGCAGCAGCCTGGCTCATATCAATTTCAATTCCTGTTCTTAGTTGTGAGGCTTACTGCGGTAGTTCGGCGCTTCTTTGGTTACTGTAACGTCGTGCACATGGCTTTCGGACAGCCCAGCGCCGCTAATTCGCACGAACTGCGGTTTGGTGCGCATGTCTTCGATGCTACTGCTGCCGGTATAGCCCATCGCTGCGCGGACTCCACCGATGAGTTGATGCACGATCGCGACCATGCCACCTTTGTAGGCGACGCGCCCTTCTACTCCCTCAGGTACAAGTTTTTCCAATTCTTCGGTGGCATCCTGAAAATAACGGTCCGATGAACCGTGCGACTGACCCATCGCGCCCAGTGAACCCATCCCTCGATACGACTTGTACGAGCGACCCTGATACAACTCCACTTCGCCGGGAGATTCTTCAGTACCCGCAAATAGGCCGCCGATCATCACCGAGTAAGCACCAGCGACCAGCGCCTTGGCAATATCTCCTGAATAACGAATACCGCCGTCAGCAATGAATGGGACACCTTTCTTGCGCAGAGCTTCAGCAACTTCGGCGACCGCGGAAATCTGCGGTACACCGACACCCGCAACAATACGTGTGGTGCAAATCGATCCCGGCCCTATGCCTACTTTGACGCCATCCGCGCCAGCATCGACCAGCGCCAGTGCCGCCTCTGCTGTAACGATATTGCCGCCGATTACCTGCAGGTCGGGATAGGCATCTTTTACCCTTCGAACCCGATCCAACACACCTTTTGAAAAGCCATGCGACGTATCAACAATGATTACGTCCACACCTGCACTGACCAGCGCGGCTACACGATCATCAGTATCAAATCCTGTGCCGACGGCAGCACCAACACGCAAAGCGCCACTGTCATCCTTGCAGGCATTCGGATAGTCCGTTGCCTTTTGGAAATCTTTCGCCGTAATCATCCCGCGCAGTTCAAAATTTTCGTCAACCACCAGCACTTTTTCAATGCGATGCTGATGCAGCAATGACAAGACCTCTTCTTTGTCGGCACCTTCGCGAACGGTAACCAGCCGCTCTTTCGGGGTCATCACAGTTGATGCCGGGGCATCAAGTTGTGTCTCGAAGCGTAAGTCCCGATGCGTAACGATGCCGACTGTTTCTTTGCCATCAACGACCGGAACGCCCGAGATCCCTTTGGAATGAGTTAGTTCGAGCACGTCCCGAATAGACATATCCGGTGATACGGTAATCGGATTTCGTACGATGCCGCTCTCGAATATCTTAACCTGCGATACCTGCCGTGCCTGATCGTCGATCGACATGTTCTTGTGAACAATACCGAGGCCGCCCTCCTGGGCCAATGCGATCGCGAGCCGGGCTTCCGTTACAGTGTCCATCGCCGCTGACAGAATTGGGATATTCAGAGAGATATCTCGTGTCAGCTGCGTGCTCAGGTCCACTTCACGAGGCAATACCTCGGAGTATCCTGGCTGCAGGAGAACGTCGTCGAATGTCAGGGCTTCCTTGGCGATGCGCATGGTTTATTGGGTATCCGGTGGTGGGGTTAACCGCCCATTGTACGCCCAACAGAATATCGGCAAAAGCTATGCAGTGTTCGTTATACTGGTGAGCATGGAAGATTCGGGCCAATCAGACGCCCTCGCAGCCGCGATTACGGTCAGTCAACTCAACCGGCAGGTCAAGACCCTGATTGAACAGGGAACCGGCCGTGTGTGGGTACAGGCCGAGATATCCAACATTGCGCGTCCTGCATCGGGCCACCTGTATTTTAGCCTGAAGGACGATTCTGCGCAGATTCGTGCAGCCTACTTCCGGCAACGGCAACGTGGCCCTACCATTGGGCTGAAGAACGGCGACCAGGTTCTGGCGTTGGGCCGGGTCAGCCTGTACGAAGCACGCGGGGACTACCAGCTGATTGTCGAACAGGTCGAACCTGCCGGCGAAGGTGCGCTGAAACGTCACTTTGAAGTTCTCAAGAAGAAACTGTCGGCAGAGGGTCTGTTTGACGAAGACCGCAAAAAGCCTCTGCCGAACGTGCCACAACGGATTGGGGTCATTACGTCGCCGAGCGGAGCCGCATTGCGCGACATACTGAGTGTCCTGGGGCGGCGCTTTCCTTCTGTTCCCGTCATCGTCTATCCAACGGCCGTGCAAGGCGATGCGGCCGCGCCAGAATTAGTCGCCGCACTCGAAGCCGCAAATCGACGTGATGAATGCGACGTTCTGATCATCAGCCGAGGCGGCGGGTCACTGGAAGACTTATGGGCTTTCAATGATGAATTGCTGGCCCGGGCAATCGCTGCATCTGGGATCCCTGTCGTAAGTGCGGTCGGTCATGAAATTGATTTCACTATCGCGGATTTTGTTGCAGACGTGCGTGCGCCTACACCGTCAGGCGCTGCGGAACTGGTAGTGCCAGACAAAGACGATTGGTTGCGAAACATCAATGCTCTCGCCGTGCGCATTGCAAGGCTCGGGCAACGCGCAGTCGAAGACCGTAGCCAGAAGCTCGACTGGCTGAGTCGCCGACTGGTGCACAGCAGCCCGGTCGCTGCAGTCGGTCGACAAAGCGCGATGCTGCGTGAGATGCGCATGCGTATGGCGGCTGCGATTCGGCAAAGCGTGTTACTGCCAAATCGTCAACTGCAGCTCGCGAACGGCCAACTCATGCGTTCATCTCCTGCGATCGCCGTGCAGCGTTCGATAACGCGACTCGGACAGTTGCAGCAACGGCTCAATGCGAGTGGGCAGAAAGTCGTCGCCAGCGCAAAGCATCGCCTGGAATTATCCATGCGGTCGCTGCATTCCGTCAGCCCTCTTGCGACGCTGGAACGAGGCTATGCAATTGTTGAAGACGCCACAACCGGAGGCGTTCTTACGCAGGCCAACAGCGTATCTCCGGGTGACGATATTCGCGCACGACTCGCCCACGGAAAAATCGTCGCGACCGTGAAATCGGTAACTGAAAATGATTAGATGCATCGCCCTGCTTATACTTTGCTTGCTCGCGCCACAGTCGAAGGCGGAAACGACGACATGGCCGGGTGGAGTCGCAAGAATTGACCTCGGTCCGGCCAGTGAAATTGCGCCGCAAGTCGAATTCAATGGCAAGCGGGTCCTGGTGATGAACAATGACGGACAATGGCAGGCCGTGGTTGGAGTCCCACTCGACACTCCGGTCGGCAAGGCAACTCTGGTAACAACGGATGGAAAGGCGATCGAATTTACTGTTGACGAACATGCCTACAAGGAACAGCGGCTTACCGTAAGCCAAAGTTACGTCACTCCCAACGACGACGCATTGCAGCGAATTGCTGCTGAGCGAATAGTCATCGACGCTGCACTGACAAACTGGCGTGACACGGATATTTCCAGCGTCGAGTTGAAGACACCGGTCGCGGGGCCACGCAGTTCGAGTTTCGGGCTACGGCGCTTTTTCAATGATCAGCCACGTTCTCCGCACAAGGGAATGGACATCGCGGCAAACTCCGGAGAGCCAGTCGTGGCGCCTCTGGCGGGTGTAGTGACGGCAACGGGTAGCTACTATTTCAATGGCAACACCGTACTCGTTGATCACGGCCAGGGTTACGTGACGATGTATTGCCACCTGAGCAAGATCGATGTCACCGAAGGTCAGGTTGTAGCAGTCGACACCACGCTCGGCGCGGTCGGTGCTACCGGTCGTGTCACGGGCGCACACCTGCATTTTGGTACCTATATGAACGGTACCGCGGTCGACCCGGCGATGTTGCTCCTGGACGAGTAGCCGTTCAACCGCAATTAGATCCTTCAAAGAAATCACAAAGAACCGGCCTGAACGCGTCCATGTCGACGAGAAACGAATCATGGCCGCGTATGCAGTCGAGCTCTACCAGCGACGTATCCGCGCATACGACTTTGAGCCCATCCGTCAGTTCGCGTTGCTGATGCAGGGGAAACAGGATGTCTGTCACCACGCCGATTACGAGCGCGCGTTCGAGCTTTAGCTTTGAGAAACCCGATCTTAACGAGCCGCCGTACTCCGCCAGGTCAAACAGGTCGGACGCATGCGATAAAGAAAGATAGCAATTTGGATCGAACGCACCGCTGAAATTTCTGGCGCGATTTTCGAGGTAGGACTCAACAGAAAACTCATACTTAAAGCCATCTTTGACACCGATTTCGTCGGTAGCACGCTCACGACCAAACCGAACCTTCCATTCGGCGGCCGAACGATACGTCATCATGCCCAACTTACGCGCTAGACGTTGACCGACAATCGGTGGGTCTTCCGTTTCGTAGTCACCGTCCATCCATTTCGGGTCACTGCGAATCATTTCGCGTTGTAGCGACCGAACCGCAATTGAAAACGGCTCGGCACGTGTCGCAGAAGATATCGACACGAACGAACGGCTGACACCCGGGTGCCGGACACACAAAGCTAATCCACTCATGCCGCCCATTGAGCAGCCTACGATCGAATCGAGCTGCTCAATACCCAGACTCTGGGTCACTCGGTAGGCTGCTTCTGCCACATCTTCGAGCGTCAACGATGGAAATGTCAGGCCGTATGCCTTGCCGGTCACAGAATTGATCGATGCTGGACCTGTCGAACCGAAACAGCTACCCAGTGAGTTGACGCAGATCACGTAGTATTTGTTGGTATCAAGAGGCAGACCAGAGCCAATCATGTCTTCCCACCAGCCGGAGGATGGGTCGTCAACAGATGATGAGGCATGCGCTGATGGCGATAATCCACTAAAAATCAATATCGCATTATCGCGCGCCGCATTCAGCTCTCCCCAGGTTTCGTAAGCCAGAACAGGCGACTCAATCGAACCGCCACGATGCATCGCGAAGCGCCCTTCGAGCGTAACGGTTTTGGTTGCTGGACCCACTTTCGCACTCCATTGTTTTCAGTGACCCGTTATAGCAGGCGATCAGCCTCGATTCTAGGAGCCTTGTCCACTGGCAAACAACTCGAGTTAGCTATCGCTTGACGTGTTTCATCAGGCGCTCGCGCTTTTTTTGCTGCCTGGGCGTCAATTTGTTGCGCCTGCCCTTAAATGGATTCTCGCCGGTCTTCAGTGCCAAACGCACCGGCGTACCTTTTAGTTTGAAGGTTTTGCGGAATCGGTTGATCAGATAACGTCGATACGCATCCGACAGTTTTTCGGTTTGATTGCCGTGAATGACGATCACTGGCGGATTGCGTCCACCCTGATGTGCGTACCGCAGTCGAATCCTCCGCCCGCCAACCAGAGGCGGTGGATGCGCGGTGATTGCGCTCTCGAGCTCTCTGGTCAGGTCATTGGTCGATAGATCACGAGTCGCGGCCCGATAGGCGCGTTCCACAGCCGGCAACAAATCGCCCACTGCGGTGCCATGCAACGCCGAGATCGTAATTCGTTCAGCGAAATCCAAAAACGGCAGACGACGTTCAAGTTCGTCGCGAACGTGTTTACGTTGATTTGCGGTCAGGCCGTCCCACTTGTTCGTGACGACAACCAGGGCCCTGCCGCGCTCGACAACAAGGCCCAACAGACTAACGTCCTGCTCGGTAACGCCTTCATGTGCATCCAGTACGGCGATAACAACCTGCGCACGCTCAATCGCCTGCAGCGCCTTGATAATACTGAATTTTTCGATCGCCTCATGCACCTTGCCCTTGCGTCGAATTCCGGCGGTATCGATGAGCACGTACTTACGATCATTGCGCACGAACGGCACGGCAACGCTATCGCGCGTAGTGCCGGGCTGGTCGAAAACGACGAGACGCTCTTCGCCCAGCAAACGGTTAATCAACGTGGATTTGCCGACATTCGGACGTCCGATAACAGCGATGGCCAGCTCCCGGTCATCGTCATCCTCAGCTGCAGGGTCGTCCGGCTCGTCGACATCGAACTCGGCCAGCACGCCTTCCATCAACGCGTTGATTCGATCGCCGTGCGCAGCCGATATGGCAATTGGGTTACCTAATCCCAGGCCGTGGAACTCCCCACTAGCGATTGCCGAGTCCAACCCCTCGGCCTTGTTTGCGACAACCCAGGTTTTCTTCGCATGTTTGCGCGCGAGCTCCGCGACGTGCTCATCGGCCGCAGTCAGTCCACTGCGGCCATCAACCATAATGATCGCAACGTCTGCTTCACTCAGTGCTCGAATGGTTTGCTCGACCATGAGCTCATTGATCCCAACCTCACCACCGGCAACGCCGCCAGTGTCGATAACCAGGTAGGGAATAGGGCCGAGCTTGCCGAAACCGTATTGACGGTCTCGCGTCAAACCCGAGAAATCAGCAACCAACGCGTCTCGCGACCGCGTCAGGCGATTAAACAGCGTTGATTTGCCGACATTCGGCCGACCGATGAGTGCAATGACAGGAAGCATTGGTTGTTAGTCGTCCAGTTACGCGATGGCGTCGAATCCGGCGCCTCTACTCAGGTACTTCGTCGGCAACTTCCGGCGCGTTGCGTGGAGCCTTAGGCTTTCTTACCGCGTATGCGACAAGCCTGCCGGAATCACTCTGAATATAGAGTCGATCGGCAATAACCACCGGCGCGCTGGTTACCGCTTCGTACCCCGAGCTCACCCTGGCGACGGGCGTGCCGTCAAGATTATTAAAAAAGTGCACGTAGCCTTCGAAATCTGCGGTTACAACCATCGTGTTGAACGCCACTGGCAAGGTAGGTTCGCGGCGCAATAGTGAAACTTGCCGCCACGTCTCTGTCCCTGTACGGCGGGCAATTGCAACAATCTGACCGTCATCAGTCACCGAATAAAGGTTATCCCAGTCCGCGGATACGCCTTCGAACGAAGAAACTTCACGCAACCAAAGGGGTTGGCCGGACTCCGACGCAATGGCAGCCATCTCGCCCTGATATCCGACGGCGTAAATATCCTGACCGACGACCGCAATTTGACCGTCAATATCTGACAGACGCTCCAGATCCGAGCGACCCGATGGTGCCGATAGCGGTGCTTCCCACTCGACATCGCCAGTATCTATATTCACTGCGACCAACCGACCATTGTCGAATCCTGTGATTACAGTTGAACCGACGACAACCGGTGTAGACGAACCTCTGACTGTCAACAAGGGAACAGACTGTTCCATCGACCAACGTTCGGAACCGTCGAATACCGAAAACGCCTGCAAACGGTTGTCAATCGTCAGAATGATGATGAGATTTTCTTCAATCAAGGGCTGAGCGAGGGACTCACCGCCTATATTCTTTCGCCACCGTTCCTCACCCGTCGCGGCATCGAGGACCACCAGCTCTCCGTCGGCAGCAGCGACAGCCACAACGCCGTGGCCGTAGCCGGGGCCCGCTGACAGGTCGATATCCAGTTTGGTCCGCCACTGTCGCTTGCCGGATTCCGGGTGATAAGCAGATACAACGCCATCCCTGCTCGCGGCGAATACTCGATTAACGTCTCCGGCTGGCCGCAATGCGACGCGCAGAAATTCAGCGTCGCCACCAAGGTTTGCGGTCCAGATTTTTCTGATGTCAACCGTATTCTTGAGCTTCGTGAGTTCCGCAGGCTGCAGCTCGTCGTCGTCTTCCCCACCAAACCAGCTACACGATGCGAGCAAAAATGTCGCTATCACGAGCCCGAATATGCGGGGAAACGTATTCACTCCGCGTCCTCAGCCTCAGCGCGGGTAGCGGATTCAACATCTGCCGCAGCAGCATCCAGTGCGTCATCAACAGGCAGTTCCGGTGCTGGCGCATCAGCTTGCATTGCGGTCGTATCAGGGAGATCGATGAGCTTCATCTGTACGATGCTGCGATCGACTGAGCCCTGTGCAGCGTCAGCCAGCACCGATTGATAAGCCTGCTCAGCGGCAGCGAAGTCACCCATCGCCGTGTGCGCATCACCCATCACCTCAGCGTATTGCGCGGCGAACGCCGCGCCACCCTCACCATCAAGAAGTTCGATGACGTCCTGCGGCCGATCTTGATAAAGCATGATCTTTGCCAGCCTCAACCGACCGACATTCTTAAGTTCATCGTGCCCCGACATGGCGAGCAGCTGATGCAGCACATCCGCCGCATCCTGATCGCGATTCAGATCCATATAAAGACGTGCCATCGCCAATTTGGACTGCGCGGTATATGAGGTGTCCGCAAAATCCAGCGCCATTTGATCCGCAACCAGAGCCGCGTCATCCAGGTCTCCATCGTCGACGTGGTCGGCCAGGCTTTCAAATAATGCCGAGGCCTCGCTCTGCGCTACCAGCTTGTTGCTCTGGTAGCTGTTCCAACCAAATAACAGGCCGGCGCCAATAACGATGCCACCTATAACGTAACGACCGTTCTCCGACCACCACTGACGCATCTCTTCAATTTGCTCTTTTTCTGACTGTAAATCGTCCACTAGTTAATGCCTTTCTCAACTCTCTGCGACTGATGATTCGGTCGCTTCGTCTAATTTTCCTGCCAGCACAGCCGGCAGATCGTCCAATGCCACGCTGATTTGGTCATCCTTCGTGCGCAAAGGTTTCAATCCAATTGTTCGATCACTAATTTCCTGTTCGCCCAGTACTAATGCATAACGGGCATTGCTCTTGTCCGCGCGCTTCATTTGCGCCTTAAAACTACCGCCACCGAGGTTCAACTCCACCCGAATTCCCGCTATGGCATTTCTCAAAACTTCGGCCACGGTAAACGCGCCTTGCAGCGCCTCATCTCCGACCGCTACGACGAACACATCGGCATCGGTATTGGGCGCCTTTCCGCCACAAACCTCGTACAGAGCGACGAAGCGCTCCATACCCATTGCCCATCCAACCGCGGGCGTTGCACGACCGCCAAGTTTCTCGACCAATCCGTCATAACGGCCGCCGGAACACACGGCGCCTTGCGACCCCAGCGCATCCGTTACCCACTCGAAGACTGTCCGACTGTAGTAGTCGAGGCCCCTGACCAGACGCGGATTAACCGTATAAGCTACGCCAGCCGTATCAAGAAGCTCCTTAAGTCGTTGAAAATGCTCAAGAGATTCAGGGTCGAGGTAGTCCAACATAACCGGTGCTGCAGTAACTATCGCTTGCATCTCCGGGTTCTTGCTATCGAGAATCCGTAGTGGATTCTGTTCAAGCCGGCGAATACTATCCTCATCAAGACCGTTTTTCACGCCGGAAAAGTACTCAACCAGAGTTTCCCGATAATTCTGGCGGGATTCCGGCGTACCCAGCGAGTTGATTTCGAGTGTCAGGCGCGAAATCCCAAGACGCTCCCATATTCTGGCACTGAGGATTATTATTTCGGCATCGACATCCGGCCCTGAATATCCGAGGGCCTCGACATCGAACTGGTAGAACTGCCGGTAGCGCCCCTTCTGCGGTTTTTCGTAGCGAAACATCGGCCCGATGGTCCAGAGTTTTTGTCGCTGATTGTGCAGCAGCCCATTAGTAATGCCGGCTCGAACAATACCGGCGGTCGCCTCCGGACGCAGAGTCAGGCTCTGATCATTGCGATCAAGAAATGTATACATTTCCTTTTCGACAATATCGGTCGCATCACCAATAGAGCGGCGGAACAATTCAGTCTGCTCGATAAGTGGCAGTCGAATCTCATCGTAGCCGTAGGAATGGACGATCTCGCGTAGAACGGATTCGAGATAGCTCCACGTGCCGGATACCTCCGGCAGAATATCGTTCATCCCCCGTATTGCTCTTGGTTTCACTGGATTACATTCTTCAGGGTTGGGGGTTCATAATTGAAAAACGCGCAGTTCGGCCGCTTCGACCGAGCGCTGGAATTTCGTAGTCGTTGCCATTGACTTGCAAGTCGACGTTTTCGACATTGCCGAATAACGCCGCGAACGGCGCTTTGCCGCTTAGTTCAACACGGCGGCCGCTGCGGCCCATATCAAAAAAAAGGCGGCGGCCATCGGCATCGCTGATCTCGGTCCAGCACTCACCGGAGAAACTCAATGCAACGTGCATTTGCCCGTCATCGGCCGGCGCTGCAACAGGGACATTTATGCTTGCCGGTGTGTCGTCGACACTCGCGGCGGCCAACGTCGCTGCCGCATCGTCCACAGGCAAACTGTCTGCAGCAGGTGCTATCGTTAGCGAGTTTTGCGGCGGTGAATCGCTTTGTATCTCAGCTGTCGGCGCAGCTCGCATGACGATCAACCAATAGGCGAACGCCGCTGCCAGAATCACGACGATCGCCACAATCCAGGGTCCCGGTGATAACTCCTGCCTGGCCTTAGCGCGCTGCAACACAACCGGTGGCATTCCGGATGCACGAGTCAGTCGATAGTAATCAGCCAACACATCGTCAACATCAACACGCACAAGCTCGGCGTACTTACGCATGTGCCCCTTTGCAAACACGGGTGCGCCCAAAACGGCAAAATCGTTGTTCTCCAGGGCACGAACCTTCGGCTCGTCCAGATGCAGCTCTTTGGCAATTTCCAGCACCGTTATCTGCAGCGCGCGACGTGCTTCAGCAAGTCGCTCGCCGCATGTGGCGCCTTCTGACTCCGTCGGCGCCGACTCATTATCTGGATTTCCGTACCGGTCGTTCATATCAGTCGCTATCCAAAATACGACGGGCCTCTATCGAATCGGGATATTCGCGTAAGATCTGATCGGCAAACACCTGCCGTGCTCGCTCATCTCCCATCGATGCTTCGATCTGCATGCCAAGATTAAGGACTTGCGGCGATGCAACGTTTGAGTTCAGGTATCGCTGCAGAAACGCACGTGCACTCAGATCATCCTTCAGTTGGTGCTTGAGCAAACTCATTTGCAACAAGGCCTCGCCATAATTGGCTCGAGTCTCTAGAGCCTGGCGAAAAAATTCTTCTGCCTGAACGTAATCGGGTTTTTGGACTAAACAAACACCCGCATTGGTCAACGTAACCTCTGCGTCGTCATTTGTCTCAATTTGCGCCGTATGCCGGAAGTGGTCGGCCGCTTTGTCGAATTCGCCCTGGCGGCACAAGAACACCGCGTAAGTATTTTGTACGCCGGGATCTTTCGGCGCGATTTTAATGGCATTCTCATAAGCTTGAGTGGCCAGGCGCGGATTATCGAGGCCTTCGTACACGAGACCCAGCGTTGAGTAAGCTGTAGCGAATTTCGGCTCAAACTCGATCGCCAGCAGCAGTCGATCACGCGCAAGATCGTATTTGCCACTGTTGTAGTAGCGCGCTCCAAGCTGGTAATTCAGCTCCGCCGCGGCCGCACTGTCCGGCGCCGGGACTTCGCCTCCGGTCGACGTTGAAATACAGCCCGACATTTGAATGCAAAATGCCAGCCCGGCCAAAATTTGTATGCTACTTCTCACGCCGTTATAGCCCCTGTGTTTTTAGTACTGATTTTCCGCTCGGGCGGATTTTTTTGGCTTAGCCGAACGCGCATCCTGTCGCTCACTCTACCAGCCAATTGGCCGCACGCAGCATCTATATCATCGCCGCGTGTCTTGCGGGTCGTTGCAATCAGGCCGCGCAGCCGCAGCCTTTCCTGGAAAGCTCGAATCGTATCCGCCGACGAACGTGCGAACTCATTGCCACTAAAGGGATTAAATGGAATCAGGTTCACTTTCGCCGGCTTCCCTTGCAGCAGACCTGCCAGCTCGTCTGCATGCCGAATCTCGTCATTCACACCGCGCAACATGACGTATTCGAACGTTATGAAGCGATTGGCATGCTTGGCAGCGTATCGCCAGCAAGCGGCAAGCAGCGTGTCGATTGGGTGAATTTTGTTAATTGGCACGAGCCTGCTGCGCAACTCATCATTAGGCGCATGCAGAGACACGGCAAGCGCCACATTACATTCATCGGCGAGCCGGTCGATATGCGGCACAATTCCTGATGTACTGACAATGACTCTGCGCCGCGAAATTCCGTAGGCCAGATCGGACAGCAGGAGTTGCACCGCTGGCACCAGGTTACGGTAATTTGCCAGCGGTTCCCCCATGCCCATGAACACGATGTTGGTGACAGCGTATGCGCCATTCGCACGCCTTGGCAAATTCTGATTCGCGTGCCACACCTGGCCAATAATTTCGGCCGCTGTCAGATTTCGATTGAAGCCCTGTGCACCCGTCGCACAAAAAGCGCAATCCAGAGCACAACCCACCTGCGACGATATGCACAATGTGCCGCGCTCGGGTTCGGGGATGAAAACACTTTCGACCGCCTGACCGGATCCGCTGGCGAATAACCATTTGATTGTGCCATCCGCAGAATCCTGTTGTGAGATTACCGTTGGTAATGAAATTGTCGCCGACTCGCCTAGCGACTGCCGCAACGACTTGGAAAGGTCCGTCATCGCCCCGAAGTCGGTCACTCCATTTTGGTAAATCCACTTGAGCAACTGGCGGGCACGATACGGTTTCTCACCAAGACCTTCGACCCACTGCTCCAGATCACCTTGCGGCATTCCGAGCAGATTAATTTTGTCGGTCTTTGCTTGCATAGTCTCTATGGCAGGTCGTCGTTATTGTCGCGTTCTGCTTATCGAGTTCGGGGACAAACGCCGCTGTCACCAAAGAAGAACTCGATCTCATTTGCCGCTGTTTCTGCGGCATCCGAGCCATGCACAATATTCTCACCAATACTCTCAGCATGGTCAGCCCGAATCGTGCCAGCGTCTGCTTCTGCCGGATTTGTCGCACCCATGATGTCGCGGTTTTTCGCCACGGCGTCATCACCGGCAAGGGCCGTCACTATGACGGGGCCGGAGGTCATGTACTCGACCAGCTCACCATAAAATGGACGCTCCTTGTGGACAGCATAAAAACCCTGTGCCTGTTCTTGTGTCAGGTGCATCATTTGGGCGGCGACGATTTGCAGCCCGGCTTTCTCAAATCGGCTGTAAATATCTCCGATCAGGTTTTTTTGTACGCCATCAGGTTTGATGATTGAGAGCGTGTACTCAACGGCCATGCGTTTTCCTTTGATTGTTACTTTTCAAAAAATTAAAACCCGACAGTGGTATCTGCCGGGCTGACGTAAGCTTGGATTTTACTTGGCAATATTGGCGTGGGCAATGAAGTATCGGCCCAAGACTGCACTAAAATCAGGGTTTATTGACGTATGGCCCAGTATGGGCCAATAATCGTTGTATCAGACGTTAAAACTCTCGCCGCAGCCACACTCACCGGTAATATTCGGGTTTCTGAAGCTGAATGCTTCATTCAGGCCATTTTTTACAAAATCGACCTCTGTACCGTCGATCAATGCCAATGCTTCCGGGTCAACTACCACCTTGATGCCCTTGTCCTCGAATACGATATCGGACTCGTTCAGTTCGTCGGCGTAGTTAATGACATAGGAATAGCCGGAGCATCCGGTCTTGGTAATACCCAAGCGCAGTCCGACCCCCTCGCCACGCGCGTCGAGGTAACTACGCACACGCTGTGCGGCCGATTCGGTCAATGAAATTGCCATGCTTACTCTTTATTGTCGGTGTATTCGGATCCGCTTACTTTTTGCCCAAGCGAGCGAACCGCGTCTTCAAGCAACAGTATACGTCCGGTCTTCTCTTCGGGTACAGGCAGACTTTGCATAAGCTCCGCAGCGCCAAACGAATTCAGGTCGGCAACCGGTCGGCCTTCGTAGTTGACGCAAAACGCTTCGGCGGCTGCGATTACGTGAGGACAGCCCCAGGCCCGGAATCCCAGCCTGGCAATGACACCATCCGTCACAGTCACGGCGAGACTCAGGCGTACATCCTGCCCCTCTACAGACGCGTTCTCGGCACCGTCGAAATCCCCGCTGTGTGCCGGGTTCTCAAAATATTTCATTACCAGCGCGCTGTATGGGTCGTTACTCATGCCGCTCTCACCGGCGCAAGTTTGCGCAATCTGGCAACGGCATCGCGATACCTTTGCGCCGCGAAATCCACGTCTTCTTCTCGCGTCTGTCTACCAACGCTGAAGCGAATCGCGCTTTGCGCCTGAGCATCGCTGCGACCCATCGAGCGCAGCACATACGATGGCTCCTGGGAGCGCGAGTTGCAGGCCGAACCCGTTGCAACGCAAAGCGGCTCCAGGGCGAGCAACAGACTCTCTCCTTCGACATCCTCGACGCTCACGTTCAGGAATGCCGGAAAACAGACATCCGCATCACCGTTGCGGACAATACCGGGCACGTCTCGAATGCCTTGCCACAAGCGGTCACGCAAGGCCGCGAGGTGCGCCTGATCCTGTAGCAGGCTGGCAGCCGCCTGTTCTGCCGCCGCACCCAGACCCGCGATCAGGTGGACGGGCAAGGTGCCTGGTCGTCGGCGTCGTTGCTGACCCCCGCCAAACAAGATGGGCTCCACATGACAACCGGGGCGATCCGCTACATACAGAGCACCGATACCCATAGGTCCATAGAACTTATGGGCCGTCATCGACATCAGATCAACGGGCAATGCGGCCAGATCAATCGGTACTTTACCGACCGACTGCGCGGCATCCACATGAAACAACACGTCACGATCGCGACATCGCTCGCCGATGCTTTGAATATCGGCCTGAACACCGGTTTCGTTATTGATATGCATCAGCGACACGAGTTGTGTGTCATCGCGAAAAGCCGCATCCAGTTTGGCCAGATCAAGCGCACCGGATGCTTCGGGCGATAACCAGGTGACCTCAAAACCCTGTTGCTCAAGTACCTGAAAAACGTCGGTCACCGCTTTGTGTTCGCTACGCATGGTAATCAGATGCTTGCCTCGATTCTCGCGAT
>PVMS01115477.1_pt1 | contig 17648 bp, 11 predicted proteins | sample 1853461 | NCBI WGS metagenome assembly PVMS01 (sample SAMN08582032, study PRJNA380276) | Marine sediment metagenome, whole genome shotgun sequencing project. | isolation source: ocean sediment barecode stripped | collected 2017 | reverse complement strand
GCTTTCGAAAGCGGCAGCCTCTTTGATACGGAACTCGTCACCGACCAGGAAAACCTAAAGCGGGAGATTGTTGATGATTTTTGGCGAAAAAACTTCTATGAGGCTTCACCCCTTTTTGTTCATTATGCCATGGACAACAAACTGGGTCCAGATACCCTCCTTTCCCTCATCGGCAACAGGGTTGCCCAGCCCTACCTGAAAATCATCCCCCGATTCGACACCCCCGACTCATCAAGAGAAGAAGCGGCATACAAAGAAGCATTTGATGAGGTGCGCAATGCCTGGCATTCCGCCAAACAAGAGATCGAACAGATACTCACAACCGATAAGGGGCTGAGCCGGACCAAATATGGGAAGGGGAAAATCCCCGATTGGATACGAGGAATGGATGTGTATATGGCCTCGGGTGGGAACCATTGCCGTCTGTTCAAAGGGTTTGAAAAATTCACCTCGACAGCGCTCAACGAAGCCGTGAAGAAAAACCACGTCGTGCCGAGACATCCATTCTTTGAACAATGTGACAGGTTAAAGGCCACATATGTAGCGTTGGAGAAAGTTTTTAACCGACGCCTTCTCGGTCTAAAGAGGAAGCTGTTCACATATATGGAACAGGCGCTTCTTGAGAGAAAAGGAGAGAAAAACATTCAGTCTTTTGATGACTTGTTGCTCAAATTGCAAACAGCCTTAGGGGGAAAGGGCGGTGACAGGCTTTCAAAGGTGATGGGGATGCAATACCGCGCCGTCTTGATCGACGAATTCCAAGATACGGATCCTATCCAATATGATATTTTCAAGAGGGTTTTCGGGAGTGAGAACCACGCTTTATTCTTAATTGGTGATCCGAAACAGGCGATCTACGGTTTTCGGGGTGCCGATATCTTCACCTACAAGGAGGCGGCAGGAGATGTGGGGACAAGATACACGCTAGGAGAGAACTGGCGATCCAGCCCGGATTTGATTACCGCTATAAACACCCTCTTTGGCTCTACCCATAATCCTTTTGTTTATGATCATATCCCATTTCACCCCGCGAGCCCGGCCCGAACAAGAGAGTCAGAGCTCCTTCAAATCAATGGAGAACATGAGGCGCCTTTTCGACTGTGGTTTCTGGATGGGGGGAGGATTGGAGAGCCCGGCAAGGCTGTGACCAAAACGAAGGCACGGGAATTGATCCCGGAGGCGGTCGCTGGTGAAATCGCACGGCTCCTGGAACTCAGCAAGAACAACAAGGCTCGAATCGGGGAGAAACCCCTCAAGGAATCTGATATCGCAGTTCTGGTCAGACGAAACAGCGAAGCAAAACTTATGCAAGAGGCTCTTTCGGTCTTTCATATCCCAAGCGTCCTTTTCAGCACCGACAACCTCTTTGACTCCCACGAAGCCCTGGAAATGGAACGGGTCTTGGCGGGTATCGCGGAGCCGGGGCATATAGGGCTCATAAAGGCATCTCTGGCAACCGACATGATGGGTGTCAAAGGGGAAGCGCTGAATCTTTTGATGGATGATGAATCCGAATGGGAGACGCAACTCATCAAATTCAGACATTATTACGAGCTGTGGAATCGGCGCGGACTGATGAGCATGGCGAGGGAGCTGCTTTTAAAGGAGAAGGTCCTGAACCGACTGATGGGTTACCCGGACGGGGAGCGTAAAAATACGAATATGCTGCATCTTATAGAGGTTCTTCACAGGATATCCGTAGAAAAGAAATTAAATATGTCGGGGCTCTTGAAGTGGTTGTCGGAACAGCGAGAGAATATTCTCCCAGGGCGTGAAGAACACCAGCTGCGCCTGGAGAGTGATGAAAAGGCCGTCAAAGTGGCCACTATTCACAAATGCAAAGGGCTTGAATATCCAATTGTATTTTGTCCCTTCCTATGGGACGGCTCCAGGATTACGAGATCAAAAGGCCCTTTTGTATTTCATGACCAAAGAGACGACATGAGGTTGACCCTTGATCTTGGCTCTCCGGAGATGGAGGGGAACCGTGTGTCTGCCGAAAAAGAACTCTTGGCTGAGAACATGCGGCTTCTCTATGTGGCTCTCACCCGGGCAAAAAACAGGTGCACCCTCGTCTGGGGACGTATCAAGGAGGCTGAGACGTCCGCCCCCGCGTACCTCATGTATCCCAGGGATTCAGATACGGACGGGGAAAATATTGTAAATGTAACAGGGGAAAGCTTTAAGGGTCTGAGTGATGAGGATGTGCTTCAAGCATTAGAAATTGTTCAAGGCAAAGCGGGCGGAGCGATCCGACTCACCGAAATACCGATTGGGCAAGGACCGAAGCGTGCCCCTCAGAAGGAAGAGAGCTCGGTCCTTGAGAGCAGGGTATTTTCCGGGGACATTGATCGTCAGTGGCATATTTCAAGCTTTTCCTCCCTCGTATCAGCCTATGGACAGAGCGCCGACCTCGCGGACCGTGACGCAATTAGCACTGGAGAAGATCAAAAGGAAAAGGAAACTGAAGAGGCGGTTACCCAAGCGACCCCTGTGGGCATTTTTGCCTTTCCGAAGGGTGCAAGGGTGGGGACATTCATGCATGACATCTTCGAGCACTTGGATTTTACCGAGCCGCATGTCATGAAGGAATTAGTCGCTGATAGGCTCAAGGCATACGGTTATGAACAGACTTGGCTGGATACCCTTTGTGAGATGGTTCAAAAGGTCGTTTTTGCTCCACTGAATCCGGAAGATCCTGGTTTTCAACTGGCAAAGATTCGCAATCAAGATCGAATCAACGAGCTCGAGTTTTATTTTCCATTGAAACCAATTTCAGCAAAAAAGATAGAAGGCATATTTTCGACATATGGGTCCGCTAACGCTCCAGATGGTTTCCCGGAGCGAATAGGGAGAATGGTTTTTTCTACCGTGAAGGGGTTCATGAAGGGGTTTATGGATATGGTTTTTAAATACCAGGATCGTTACTATCTGGTGGACTGGAAATCAAACCATCTCGGTAACCGGGTTGAAGACTATAACCAACAAGAGGTGATCCGGGCCATGGAAGAGGGGGGGTATTATTTCCAGTATCATATCTATACGGTGGCCTTGAATATGTACTTGAAACTGCGTTTGCCCGGCTTTGACTACAAAAGGCATTTTGGCGGGGTCTATTACATTTTCCTGCGCGGTGTGGACCCAAGCAGAGGACCCCATTTCGGCATATACCGGCACAAACCATCCGGTAAATTGATAGAGGCGCTATGTGCTCAAATGATCGGGTAGACAAAAAGAGGGTTCGAGCCCACCAAACAAATGGCGGGCAGGGATTCGAGGGGTCAAGGGTTCGAGTGAATTAAAAAGCGAATATCGATATTTACCCGCCTATTATTTGTGGCGGGCCGGTTCTCTTTTTTGTGGGTCCCTGATCTCGGACAATTTTTCTATCTTTGAGACGGCTTCTATTAAGAAATGTAGGATGGGTTGAGTGCCGGTTGTATTATGTAATTCTTACAACCGGCCCGAAACCCATCATCAAAGGCAAGGACTCAACCCAACTTACTGAAAGGGTTCAATCCCGCCACTCGCCAAAAAGAACCTCGAAGTCCCCCTTTTGTAAAGGGGGATTTAGGGGGATTTTAAAATGCTTGTACGAAATCCCCCCCAACCCCCCTTTTAAAAAAGGGGGGAGTTATTTCCTTGAAGCCGGTATGTGTATTAGGAAACTATCGATATTAGGGTCATCTCCAATAAATGAAAGGATTCGAGCCCGCCAGAAAGGCGGGTAAAGATTCGAGGGTTTGGGATGAAGGAAGATGGTCAAATGGTGGAAGAGGAAGATCTATATCGCCTGTTAAAAAACGGCGTCGTTTCCAGGCTAGATCTCCATTTTGCCAACTTTGTGGCTGGGCTTGCAGAAGGTCCTGGTTTGGAGCTTTCCCTGTCGGCCGCCCTCGTGAGCAGTGCTACAAGGCAGGGGCACATCTGTCTCGATCTCGGCACCCTGGCGGAAAAAGCGCTGGTGAAAAAGGAGGATGGGCAGAAGCCTCTCATAGGTCCAAAGCTGCGCGATTGGTGCAAAGGCCTCATCAGCAGTAGGATCGTGGGTGTCCCGGGTGACTACAAACCTCTTATTCTGGATGGGGGTAGCCGGCTGTACTTGTTTAGGTACTGGGACTACCAAGAAAGCCTGGCGGCCTTGATTCGTAGCCGTGTTTACGACGTTGATAAAACTATAGACCTCCAAAGCCTTGGAGATGGGCTGGCTCGGCTCTTCCCTGGGGCCCAAAAAGAGAGAATCGATTGGCAGCAGGTGGCCGCCTTTACATCGATAATGAAAAAGTTTTGTGTCATTTCAGGAGGGCCTGGTACGGGCAAGACCACCACCGTTGCGAAGATCCTGGCACTTCTTCTTGAACAGTCAGGCGGGGAAAAACCTCGAATAGCCCTCTGCTCTCCGACAGGAAAAGGGGCTGCGAGGCTTCAGGAAGCGATTCAGGCGGCCAAATTGACCCTGGAATGTTCGGACCTCGTTAAAGAGGCGATTCCAACCGAGGCCTCCACCATACACAGGCTCCTGGGGTCGATATCCCACTCACCTTATTTTCGGCATAACGCCCAAAACAGGCTCCCTTTGGATGTCGTCGTAGTGGATGAAGCCTCCATGGTAGACTTGGCTCTCATGTCCAAACTGTTCCAGGCCCTCAGGCCGGAAGCAAGACTGATTCTTTTGGGTGATAAAGATCAACTCGCCTCGGTGGAAGCTGGTGCCGTTCTCGGGGATATCTGTGATACTGGTCATGATCATGGCTTTTCGGTTCCCTTTTCTAAGGATCTTAAAAAAGTCATTCGGCATGAGCTACCGTTGAAGCCGGACGAAAAAAGTGAGCCGGGGATAGGGGACTGCATAGTGACCCTCAGGAAGAGCTATCGTTTTCCAAGGGAGAGTGGGATTGCCACCTTGAGTAGAGCCGTGAATGAGGGAGCGGGTGATCGGGCAAGGGAACTCATCAAGGGAGGGGAATATGATGACATTCAGTGGCGGGGGTTGCCCCCTTTCCGGGATTTGGCCCGGGCTATCAGAAACAGAGTGATTCAAGGGTTTGGAGATTATCTGAAGGCAGGAGAACCCCAGGAGATTTTTCAATTTTTCGATCAGTTCAGGATTCTGTGCGCTCTGAGAGAAGGCCCTTATGGGGTGCTCGCTATCAATGGCATGGTGGAGCAAATTCTAAGGGAAAATGGTCTCATTACGGTGGGTGAGAGGTGGTACAGGGGCCGTCCTATTCTGATCAACCGAAATGATTATGACTTGCAGCTTTTCAATGGGGATGTGGGGATCCTCCTTCAAGACGCTGATGCAGACAACGCCTTGCGCGCCTTTTTCAAGACCCCGGACGGCAATATGAGAAAAATCCATCCCCTCAGGTTGCCCGAACATGAAACGGTCTTTGCCATGACGGTCCATAAGAGCCAGGGAACAGAATTCGATCGGGTGGTCCTCATTCTTCCGGACAGGGATTCTCCGGTGCTGGCTAGAGAGCTTGTGTATACGGGTATCACCCGTGCGAGGGAGAAGGTGGAGATATGGGGTGAAGAAGCCGTTTTTCAATTGGCGGTTGCCCGGCGAACGGAGCGGATGTCCGGCTTGAAAGATGCCCTCTGGGAGAATTAGGGGGTTTTTCCTCTTTTACTTGACATTTGGTAATTTTATATTAAAATACCATGGTTATCACAGGTGCTTGTCATCTGGAACATTATTCAATGTTTAATTTTGACCATACTGAAATATAGCAAATAGGGCGATTGTAACTTATTGTTTTGGTATGGTTTTTGCTCTAATTAAGGGTTGAATCATTACTCTGCAAAGGAGAATAGACAACCAACATAATGCCTAACTCACATATTATCGGAACAGGATCCTCGATACCGAAGAGAGTCCTGTCCAATAGCGACCTTGAAACCATCGTAGACACTTCCGATGAATGGATTTCCCGCCGCTCCGGCATCAAAGAACGACGAATTTCCTCAAATAAAGAGAAAGAAAGTACCGCAGACTTGGCCACTCAGGCGTCTTTAAAGGCGATTGAGATGGCAAAAGTTTCTCCCGAAAGCCTGGATCTGATCGTAATAGGAACCGTGACGCCTGATCGACAATTCCCATCCTCTGCGTGCATGGTTCAAAAAGAGTTGAATGCCGCCAATGCTGCTGCATTTGATATCTCCGCCGGGTGCTCAGGTTTCCTTTATGCCCTTTCTGTGGTCGATAACGCGATCTCCGCCGGCACCTGCAAAACCGCCCTGGTGGTGGGCGTAGAGAGACTCTCAACCATATTGAACTGGGATGATCGCAGTACATGCGTCCTGCTGGGAGATGGCGCAGGAGCTGTGGTTGTCAGTGCAGTCCCTGAAGAGGGAGGCATTCTTTCCACGCATTTGAAATCGGATGGTCACCTGTGGGATCTCCTCTATTCTTCTTACAGAAACGGCAACTCTCGCACTCCGGAAACCCTCAAGGAGATCGATAAAAAACCCTTTGACTTGAAAATGGATGGGAACCCTCTTTTCAAGCGGGCCGTGGGATACTTGTCCGATATCGCAAGAGAAGCTTTGGCCCATAACGCTCTTGCGAGTGAGGATGTCGGGCTTTTTGTCCCTCATCAGGCCAACATTCGAATTATTCAAGGCATGGCAAAGAATCTCCGCATCCCTATGGAAAAAGTATATACAAATGTTCATAAATATGGGAACACCTCCTCCGCGTCCATCCCCCTTGCCCTGGATGAAGCAAATCGGGAAGGTCTCCTGAAAACGGGTGATCACGTTCTTCTCGTCGCCTTTGGGGCGGGCTTGACCTGGGCATCCTCCATGTTGAAATGGGTTCTTTAGGGTGAACCGTTAACCGCTCACCCCACACATGATACCTTGTACCTTTCTTGCGGACTCCTTATATATTGCTTACCGCTGATCGCGACCAGGAGGTCGCTCCTACAGGTGGTTCGGCAATGTGTAGGAGCAACCTCCTGGTTGCGATAAATCATCGGCGAATAAGATCCATTGATTCCTTTTTACATTCGGATAAGATAATACTTGAAATTGGGAGCAGGTGAAACCTTCCATCGGAAAAGGAAGATGTCAACTCAATATCGGGAACGCACGTACAGACAACGGGTAAAAACAGAGGATCTGGTATCTTTTCACATAACGGTCAAGGAGACTGATTTATGGTTAAGTGCGGATCGAAACCTGGAAAGAGAGGCGAGGGATCTCATTTTTGATAGCAGAACAAGACTTGAGGATTATATCAACTCCCACGAATCCTTTTTGACCACCCTCCAACCTTACCCGCAAGACCCCTTTGCACCCTCCATGATCAAAACGATGATCGAAATGACGAGGCGGACAGGAGTGGGCCCCATGGCTTCGGTGGCGGGGGCCATAGCTCAGTTCGTCGGGGAAGGCCTTCTTCAATTGACCGACCAGGTGATTGTTGAAAATGGGGGAGATATTTTTTTAAAGACAGACCGGCCTGCCATAGTCTCCATCTATGCCGGTGAATCTCCGTTGAGCGAAAAGTTTGGCCTGAAGATTCCCACCCGGCAAATGCCCATAGGAATTTGTTCCTCTTCCGGAACCATCGGCCATTCCCTCAGTATGGGGGTGGCGGATCTTGTCTGCACGATCGCCTCCTCGGCGGTCCTGGCTGACGGGGCGTCGACGGCCCTTTGCAATCGTCTAAAAAACAAAAAAGATTTGGAGGAGATTCCTGACCGGGCAGGACAGATTCCGGGTATCATGGGCGGGCTCGCCATCATAGGGGACAGCATGATCCCATGGGGCGATGTGGAGTTGGTCGGTTTATAGCTCGTATAATTTTTCGTCCTTCTGTGGCGGGCGGTTTTTTAAGTTCTTAGATGATTTTCCCTTTAGACTAAAAGGTTCCTCCCCTTCCAGGAGATCGCCCATTTCCGCTTCGATCTGTTCGGGGTCTTCTCCCGCTTCCATCCGCTGTAATGCTTCCTCCATGCCTGTCCCCAAGTTGAGACCGGTCATGTCCGTCAACTTACGCATCAAGTTGGCGGCTTGCCTAGGATCATTTTCATCCATGCGATCCGCGTCCTTTGCAAGGAGATTCATGGCCTGTTCCATCTTGGATTCGTCCAGATCCGGCATGGGGTTTTCGTCATCTCCTTCTGCATTGTTGGTTCCCGTCGAGAAAATGGACATCTGGCGATCCAGTTTCAGTTTGCCGCATTTGGGGCAGAGGGGCTGCTTTTCCGTATTGATGGAACGGGAAAAGAAATTAAAAATCATGTGACAATCTTTGCAATAGAATTCATAGATGGGCATCGTATATCTCTCTTATTTATATTGTGGCGAAGCTCAATCTCAGACTGACGAGTTGGCGGCGTAAATGTCACATTGCTTTATCCTTAAAGATCCTGGATCCTAGATGCTGGATTCCGGATAAAGAATACAAGCGCAAGGCGACCGATTGTATAGTATAATTTCTGCAACCGGAAGGCTCAAGGTCTTTGAAGATTTTTTTGCCCTTGTGCCATGCGCCTTATGCCTTGAGCCACTTTCCCTCAAATATATCACAATTCAGCGCAACACGGAAGGATCGGATATCCTCTATACGGCCGGATGAAAGAGAGGAATATTTATAGTAAAACCGATGTGGGGTTTAAGCGCTGACTGGGTTAAGCGTTGAAGTACAAGAGAAAAGCTCAATAGTCAATCCCTTTAAGGGGCACGCGAGATTAATCTTGTAATTTTTGCCCAACTTGCTATACTTTTACCCCAAAAAGATAAAAATTTCCTCAGCTTGCTCAGATTTGATTAAAAGGAACGAGGCATTACGGTATTGTTTGAACAGAGTTACTGTTGGGTATTTAGTGTTCAAAGGTGTTGCCCGCGGGGCACCCATTGAATTCGGAAAAAAAGATAACTATTGGCGTCTTATCGGATACCCATCTCAACAGCGTGACCGGGGCGTTCAAAGGACTCTGTGATCAATGGCTCGCAGAAGTGGATCTCATCATGCATGCGGGGGATTTCGTATCTGAGGAAATTGTTGCATTTTTAGGCAAAAAACCCTTCCATGGCGTTTACGGGAATATGGATACTGTCGGCATTAAAAGGCAGTTTCCAGAAAAGAAGGTCGTGGAACTCGGTCCGTATAAACTCGGTCTGATCCATGGATCGGGTCCTAAAAGGGGCCTCGAGGAAAGGGTCCTGGCTGAATTTCAGAATGTAGATGTTATCGTTTTCGGACATTCTCACCGGCCGGAAAATCGACGAAAGGATGGGGTCCTTCTTTTCAATCCGGGTTCTGCAGCCGGTTATACACCATCCGGCTTCAATTCAATCGGGATAATTCGTCTGGATGACACCATCCGTGGTGAGATAATTGAATTATGAATTGGTGAGCGGCCCATCGATGCCGGTTGTGAAAATTAGCCTTTACAACCGGCCGCTCAGGACAAGTGAACGGTATACGGTGAATGGTAGGCCGTATACCTTGTACCGTTTATTTATCGAATGAAAGGATTGGACTTGGAATTGTGAAAGTTTTGTGGGCGCCATGGAGAATGAAATATATCCTCTCAGATAAAGAAGAGGAGCATTGTATTTTTTGTCCAGGAGACAACAGGGATGAGGATGAGAAGAGATTGATCCTCTATGTGAGTCCTCACATCATGGTTATTATGAACAGGTTCCCATATAACAATGGGCATCTGCTGGTTGCCCCGGTCCGTCATGTCGCAGGCCTTGAATGCCTCTCTGATGGGGAGACACTGGAGCTTCTCAAAATGGTTCGACGGTCCATCGATATAATAAAAGAAATTATGGCTCCGGAAGGCTTCAATGTCGGGTTGAACCTTGGCCGGGTAGCGGGAGCCGGCATGGAGGAGCATGTGCACTTTCACATTGTGCCGCGTTGGAACGGAGATACCAATTTCATAACGGTTCATGGGGATGTGCGGGTCATCCCGGAACATATCAAAGAGACTTATAAAAAATTACGTCCATGCTTTGATCAATTAGGGTAACTGTAACGCCTCAGGGGTCCTTTGAAAAGAAGTGAAGGGTAGGTCAATGCGTTATCGCGGATTGGGAAAGCTCACGTAGGAGGTTATTCATGAAACATGTAAAATTTATGCTGGCTATTGTTTTGATGTTGATTGTTGTCATATTGATTGTTCAAAACCACGAGGCCATGTCCACAAAGGTTGCATTCCAGGTCAAATTCTTTTCCTATCATTTCCAATCTTCCGATATGTCCGTTTACTACATTGTCACGATTTCCTTTCTCTTTGGTGTTATCCTTTTAGGGCTTTATGGTATAATAGAGAGGTTTCGGCTCATGAAGGCGCTAAAATTACTCCGGGCAACATCTCAAGAAAAAGATCAGGAACTGAACTCTCTCCGAAATTTGCCCATTACATCAGAGGATATCAGCCAGGACGATACAGATGACGCAAACGGGACGATGAAGGGAGATCTTTAATGGGGCACCAGCTCTTGCAATGGTTTTTAGAACCCTTTAACCAGAAACTTTTACTGGGACTCATTTCAGCCTTCATCCTTGGGCTGGTTTTTGGGCGCATGCTGCGCTATCGAAAAGAGAAAAGAGCTAAATTGCTTACCAGAAAAGGGGATGAGGCCTTCTTCAAGGGCATTCAATACATCCTTTCCAACGACCATGATCAGGCCATCGAAGAATTTACAAAGGCGGTTCAGATCAATTCCGACACCGTGGAGACCTACGTCGCCCTGGGCAACCTTTATCGTTCTAGGGGGGACATCGATCGGGCCATACGAATACGTCAGAACATTATCCTGAGGGCCAACCTCAACGAGAAGATCAAGCTGAGGGCCTTATTTGATCTTGGTTTAGACTACCGCAAAGGAGGGTTCTTGAATCGTGCCCTGGAAAGCTTTTCAAAGGTACTCCAAAAAAAACCGGACGACCTCGAGACCCTGGAAGAAATTGAAAAAATAAATGAAGAGTTGAACGATTGGGGGGAGGCCTTCGCTGTCCGTCAAAAGATCGCTCGTCTTACAAACAGTGGCCATCAAAACATCCTTGCCCATCACCAAACGGAGTTGGGCAAAGACTATCAGGAAAATGGCGAAATATCCAAGGCAAGGGCATGCTTCAAAAAGGCCATCTCAATACATGAGAAATGTATCGATGCCTACCTTCACCTTGGAGATCTCTATTTCAGCAAGCAGGAATACAAAAATGCCATGGCCACCTGGAAAAAAGTGGCAAACGTCGATCCCCAGTTTACTTTTCTCGCATTTCGTCGTCTTGAAGGGGCCTATGGAAAAATGCAAAACCTCCAACCCGTGGAGGAATTTTTAAAGGAATGCGCACAATTGCATTCAGATGCCTTTACCCATATGGCCCTGGCCCGCTATTTGTACAATGAGCAGGATTTCGAAGGAGCACTCAGAGAGCTTGATAGGGCCCTTGAGCTTGATCCAGGTTTCTGGGAAGCGAGAAAATATGTCGGTGAGATACTGCTCGAGCGGGATATGAGAGAAAGAGCCCTAACTGCCTACGGGGAGCTCATTCCTCATCTGAACGTCCCCTATCTCAAGTTTCAGTGTGCCAATTGCGGATTCAAGCCGACCGAGCTTCAGTGGCAGTGCCCCCAGTGTAAAAAATGGGATACCATCGACTTCGTGGACTCCAGGAACCTTGATACAAACTCTCCACAGGAACTTCCGGCAGGAGAGGAGGAGAGCCTTCTACAAAGCCCAGAGGAAGACGCATGAGTCAATTGACTCCCATGCTCAAGCAATTCCTGGGTATCAAAAAGGAATATCCCGACACAATCCTCTTCTTTCGCATGGGCGATTTTTATGAGATGTTTTTCGAGGATGCCAAGATCGCATCCAACCTTTTAAGCATCACCCTCACCTCCCGCGGATCCCTCAACGGTGAAAAGGTCCCCATGTGCGGTGTACCACATCACTCCTCCAAATCATACATAGCCAAACTCATTCAAAAAGGTCGTAAGGTCGCCATCTGTGAGCAAACCGAGGATCCAAAGGCGAGCAAAGGTATTGTAAAGCGAGAAGTCATAAGGATCGTGACTCCGGGCTCTGTAGTCGAAGATGGTGAGGTGGATAGTAAGACCAATCTTTATATGGCGGCCGTCGCAGAAGGACAAAAACGGTACGGCCTTGCCCACTTGGATCTTTCTACGGGGGTCTTCCGTGTTACTGAGATAGAGAACCGGGGTGAAATGCTCGATGAACTGGGGAGAATAGACCCTGCAGAGCTCCTGGTTCCGGAAAATGATGCCCCGTCCCTGGAAAGGGACCTCTCTGCCTACCGGACGGAAATCCTCCTCAAGGAAAACTACAATAAGGGGAGGGCGGGGGCCCTTTTGAAGGAGCAACTGAGTGTAAAATCACTGACCGGTTTCGGATGCGATGGGATGGAGGAAGGCATTGTCGCAGCGGGGGCCATTGTCCATTATCTCAGGGAAACCCAAAAAGGAAACCCTGATCACATCAGGGAGATTGTAACTTATCGCCTGGGCGATTTTATGTTTTTAGATGAGTCGACGGTTCAAAACCTTGAGCTCTTTAAAACCATGAGACGGCAATCCGAACAAGGTTCGTTGTTTAATATCCTGGATCATACGGTGACGGCCATGGGGAGTCGATTACTCAAGCGATGGATCGGATATCCATTGTTAGACCTTCATGCCATTCGAAACCGACTGGCTGCCGTGAGCAGCTTCAGGGATGATCAGATCTATAGGGAAGAAATCAGGGAACAGCTGGAAGGGATTCACGACCTGGAAAGACTGAACGGTCGGATATCTTTGGGGAGAGCGAACGCAAGGGATCTTGTTGCTCTCAAGATATCCATCGACAGATTACCTGCGGTTAAGAAAAGGTTATCGCAATCCCCGAGTGAACGTCTAACGGACATTGCGGAAAAGATAGACATCCTGCAGGACGTGGGTGGCTTCATTGAAAAGGCTATTTGTGACGAGCCGCCGATCGCCTTGAAGGAGGGCGGTCTAATAAAGGAAGGCTATGATCAAGAATTGGACCGTCTGATCACGGCCACACGCGATGGAAAGACCTGGATTTCGGAATTGGCCACATCGGAGCAGAAAAGGACGGGTATTCCCAAACTCAAAATCGGATACAACAAAGTTTTTGGATATTACATCGAGGTATCAAAGTCCAATGCAGATCTCGTCCCTGCCGATTATATTAGAAAACAAACCCTGGTCAACGGAGAGCGATATATTACGGAGCCTCTCAAAGAATATGAGGAATTGGTCCTGGGGGCTGAAGAGAAACGGGTCGCCCTCGAGTTGAAAATTTTTGAACAGATCCGATCACAGGTGGCTCTCGAGAATCGACGTATAAAAGAGACCGGAGAATTGATAGGAGAAGTCGATGCCCTTGCCGGCCTCGCCGATGCCGGGGAACAGAACGGGTATATATGCCCCGAAGTCAACGACGGTTCCGGGATTGATATCGTGGATGGACGACACCCCGTCATAGAACAGACCGTTAGGGATGAGGACTTCGTACCCAATGACATACACTTGGATGACAAAGAGGACCAGGTTCTCATCATTACCGGTCCGAATATGGCAGGGAAATCGACCATCCTCAGACAAGCTGCCCTGACCGTCCTGATGGCCCAAATGGGGAGCTTTGTACCGGCATCAAAGGCGGTTATAGGGGTCGTGGATCGGATTTTTACCCGTATCGGCGCTTCAGACGATCTTACAAAAGGTCAGAGCACATTTATGGTAGAGATGAATGAAACCGCTAACATACTCAGGCACGCAACGGTGAAGAGCCTGGTCATCCTGGATGAGATAGGACGGGGGACCAGTACCTATGATGGCCTGAGCATTGCGTGGGCCGTGGCGGAATCTCTTCATGACAGAGACGGAAAAGGTGTCAGGACCCTGTTTGCGACCCATTATCACGAATTGACGGATCTGATAACGACAAAACAGAGGACCAAGAATTATAATGTTGCGGTAAAAGAATGGAATGAGCAAATTATTTTTTTGAGAAAACTGGTGCCTGGCGGGACGAGCAGAAGCTATGGGATACAGGTGGCCCGAATCGCCGGTTTGCCCGAAGGGGTTTTAGAGAGGGCCAAAGAGATTTTAGGCAATTTGGAAGGTGAGGAACTGGATGAAGTGGGAAGGCCCCGAATGGCCCATTCGCATAAGAGCAAGCCGTCGGACAACCTGGGGCAGTTGAGCCTTTTTGGTGCCAAAGAGCAGAAACTCAAAAAATGGATTCAAGACCTGGATATCTCCACCATGGCTCCCCTAGAGGCCCTGATCGAATTGAATCGGCTAAAGGAATATCTGGATAAGGAAGGAAAATGAAACCACAGAAGACAGAAGGCAGAATTCAGGAGACAGAAAAGGGAAGGTGGGGGGACGAGACATTTTAAAGTTCGGAAAAATATTGGAAAAAATGGTAAATCAGTGTAATATAGCCAAATAATATCATTAAACGTTTCGGGATTCTGAAATTAAATGGATTTATGATAAGTGTAATGGAAATATTATTGGTGCCACCTGTATGGAAAGATGGAATAGTGGGACAATGGAATAATGGTCAAAACCGGTAAACTTCTGTATCCGGAGCAAGGGTATCGGAATTAATTTTGACGATTTCTGAATGTTTTTTTTATACGTCTCAATTTTTTTCAATGAGGCGAAACAAAAACCCAAAATTCCATTATTCCAATTTTGAGCGAAGCGAAATAAATTTTGAGTATTTAAAAGAAACTAACCATGCGTTCCTTTCTCCTTTTAACATTCCTTTCCCTGTTTCTAATGGGCAGTTCTGAGGCCTATGGAAAGAAGGCCTCCGAGCCAGAAACCCTGTTAAAACAATCGGATGCCCGTAGACACTCCCTTTACAGTTCTCCCAAGAAAATGAAGTACCGCCACAACTGGATCAATTGTATCAACGCTTATGAGTCTGTCTATAAACGTTTTCCGAAAAGTGACCAAGCCCCATGGAGCCTTTATAAAGTGGGTGGCCTGTACACAAAACTCTATGGGTATTCAGGCAGGGAGAAGGACCTGAATGCGGCCATTGAAAAATACAGGAAATTGGTCAAGAAGTATGGGAAACACTCTTTGGCTGATGATGCCCAATATCGGATCGGAGAAATCTATTATAAATACAAGGAATCTCCCACACAGGCCTATGTGGAGTTCCTAAAGGGAGATATCACCTTTCCCAGTGGGGACATGCGTCCAAAGACCCAGAAGAGATTGAATGAACTCTCGCTGATCAGCAGGGATAGAGAGAATAAGAAAAAAAACGGGGGGAAGGTCCCTTCCAGCAAAGGTTTAGCCCTGGTGAAAGATATCCGTCACTGGTCGACGCCGACCTATACAAGAGTGGTCATTGACCTTGAAAAACCCGTGAAATACAGCGCCCATCTGTTGAAGAAGGATCCGAAGCATAAAAAGCCGAGACGGCTTTATCTGGATCTGGAAGGGACACGCGTCGGTTCAGAGATCGAAACCTCCATCCCCATAAAGGATGGTTTGCTCCAGAGGGCGAGGGCAGGGCAGTACTCGAACGAGAAGGTGAGGGTGGTCCTTGACATCGACAACATCGACAGGCACAAGATCTTCCCTCTATACGATCCCTTTCGGATCGTGGTGGACGTGCGTGGTGATGAGAAGAAGGTGCGAGAGGACAAAAGCCCGACCGTGGTGAAAAAGCGGCCTCCCAGAAAAGGGGTCCGGAGACAGAAGAACCCGGATGAAAGCGTTTCCCTTGCGAGGCAACTGGGGCTCAATGTCAAAACGATTGTGATAGATCCGGGGCATGGAGGCAAAGACCCAGGGACGTTTGCAAAGGGTGGGCTCAGGGAAAAAGATATTGTTTTGCAAATTGCCAAGGCTCTGAAGCCGAAACTGGAAAAGAGGCTTGGGTGTGAGGTAATTTTGACCAGAAACCGGGACGTCTTTTTGTCCCTCGAAAAAAGAACCGCTTTTGCCAATGTGAAGAAAGCGGACCTGTTCATTTCTTTGCACGTGAACGCCAATGGTACGAAAGGGGTCCATGGGATAGAGACCTATTTCCTGAATATGGCCACAGATAAAAGGGCTGTGATGTTGGCGGCGGCTGAAAATGCAACCTCGGAAAAGAATATAAGCGATCTTCAGAAAATCCTCCATGATCTCATGTTTAATACCAAGATCACGGAGTCGAGCAGGTTGGCCCATGAAGTACAGAGGGGGGTTACGGGCCATATTAATAAATCTCGAAGAAAGGTGAAAAGCCTTGGCGTAAAACAAGCCCCTTTTTATGTCCTGATAGGTGCTGAGATGCCGGCCGTTCTCGTAGAAGTAGGTTTCATTACCAATTCTACAGAGAGGCGACGTTTGCGCGACAGCGAATATTTACGCTCTCTTGCGGATGGTCTCGTTGTGGGGATCGATGGTTATGTCAAGGGGATTGACTTGGCCTACAGGGGCGGGTAAGGCATCTTAGTTTGATTTAAACCCGCCGCTTATAGCGGTGGATCCGGAAAGATCCTCCTGTTCCGGCGAAAATCAGAAATACTCGATAGCGGCAGGGGAAAGCATTTTTTTGAACGTCCAACATCGAATGATGAACTCGCTTCGCTCGGTCCTTTTAAAACATAGGATGCCTTATTCGAGATTCGACGTTGGATGTTCGACGTTCCTAGTCTTTAAGAATTAGATGGTCCCCTTTAGATACCGTTGCCTCTTGGGCTCCGGGAATTTTTCAATAGCATATCTGAGCATGGTGCGCGGCATCCTTCCATAACGGCCTTTCAGGAATTTCGCTTCGGTCCGCATATCCCGCTTTCCGATCTCTCGAAGCATCCATCCCACCGCTTTGTGAATCAAATCATGCTCATCCTGGAGCAGGATTTCAGAGATTTTGAGGGTCTCGGAAAAGGCCAGATGCTTGATAAAATGGAATGTCGCCATGATGGCGATACGCCGTTCCCATAAACTGTCGGACCGGGCCAATTGATAGAGAGGCGCCTTGTCCTTGTCCATGAGAAAGGCCCCGACAATATGTTCCGCGGAGGAGTCAACGAGATCCCAGTTGTTGATATATCTGGTTTTGGCCAGGTAAAATTCATAGATCCTTTTTTTTGTACTATCATTTCCTCTGGAAAAGTCGCGAACCAGTGTCAGAAGGGCCAATAACCTTTCTTCGTGGATGGGGGAGGTGATCAGTTGACGCGCTTCCTTCAAGCCGGCGTCCGGATACTGCTTAACCAACTTTCGTAACTCCGGTACACGTATCCCTAGAAAAACATCTCCTTCGCCATATTCCCCGGGACCGGTCTTGAAAAAACGCTGGAGAAAGGCGGCATCCTCCGCGCTCCCGAGCGTCTGTAGCTTTTTCCGAATGTTTTGTACGGTCATCGTCCTTTTTTAAGGAAGCTCCCTCAGGTATAGTAATTGTCAGAAATATGTTTCGATTTGCCTTTTTATTAAATCCCCCTGTCCCCCTAATGTCAAAGGGGGAACTTATGAAAGTCTGAAGTAGTATCAGCACACCTATGGTCGCAACGAGCAATGCCTGAATGTAAGCGTTCCCCCCTTTTAAAAAAGGGGGGCCAGGGGGGGGATTTCATACTGTGAATAACGACGATACTAGATCGGAAGAGCGTCGTTATT
>PVMS01045089.1_pt1 | contig 17651 bp, 16 predicted proteins | sample 1853461 | NCBI WGS metagenome assembly PVMS01 (sample SAMN08582032, study PRJNA380276) | Marine sediment metagenome, whole genome shotgun sequencing project. | isolation source: ocean sediment barecode stripped | collected 2017 | reverse complement strand
GCGCACCGATCACCTTGTCGACTGCGTTGTGGCTCCCGATGTCCTCGCGAACGACGAGGAGCGTTCCGTCGGAGGCGAACACGGCCGCGGCATGCAGGCCCCCCGTCGAGTCGAAGGCCGGCTGGTGTCCTCGCATCGACGCGGGGAGCGAAGTGAGGAGCGCGGCCGGGACCCGGGGACCCGCCGGCGCGATGCCCGCGGTCACCCGGACGGCGTCGATGGATGCCTTCCCGCATACCCCACATGAGGAAGTGGCGTAGAGGTTGCGACGGAAGCGTTCCGGGTCGACCGTCACGTCATCCGCCAGGCGCAGCTCCCATCGGGAGTCGGGGGGTTCGCCGCCGATGGGGTCGATCGCAAGGAGTTCGGCCGGTGACAGGACGATGCCCTCGGTCAGCGCGAAACCGGCTACGAGCTCATGGTCCGCACCCGGCGTCCTCATCAGGACCGCCAACGGAACTCCGAGGAGCCGGATCTCCATGGGCCCCTCGGCGACGATCGTGTCGGCGTTCGCCTCGGCAACTCCGTCGCGGTACCTGACCACACGACGGCGATCGGTCTCGGTCACGAGCCCGGCCTCGCCATTCTGATCTGCGGCTGATGCTCCATGGGGCAAGTCTCGGGGCCCGGTCGCGCCACCGCAAGTCCTTCTTCGGCCTGCCGGGTTCACTGTCCTGCACCCGGCCTACCCTGTGGGCATGGCCGTAGACCTCGCTGCAACGATCACGTATCTGAAAGATCATGCCATCGAACACGGCTTCCACGTGCACGACGAGCGCCACTTCGTCGAGACGTTCACCCTTCGGCAGGCGTGGGAGATCGACGTGCACCCGGAGGAGGCATGTGAGGGCCCGCTCGACCTCCACTTCGCCATCGATGTGGATCCCCGCATCGTGATCCGCTTGGAAGATCTCCTGCTCGAAAGCGACGATGTGCCGGAGGATTCCGACGGTTCGTTCATCGTGCCGTTCATCTTCAACTGGTCGCTGCCTCCCCTGGGCAGCCCACCCGATCTGATCGTGCTCGCGGCGGAACTGGCCGGTATCGGGGGAGTCGATCTTCCGATCGAGATCTCCGCCGTCGACACTTTCGGGGCCCTGTCGGACCACCAGGACCGGCATCTATCGATCGTCGGCAAGCGGGAGGTCTCACTCGTGGATCTCATGTTCCGTCAGGAGCAGTTCTGCGACGTGCTCGACCGCGTCCACGAGGCCAGCATGTACCTGGTGACCCAGTCGGACCAGTGGGTGGGCTGAGGGTCCCGAGTCCCGAGCCGCGGGTTCGAGAGCCTGCGGACCGCCCTTTCTGACCTCTGGCTCGTGACTCGCGACCCGTGATTCGCGACCTACTCGTACGCGATCGCGGCCAGGATGTCCATCCTCGATGCCTTCCACGACGGGTAGATGGCGGCGATGACCCCGGCTACGCCTGCGAGGAGGACGAGGACGAGGAGCTGTGTCCACGGGATGGCGAAAGACCCCAGGCCCTCGTCGGCGAGGGCCTGGACGACGGCCCATCCCAGGAAGAGACCGACGCCGATGCCCATGACCGCGCCGAACAGCGCGATGATCACAGCTTCCCAACGGATCATCCTCCGCACGCTGCGCCGGAGCATGCCGATAGCTCGCAGCAGTCCGATCTCTCGGGTCCTCTCGATGATCGAGAGGGCCAACGTGTTCGTGATCCCGAGCACCGCGATGATGATCGCGAGCAGCAGGAGGCCCGTGAAGAGCACCAGGATCTGATCGATCTGGTTCTCGGCGTCGGCGATGAGCTCATCCTTGTTCTGAACGTCGACGTTCGGATAGTCGGCGGCGAGCCCGTCGAGCGCGGCACGCGCTTCATCGACCGGAACGCCTTCGGCGGCATTGGCGAACACGAACGTGTCCGTCGTGTTGTTGAAGCCCACGGCGTATTCGTCCTCGGTGATGACGTAGTCTCCGAAGTTCGCGGATGCGATGGTCCCGACGATCTCGATCGGTCCCCCGCTGTCCTGGGGGTAGACGATCTCGACCGTGTCACCGATCACCCATTCGTTGTCTTCCAGCAGATCTGCTTGGACGAGAACTCCTCCCGTTGCGGCCATGGCCTGGTACGCCCCGTCGGAAACCTCGAAGCTGGTGACGGCGCCGATGGTGGTGGGGTCGATCGCGACCACGCTTGTCGACTCGCCGTTCACTTCGGCGGTGCCCACCTTGAGAGTGGAGATGTCACCGATCTCTTCGAGCCCGCGGACCTCCTCCGTGAACACCGGGCTGACCCCCACGGCGAAGTTGGTCGACGTGGCCGAGAAGTCGCCGGGGAAGGTATCGAAGATCGTGTCCTCGATCGAGGCTTTGATCGAGGCCCCGAACACGGCGACGAACACAACGAGGGCGACACCGATCATCAAGGCCGAGGCGGTGGATGCCGTTCGCCGCGGTTGACGTTTGGTGTTGTCCTGCGCGAGTTGCCCGGATACCCCGAACAGTCTCGGCAGGGGCCAACCGAGTACCTGCGCCACCGGTTTCGCCGCCAGCGGCGCCAGGATCGAGACGCCGATGAAAAAGACGAGTGCGCCGACGGCAACGAACCAAATGGCGTTGTCGATCGAGACGAACAGACCGATGAAGAGGACGGCTAGGCCTGCTGCCAGGGTGAGCGTGCCGATGATCGCCCGCAGGCGGAGTGAGCGTCGTTTGGGGCGTGCGGCCTCCTCCCGCATCGCGGCGACGGGCGGAACGCGGGCAGCCCTGCGTGCGGGGAGTACCGCAGAAACGAGCGTCACGATGAGCCCGACGGCCATTCCGATGATCACTGTGCGGGGGAGCACCGTCAGCGGGCCCTCGGGCATATTGAGCCCGAGAGCGTTCATTCCGGCGGCCAAGCCGATGGCGAGGAGGACGCCCAATGCGATCCCGATGATCGAGGCGACGAAGCCGACGAGCAGCGCTTCGATCACGATCATCCACGTGATCTGGCGCCCGGTGGCCCCCACGGCTCGGAGCAGCGCGAGTTCACGGGTTCGCTGCGCGACGATGATCCGGAACGTGTTGCTGATGATGAAGGCACCGACGAAGATCGCCACGGCGGCGAACGCGAGCAGCGCCGTGTTCAAGAACCCGAGGCCCTCGGAGATCTCATCGAGCTGATCCTGGTTCGCGTCGGCAGCGGTGATGACCTCGAGGTCGCCGTTCAACTGGGTCGAGATGTTCTCGGTGAGCTGCTCGGCGGAGACCCCGGCCTCGGCGGCGACAGAGATCGCCCCGTATTCGCCCTCGAGATCGAAGAGGCGCTGGGCCTCCGACAGTTCGAAGAGCGCAAGTGTGGCACCGGCGAGACTGTCGGAATCTCCGAAGCTGACGATGCCGACGACCTCGAACTCCTCCGGTGCCTCGATGGTCAGCACCGTGATCGTATCGCCGGGCACGAAACCGTTCTTCTTGGCAGAGTTGGCGTCGATGGCGACCTCGCCGGGGCCCGTCGGTCCCCGTCCGTTCCCTTGCTTGATCGTCACCGGGCTCATGGAACGCTCGGTGGCCCAGGAGAACCCGAGTGTTGGCGGGCCCTGTCCGCCGATCGCATTGCCCTCCTTGTCCACGAGCTGGGCGAACCCCTCGACGCCGCCTTCGGCCAAGCGGACTCCCGGAACGGCCTTCACGGCTTCGAGGGTCTCCTCAGGCATCGAGCCGAATTCGGTGTTCTGGAAGGTGTCCCCGATCTCTGGGGGAGCGGGCCGCACGTACACGTCCACTCCCATCGCGGTCGTGTCGAGGAGGCGCTCGAAGCGGGCACCGATCGTGTCGGTGAACACGAAACTCGCGGCCACGAACGAAACTCCGATGACGATGGCCAGTGCGGTGAGGGTGAGCCTCACCTTGTTCGCGAAAACGCCTTTGACGGCTGCGCGCAACATGGTCAGCCCCCCGGTTCCTTCATCTTGTCGAGTACCGAGTCGGGTGTCGGATCGGCCATCTCGTCGATGATGCTGCCGTCATCGAGGAACACGATGCGGTCGGCGTAGCTCGCGGAAACCGGGTCGTGGGTGACCATGACGATGGTTTGGTCGAATTCGCGAACCGCTTGCCGCATGAACCCGAGCAGCTCGCCGCTGGCCACGGAGTCGAGGTTCCCGCTGGGCTCGTCGGCGAACACGATCTGCGGCTTGGACACGAGGGCTCGTGCGGCCGCGACGCGCTGCTGTTCGCCGCCGGAGAGTTCGCTCGGGAGATGATCGAGTCGGTCCTCCAGACCGACCGTGGCGACGACATGTTCGTACCAGGCCTGGTCGGGTTTGGTGCCGGCGATGGAGAGGGGGAGGAGGATATTCTCCTTGGCGTTCAACGTCGGGATCAGGTTGAACGACTGGAAGATGAATCCAACCGCTTGCCTGCGCAAGATCGTGAGCTGATTGTCTTTGAGCGTTCCGAGTTCCGTGTCGCCGATGTAGACGGAACCCCGAGTGAGATCGTCGAGGCCCGCGAGGCAATGGAGCAGGGTCGATTTGCCCGAGCCCGACGGGCCCATGATGGCGGTGAACCTCGCGCGTTCGAAATCGGTGGTGACGCCGTTGAGGGCGTGCACCTCGGCGTCTCCCTCCCCGTAGATCTTGGTGCCATCGGTGATGCGAGCTGCGGCAGTCACGGTCGGTGCGGTGGTGGTCATGGGAGCCCCTTGGGGTGCTGGATCTCTTCGCGGATACCTACAAGCTACCGGATGATGGTCCTCATGCCATTGCCGAGAGGCGGATTCGGCAGTCACCCGTGAGGACGAGGACCCGGCAGTGGCTGTCGGGACCGTCGTACGCGGATGTCCATGAGGATGACATCGGGGCGGAGCTCATGGGCGACCGTGATGGCTCCCTCCCGTTGGCTGCTTCACCAACGACCTCGATGCCGTCTTTCGAGGACGATTCGGTTTCGTTCCCGTGGATGAGCGGTCAGGTTACGACCACCGGCACCCGGTACCGTGAGGAGAGGCTGGAAGCGGCGGCGGCCAGCCACTCGTCGTAGGTCTCTCCGATCCGTCCGGCACCCCAGACGACCCGGTATCTCTGCTCCTCGAGGGCGACGCGGGTGGGCTCCAGGCGCAACCCGGCTCGTCGCGCCAGTCGCACGGTGAGCGGAGGCCTTCCCGGTCCGATGGTGAGTGGACCGATGATCCTGGCGTGTTGCGCCCGGATCACACTGCCCCTCGCCAGTAACCGGCCCGACAACTCGACGAAGCCGGTGACAATGGGGGTCGCGGCCGGCAGCAGTTCGGTGGCCGGGGTTGCGAGGAGATCGGTCGACGCGTAGATCCCACAGGTGCAGCCGGGGTGGGGGATCGTCGGGTGGTGCCGGTCCACCCGAACCGGGCCGGGTCGCGTGGCGCAGGTGTCGAGATCCTGGATGGCGCACTTGGCGTCGAGATCGGGCTCACGCCACGGGAAGCCGAAGATCCCGGTGAGGATGGGCTCTGGGTCGGTTCCGAGACGCATGGGTCTCACCAGCCAGGTGCGCCAAACCGTCCGCGACCCGGAGGGTGATGCGGAAGACGGTCGGGTCTCAGTGTCGGCGGTGCCTAGCGAGAAGCTCATCGGATCCTCCCGAACCCAGGGTACCCGCCGCAGCCCCGGTGGGAAGGGGCTTCGACGGCCATGCGACATTGGGATCCGACCGAGGCACCGGGTTGTCGGGTCACCCGGAGCCGAGGGTCACCTCGAGAGTCGATCCGCTTCCGAGATGAAGAACAACCGAGTCCCCGGCCCCGACCCGGCGGAAGGCGCTGATGAGTTCGTCCATCGTGCGTACCGGCACGTCACCGACTGCGGTGATCACGTCGCTCTCGGCGAGATCGACGGTGGACGCCGCCGAGTCCGGGGAGACCGATTGCACGGTCACACCGAACGGTTCCAAGCCTCCGTCATCGGTCGTGCGGTAGGCGGTCGACCCGTTGATCCCGAGCACGCCGTGCGAGGCTCGGCCGGTGGCGATGATCTCGGTGACCACTCGCTCGACGACTTCGACCGGCGTGGCGAATCCGATTCCCTCGACGCCGATGTTGCTCACACCGACGGCCGTGGTGATGCCCACGAGTGCCCCGGAGCCATCGACGAGGGCTCCTCCACTGGACCCGCTCGTGATGGGGGCATCGGTCTGCAACATCCCGTAGAGCACGATCTCGGCGCTGGTCTGCACCTCGCGACCGACCGCGGAGATGACGCCCACGGAAAGTGACGGGCCACCTTCGAGGCCGAGCGGGCTTCCGACGGCGATGGCCGGATCGCCGACCGCGAGAGCGTCGGAGGAGCCGCCCGTGATGGGCGCGAGGCCCGTCGCTTCGATCCGGAGCACGGCGAGATCCGCGGACGTGACCGTGCCGATGAGGTCGGCGGTGTAGACCGTTCCATTCGGGAGCACGACCCTGGCTGCGGATGCGCCGGCGACCACGTGGTTGTTCGTGACGATGTGGCCCGAGTCATCGATGACAACCCCGGAGCCGGACGCCGAAGGCACGAAGTTGCCGCCGGTGACGTCGCCGACTTCGATGGTCGCGATGGAGGGGATGACCGCGGTGCCCACGGTCGCCGCGTCGATCCCGGACGCGCCCGTCGGCGTCAACGGCGTCGTCGCGGCAACGGTCTGCCGGATGATCGTCGGAGCGGGGTCGTCCGTTGTCGCGGTCGCGGCGAACGCTCCAACGGCAGCAGCAACGATGGCGATCGCGAGGCCCGCGATGAACGTTCGACCGAAGCGGGCTCCCTGGTTCGGCGGTGGGGAGGGCGGAGGTGGGTAGCCGGACGAGGTCGTGGCGATGGATGCCCGCTCTTCGGGTCTCGCGGTGAGGGTCATGTTCTCGTTCCTATCGATGCGGGGCCGATGATGCTCGATGTCTATCAGGCGAATGTTCGAGGATCCTGAAGATCTTGTGAATGGGAACGGACCGATGCACCTCGAGACCCTCACACTGTCGGTATGGCGATATTGCCGCCGCAGACGGAGCGTCACCGTCTCGCCGGGCTAGGCGGGCCGGATCGCCGTGACCTGAACGTTCAGGAAGGCAAAGAAGGCGCTCGGATCGGCGGACCAGCGGCGCCAGCCAGAGGCCAGTTGTCTCAGATCCTGTTCGGTCGCGAGTCCGATCTCGAGGGTCTGTTCCCGAAAGGTGCCCTCCGCGAGCCGATTCGCCCACATCTCGGCCCAGGCCGTTCGTGTTGCCGGATCCGCGTAGGTCCACGACACGGTGGTGGCGGTTGCGTCGGCGAACCCGGCTTCGTCGACCCAAGCGAGGCCGTACCGGACGCGGGCGCGGGCGATCGACTCCGAAGCGGCGTCGACTCCCAGCACTCTGCCGGGTGCGACCCACGGGGCGAGTCCCGCGGTGATCGACCCCGGCCCGCAGCCGATATCGATGACGGCCATCCCGGGTTCTAGGTGGGGACGCAGGAACGCGGCGGCCTCGTCTGCGGTACGTGTCTCGTATGCGGCAAGCGGGTGATCGTGCTGGCCGTGGGTGTACCGATCTTCTATGTCGGAAGTGTATGAGATTCCGGTCCGACGCATGGTCGGGAATAGCTCCCTGTCGGGTGCGTTTGCGGTACGACGGGAGGAGGATCCATGGACGACGGTGTGCAGCAGGCTCTCCGGAGCGATCGGACCATCGATATCACGACGACCGGGAGAAGCACCGGTCGGGATCGACGGATCGAGATCTGGTTCCACAACATCGACGACGGCGTCTACATCACCGGGATGCCGGGAACCCGAAGCTGGTACGCCAACCTCCTCGCGAACCCGGCATTCACCTTCCATCTGAAGGAGTCGGTCCGGGTCGATCTCCCGGCGACGGCCATCCCGGTCACCGACGATGATCAGCGCAGAGTCCTGCTCGCCGCCATCACCGGCCGCCTCGACGTCGACGGCGGCATCGACGACTGGGTGGAGCGGAGCCCGTTGGTTCGCGTCGAGTTCGCCTGATAGCCGTCGGGTCGGGTCCTCACGGACGTCGCTGATCCGACGAGCCGGGTTGTCCGCAACATCCCGCGCTGATGCGAATCAGCTGCAGATCACGCGCCGATGAGACGGTCGATGCGAGATGCGGCGATCTCGGCGGCTTCCCCGATCAGGACTCCGAACGAGGCTCCGCCGACCACGTCGAGCGGGAGGTGGGCTCCGACGTAGATCCGTGAGACCGAGGCCAGAGCGGCCGCGGTGTAGGCGAGGAGGCCGGCCCGAGGTCCGAGGCGGTCGCTGACGACGCTCGCGACCGCGAACGATACCGCAGCGTGTCCGGAGATGAAGCCGAGGCTGCCGTCGATCTCGGTGCCCAACCGGAGATTGGTGCGGTCGTCGAAATCGTGGGGTCGCCCCCGCCCGATGGCCTTCTTCACGCCTTTCGCTCCCAGCCACGCCGCGAACCCTGCCGCCGCGAACGAGGCAGCGGGCTCTGCGGTGCGGGTTCTCCAATAGGTCACGGCCGCAAGGGCGAACGGCGCCGCGAGAGCACCGGCCTGCATCGGAAGCCAGACGAACGGCGCCAGCGAGTCCGGGGCGTCGTTGATCCGCCGGTACAGGTCCTCCTCCGTGGGAGACAAACCGCGTTTCGCCACCACCGCGGTCGCCGCGAGCACGGCACCCGCAACGACGACCTTGAGGACCCGAAGCGAGCTCGTTCTGGCGGACATACGGGCAACATAGTGCGCAGATGTCCGCCAGAACGAGCTCGGGTGCGGCTCCTTCATCGAATCTTCATGGGAAGGGCACCCGTCCCTTCATCCCGGTTCGGTTAGCTACGGGCCAAGAAACGAAAGGAGCATGTCATGTTGCGTTGGATCGGTGCGATTTCCGCAGGCATCGTGATCATCATCGGACTCCCCATCGCCGCGATCGCGGTGACCAAGGCTACGGCCCCCGAACCGTGGAGCCCGGAGGCGACCGTCGTCGCGCAAATCGAGGCGACAACGGCCGAGGAGACTGAGGCGGCCGCGCAAGACGCCGACGACGAGGCGGCGACCACGCAGGTCGCGCCACAGACCCAGCAGCGGCTTCGGGTCCACAGTGAGACCGGCCCCCCCGAGGGCTTCGAGCCGATCCAGCAGCGTCTTCACCAGCAAGACCAGATGGCCGCCAACGGCGGCGGACGGTCGAACGATGCCCCCGGACGAGGCGGGCCTCCAGCCGATCGCGGCGACCAAGGCGGCCTCGGCCATGGCGGTCAGGGCAAGATGCAGGGTCAGGGCGGTCAGCATGGCATGGCCGGTCGGGGCGGTCCGCAGGGTGCCAACGGAGCGGCGGGTGGGTGCACCCACGACGGCGCCGGTACAGGGACCTGTCCGAACGCCACGAACTCCTGAACACCACCAGTGGGAAGGGGGTGCTCCGCGAGGGGCACACCCTTCCTAACATCGGGATGATGCGTCGCAGCAAGGTGCTCATCGTCGACGACGAACCGAAGATCCGCAGGATCGTCGGTTCGTATCTGCGCGAGGAGGGTTTCGACGTCGCGGAAGCCGAAGACGGCGAGACGGCGCTTCGCCTGGCCTCCTCGAATCCCGATCTCGTCGTGCTCGACGTGATGTTGCCGGGTATCGATGGCATCGAGGTGCTGCGCCAACTTCGAACCCGGTCGGACGTCCCGGTCATCCTGCTCACCGCTCGGGCCGAGGAGACCGACAAGCTCATCGGGTTGTCGGTGGGTGCCGACGACTACCTGACGAAACCCTTCTCTCCCCGTGAGCTCGTGGCACGCGTCAAGGCCGTGCTGCGCCGGGTCCGCGCCGGAGCCGACAGCGATCGGGACGGGAGGTTGCGTTTCTCCGGCCTCACGATCGACCCGGACACCCGGGTCGTCGAATGTGGCGGCCGCGAGCCGGAGTTGACCGCTCTCGAGTTCGATCTCCTCGCCGCCCTCGCCCGGGCCCCAGGTCGGGTTTTCACGAGACATCAACTCATCGAAGAGGTCTGGGGGTGGGACTTCTTCGGCGACGAACGGGTGGTCGATGTGCACGTCCGCAATCTGCGATCGAAACTCGGCGATGCCGCTGCCGATCCGGAGTTCGTCGGCACCGTCCGCGGGGTCGGATACAAGCTCGTCGCAGAACCACTGTGAGCGTCTTCCGACGTCTGTCGACGCGGTTGCTGCTGGCCAATCTCCTCGTCCTCGCCGTGGGGGCAGCCTCGTTCGTCGTCACGTTCCGTGTGCTGGCGTCCGAGGTCTTCGACCGACGCCTGCGTGGTCTGGGCCGTGGGGGTCCTCCGTCGACTCGATCCGGGAACGGCCAAACGCTCGTCGAGACGTTCCAGAGTTCCGTCGACGTCGCACTGCTCGTTTCCCTCGCCATCGGCGTCCTTGCCGCCGGGTTCGTCGCCTGGTTCGTGTCGCGACGGATGGTCGAACCCGTCACCCGGATCCGCGATACCACCCGTTCCATGGCCCACGGTCATTACGACGAGCGGGTCGAAGTGCCCGCCGTCGAGGAACTGGCGGCGCTGGCCACGGACGTGAACGAACTCGCCCTGACCCTCGACGAAACCGAGACGCGCCGGGCCCAGTTGATCTCGGACGTGACCCATGAACTGAGGACCCCGTTGACGTCGATCGACGGCTACGTCGAAGGCGCGATGGACGGCGTGTTCTCGACCGAGGAGATGTACGGCGCCGTCACCGACGAGACACGGCGTCTTCGTCGCCTGGTCGAGGACCTCGCCGTGCTGTCCCGGGCCCAGGAGGGATCGCTCCAGTTCAAGCTGGAAGAGGTCGATCTGGGCGCGATCGCTGCACGATCATCCGAGCGTCTTCGACCCCAGTTCGAGAGCATGAGCGTCGACCTCGACGTCGAACCATCCGGGGAGGTGCCGATCCTGGGCGACGAGGAGCGCCTCGGTCAGGTGGTCACGAACCTCGTGGGCAACGCGCTCGGTCACAGCCACACCGGCGGGCGCGTTCGCGTCACCGGTGGCGCCGACGGCCGTTGGGGGTGGGTGTCGATCGAAGACGACGGCGACGGGATCAGCGCGGAGGACCTTCCCCACGTCTTCGATCGGTTCTTCCGTTCCGCTGCCGGCCGCAGGCGCGCCGGTTCCGGGCTGGGACTCGCGGTCTCGCGCGGACTCGTGGAAGCTCATGACGGAGAGCTCGTCGCCGCCTCGGACGGTCCCGGTTGCGGCGCCACCTTCACCCTGCGCCTTCCGCTGATCTGAGCCCGGGCGCGGATCTTCAGCGGCGGAGGCGCGCGACGGAGTCGAAGTCGATCTCGTCGAGGTCGCATGTCTCGATGACCGCAGCGACGATCTCGTCGTGCAGGCCATCGGCTTCCTTCAGCGCCTTGCGGGTGGCCCCGCTGAGAGCGAGCGGCTGCATCCGGGGAGCGGCACCGCACACGGCTTGTCGCCCCATCACCTCGACGGCCGCCTGAACCGCTCGGGGAGCGCCGACCTTGAGGCTGCTCGATATCGTCAACTCGGCGATGTCGGTATCGAGCAGCGTCTCGGACGCGGCGAGCTCGCTGAAACCGAAGTCGATGATCCAGATCTCGTCGGCGTCGTCGAGGAAGACGTTGGCGAGGCGGAGATCGCGGTGGGCGATATGCCTGCTGCGCAGGATGCCGACCTGCTCCCAGATCGACCGGAGTACCTCATCGGTGATCTCGTCATCGGACACCGAGTCGAGCGATCGACCGTCGAGCGCGTCGAAGGCGAGGAACATCGAGTACTGGTCGTCTCCCATCCGCGCGCCGGCCCGCAACGTCGGGGTGCGAACCCCGTTGCGCTCGGCCGCCATCGAGACGAGCGCTTCGTGCTCAACGGCTCGGCGCAGGGTTGAGAAGGCGGGTTCGTCGCCGATGTTCTTGAGGAGAAGTTTGCGATAGGCGCGGAACATCAGGTCTGAGCTGCGTTCGTCGGTGCTGAGGGCCTTGAGGAAGAGCTTGTTGCCGTCGCGGGTCAGCACGAAGTAGGGGGTCGAGCCGCGAGCATCGACAGATGCCGCGTGTAACTCCACCGGGTCGAGTGACGCTCGCCGGAGAGCGTCGATGATCTGCGGCCCCGTCGGGGCTCGGTTGGGAGCCCCGAAGAGCAGCAGGATCGCCGATCCGATCGCCCACCCGAGGCCGATCGCGATGATCAGGTCGGCGGGCAGGTTCGAACCGATCGTGAGGCGGAGGATCACCGCGATCCACAACGAAGCCCAGGCGATCTTCCGCCATCGCCGCTGCATGAGGGGATTCGCCACGGTCAGTGCGGCGGTGACCGAGGCGACATAGGGATAGAACGGCGTGGACGCGAGAAGCATGGGCCCGAACTCGGTGGGTGCGCTGACAGCGATGCCGGAGCGCTGCGTAACCCATCCGTAGGTGAGCCACGCGCTCGCCGCGGCGATCGCTGCGGCGAGGAGCACCATCACGACCCGCTTCAGATCCCTTTGGAGGACGAACCAGCCGATGATGAAGATCGGGATGCCGAAGCCGGCGAGTACCAGGATGAGGAAGGTGATCTCGTCGATGGGTCCCGGGATCGCGTCGAAGGCCTCGCCGAGGTCGGTGCTCACACTGGTCAGGACATCGGGGAACAGCAGCGCCAGGACCACGCCCCCGGTGGTGATCGCGAGTGCGGTCACCAGGTGGAGCACGTCCGTGGGGGATCGGACGACCTCGGGCCGATCCGGGATGTCGAGTGTCACCCCGTCGTAGCTGTCCACTGACTCGATCGCCTCACTCGGTTGGGATGTCGTAGGGGACGGGGGCCCTACGCCGGCTCAGGGGCCATTCCGCCTTCTTCTGCCTGCATCGCCTCGATGTGGTGCCGATCCATCTCGATGAGGTCGAGGATCGCGCTCGTGTGGTGGAAACCGAGCTTCAGCCCCTCCATCTCGTACTTTGCGCCGGTGGCCTCGTCTTCGATGATGATCGTGCGGGTCATCATCCGTTTCTTGATCGTCACCGACATCTGTTCACGGTCGATGGTGTGGAGCAACTGAAGGCTTCGCGACATCATGACTGACGTGTCATGTTTGGTCGACAGGAGGTAGACCTTCGCGGGGCTTGCCGCGATGACCACCTCGAGCGGAACACCCTTGCCGGTCGAGGCCAAGGTCCCAACTGCCGCACCGCCCATGGCGCCGGCCGTCCGACCCCATTGGTTGCCGCCGGTGGCGGCGCCTCCGGCGAGACTCCCGGCGGCGGCGCCGGCGGCCTGCTTCCAGAACATGCCCTTCGGCTGGAATTCCCCGGCCGCCCCGATCTCGTCGTCGCCGGTGGCTTCCCTGGCGAGGTCGATCATCTTCTGCTTCAGGTCCATGTTCTTCTCCAGGTTGAGAGTCGTCGTGTGTCCCGGATCACAGTTCTCCTTTTCGCTCCATGTCCCGGAACGCGAGCCACCCGGGGAGGATAGGCACCCAGAACGTCGCGATCCGGTAGAGGAACACGGCGGGGACCGCCGCGTCCTGGGAGACACCGAACCCGGTGAGTCCGACGATGAGAGCCGCCTCCACAGCGCCGATCCCTCCCGGGGTCGGCGCCGCCTGTGCGATGGCGGTGCCGGCGAGGAACACGACCGCGACGGCGGCGAAGGAGAGGCCTCCGCCGAAGGCCTCGAGGCTGGCCCACAGCGCCAGGATGTAGGAGAGGTCCATGACGAGTGAGCCCCCGAACATCAAGGCCATGCGGCTCGGGCTGCGGGCCACCGTGGCGAGACCCCCGGCGGACTGCTTGATGAGCGGCCACACCTTGTCGAGGAAGATCTTCCGCCCGAACGGGACGAACCAGATCAGCCCTGCCACAACGAAGACCCCGAGCAGGATGAGCCACGCCGTCTTGGCCGAGGGGAGATGGAGCACGGCCAAGCTCGAGTTGTGCGTCCAGATCGCGAAGACGAAGAGCATCGAGATGTGGATCGCGAACGTCACGAGGCTGCTCACCCCGATCCCGGCGACCGCGACCGGTAACTCGACCCCGGCCTTGACGAGGTAGCGGGCGTTCGCGGCCATGCCGCCGACCTTGACCGGGGTGATGCGGTTGATGAAGGACGATGCCCACATGACCTCGAAGGTGGGCCACGCCTGGAGGTGGTTCGGAACCGAACCGGTCATCGCCAGGGCGGCGCCGACATAAGTGAGGACCGAGAAGGCGAGTGCAACCGCGGCCCACGCCCAGTTCGCGTCCAGGACCGAGGCCCATCTGACCTGCGTGATCTGAGGGATGAGGAAGTAGATCGCGAGGCCGAGCCCGAGCGCCGTGAGGTAGGCCTTCGTGTTGATACGTTCGAGCTTGGCGAACTCGATCTCCTTGATGCCGGTCTGTCGTTCCACTTCGGACCGAACCTGCTCGAGGTCGTCGGTGCCCTTCAGCGCGCCGCGGGTCGCTCCGCTGAGTGCCAGCGGCTGCATGCGCGGCGCTGCTGTGGCCACGGCATCGCGACCGAGGACGTCGACGGCGGCTGCCACCGCCCGTTCGGGACCGACCTTCAGACTGCTCGAGAGCACCAGTTCGGCGACATCGTTGTTGAGCAGGATGTCCGTCGCGGCGATCTCGGAGAACCCGAAATCGATGATCCATGGTTCGGCGTTGTCATCCAGGAACACGTTGGCGAGCCGGAGGTCGCGGTGCGCGATGCGGTGCCGTCGCAGGACGGCGACCTGGCTCCAGATGGCGCGGAGCACGTCGTCGGTCAACGCCTCGTCCGGAACCGAATCGAGCGAGGCGCCATCGAGACGTTCGTACGCGAGGAGCATCGAGTCTTCGTCGTCGCCGACTTGCGCCATGGCACGGAGGCGCGGGGTGCGAACCTCTGCAGCGCTTGCGGCCAGGGTGACCAGTGCCTCATGTTCGATGGTCCGTCGCAGAGAGGAGAAGGATCGCTCGTCGCCGACGTTCTTGAGGCGGAAGCTCCGATAGGTGCGGAACATCAGATCGGCGCTGCGTTCCTCGCCGGTGAGCACCTTCACGAACAAGGGCGTTCCGTCGACCTCCTCTGCGAAGTACGGCGTCGACCCGCGAGCGTCGACCGACGCGGCCTTCAGCCACGCCGGTGGGAGACCGGCGCGACGGAGGGCTGCGACGATCTCCGGCCCGGTGGCCGCCCGGTTCGGTGCACCGAAGATGAGCAGGACCGCGGTGCCGACGGCCCAACCGAGCCCGAGGGCGATCATCATGTCGACGGGGAGGTTCACCCCGGACAGCAGGCGGGCGATCACGAATGCCCAGAGGGTCACCCACCCGGCGCGGCGCCACCTTCTCGAGATCCAGGGGTTCATGACGACGAGGGCGGCCACGACTCCGGCGATGTACGGGGAGTTGGGGAACGCGGCATCGACCACCCAGCCCTCGAATTCAACGGCTTCGAGGAACGCGGGGGCTACGACCCGGTCGATCAGGTACCGATCCAGCGCCCCGACCGCGAGGACTGCGCTGACGGCGGCGAGCGTGACCATCGCGAGCTTGCGCCAACGGCGCCGGACCATGAAGACGATGATGACGAACAGCGGAAAGGCCAGAGCCACGATCTGGATCAGTCCCAGGACGACGATCTCGATGTTGTCGGGGGTCTTGTTGACCGCACGGATGAGATCCTCTTCGAGGCCGATCAGGGTGTCCGGGGCTCCCAGGGCAAGGACCAGGCCGAAGAGGGTGACGGCGAGGGCGATCATGAGTCGGAGGACGTCGCTCGGGGACCGAACGTACTTCTCTCGTCCCGGGATCTCCAGCTGGACCCCGTCGTATTCGCGCGGGGTGATAGGTGCGGACGTCATATTCGGACGGGATGGTAGGCACCGACCGCGCGACCACGTTCGAGGCGAACCGTGGGCTGGGGACGACATTGGGTGTAGCTGGGAGCCCAGGTCTCGCAACGACGATCGAGCAGTTGGTCAGGGTTCGGTTCCTGCTGTGGAGCGGCGCTCGGCGAGGTGATCGTTGACCCGGTGAACCACCACCGCGGTGCTGATCGCGATGGCCGCGCCCAGGGCCACCCCGGCACCGACATCTGAGAGCCAATGGGCTCTCAAGTACACCCGGCTGAGCCCCATGGCTACGGCGTAGGCGGCGGCCAGCATCTCCAGATTGCGGCGGGCCGGTCCGGCGGGAACCAGCACGATGACCAGCGAGATGGCGATCACGGCGCCGGCGACGGCGTGTCCCGAGGGGAAGGATAAGTGGGTGGTCGGTACGAGAGGGTCGGGCGGTCGGGGCCGCGCGTACAGGCTCTTGGTGATCCCGATCAACGGTTCGGAGATCGCAGCGGCGAGGATCCAGAAGATCAACGCCTGCCAACGCCTTTGGATCGCGAGCCAGACGGTGACGGCGATGCGAAGCGGCACGTTGACCCACGTGCTTCCGACGAAGTCGAGGCCCTTGGCGATGAGGACGGCAGGATCCCACTCCAGTCGAACGGCGAGGTCCCACGCTTGATCGTCGACCCTTTGCACGCCGTCACGCAGCACCGGGATGGCCATGGCGACGAAGAGGAACCCGGCGAGGGCCCACAGGATCCACACGAAACGGAGCGCCTTGCGGTGGTCGTGGAGGAGGTGATGCTCGCGCTGCACAGCGGCACTCTATCGGTCGTGTCAGCCCCTCCTGCGGCGATTGACGAGCCAGCGCACGATCCAACCGAGCGTCGCGCCGAGGACGAGCACCAGGACGATGAGGACCCACAGCGGCATTCCGAGCGACAGGAAGAGCCACTGAACCTCAACACGTTCCGTGTTCTGGAAGATGAAGACGAGGAGCACGAAACCGACGATTCCGGCTGCCACCGCAGCGAATATGTTCCTCTGCCGCTCGACCCCTTCGGCCACGTTCTCCGGTTCCGGCACGGTCCCTTCCACTTCTTGCGTTCTCGTGCCCCGCACGATAGCGAAGCGCGATCGAACTCCTCGAGGTGATGGCGGCGTTAACGTTCCATCCCCGGTCGTGGAGGAAACGTCGTGGATCCAGGACAGCACAGCACCGAGAAGGGCGATCCGGACGTGGGCGTCGGCACCGCGGCGCTCGCGCCCATCGAGGGCCTCTGGTCGAAGATCAGGGCGTCTGAGGTGTGGACCGACGACGAACGCGACGAAGTGCTCGACGATCTCTTCCCGGACGACAACAAGCGCATTCCCTATCTGAAGCGCTTCATCTCACTCATCGTGCTGTCGACGGCCATCGCCGCGTTCGGCCTGATCGCCAATTCGGCGGCGGTCGTCATCGGGGCCATGCTCGTGGCTCCACTGATGACGCCGATCCTGGCCCTCGCCGCGTCGTTGACCTACCTCCAGACTCGCAGGTTCGTTGGGTCCCTGATCGTCGTGATCCTCGGGACCGTCGGGGCGATCGGCGTGGGATGGTTGGTGTCCAGCGGGGCATCGGGATCGTTGACCGCAGATCATCTGTCGAACGAGCTGCTGGCTCGAACCACGCCGAACCTCCTCGATCTGGGGATCGCGATCGCCGCCGGGCTCGCCGCCGGATACGTCCTCACGCACAAGGGTGCCGGATCGTCCCTGCCGGGGGTGGCGATCGCCGTGGCTCTGGTGCCGCCGCTTGCCACCGTCGCCGTGGCGCCCCCGTGCGGCGGCTCGGATCGGGCTCTCGGTGCTCTCCTCCTCTACAGCACGAACCTGATCGCGATCGTGTTGTCCGCCGCCGTCGTGATGATGGTGACGGGTTTCGTTCCGGACCGTATCAGGAAGCTCGCGCGAGGCCGGGTCGGTCTCAG
>PVMS01151204.1_pt1 | contig 17653 bp, 17 predicted proteins | sample 1853461 | NCBI WGS metagenome assembly PVMS01 (sample SAMN08582032, study PRJNA380276) | Marine sediment metagenome, whole genome shotgun sequencing project. | isolation source: ocean sediment barecode stripped | collected 2017 | reverse complement strand
CTGTCCTTCTTCTCCCTCCCCTGAACACACTGTCACTTCCCGTGGTTCTATCCTGCTGCGCTGCCAGGTTCCATAATTTCCTTCCAGCGCCTTGCCCTCGAAAGCCACTAGTGAGGTCTCATTGCCTTTCTCTTTCAAGGTCGCCATGCGCAATGACGGCGTGATTATTACACCAGCCAACTCCATTTCCGGCGCATCTATGTCTTCCTGCTGCAATTCCTCGTCAGAATTTTCATTCAGACCGAGCGTCAGGACAGGCAGGCGAGTTTCATTGAAGATCGGTCTTTCGGTGATGACGGCGTACTTTTCGATTGATTCGGCGGCCTTGAGTTCTGGCAGATCCAGGCTGGCTACACGATTCTCATCTTCAGCGTCCATTGATGGCGCTGAGGGTGGCAGCATCCAAATCACGGCAAGCAGCAGGGAAACTACGACCAGGCCACCACAGATCGATATCAGCGTTTTCCCGGCCGGATTATCTTCAAACCACTTGATCATAGCCGCAGGTAACCTGACATGTTGAAACGAATGTCCAGTGTGGTCTGAACGGGCGCCTCCTCGTTCTTTCTCACACGCCGGCGAGCGCGTGGCTTTATCACCGTCACTTCATCCGCAATCACCATCGGAATACCGGTTTCCAGTGCATGGAGCACTTTTTTCAGATCCTCTATTTGACAACGCATGCGCACGTTGACCGTTACCTTTTCAAATCGTTCCTGCACCCTGGGCCGGACTGGCTGCCTGCTGACTATCTGGCAGCTGTCATCGGCCTGGGTGCTGATCATCTGGCTCAAACGTTCCGACATCCCCGCCGCCGCCTCGTTGAAGTCCCCGCCGGCGAGAAACAGGCTCTCGTCAGATTTCCTGTTTTGCAGGGCCAGTAATTGCTCTTCATATTGCGGGCGCTGAGCGGCCACGCGCTCGAAGCGGCCCAACTGTTGCGCAAGCCCTGCGATCTCGTCGCCGTACTCAACATGGCGCAATATGAACCAATGGAAACACAGCAGGTAAACCATCAGTAGCGCAATCACCAGCAAGAGCATCGCGGTAAGGCGGTTATTTCCCTGGTCGACTACAAGTGCCATCAGCTTCCGCTCACGCCTTTAATGACTGCGTTGACTTCGAAAATCTCGAGGCCGGATCTCGCATCAAGTCGTGTTGATCCGCGAAACGACGCCTCATCCAGTAATTCGGATTCGTTGACCCGTTCGATCAACTGCTGGGCATTTTGGGATTTCCCCTGCAACTGGACACTGGTCTGTCCGATCACCAGGCGGTCCAGGTAGGTGTCATTGGGCAGAATTCGCGTGATATCCGCGAGTAGTTCGATAGCCAATGGTGACGCATCGCGCCGGACCGTCAGAAATGTCGCCGCTTCGCTGCTATCCCCGATCTGTTCCTTGATGCGTTGCACCCGGCGGGCTTCATCCCGCACTTCGGCAATGGCAACTTCCAGTTCACTGACCTGGTGTGCCCTGAGGTAGAGCGACTGGGTCATGACCAGGGCGAGTAATATGACTGCAACACCGGTCAGGGTAAAGTTCATCCGCGCTTTGCTGTTAACCATGCGCACTCTCTTCTCAGGAGGCAGAAGATTCAGGCCCATGGTTTTACCGCCGCCAAGAATATCGATACCGGCAGGCGACAGCTTGCGTAGCTGCAGGGAATGCAAGGTCTTGTCGATATCGCTGCGCGGCACCAAGAATATTTCCAGCCTGATCTGGCCGCTATCGCCGCCACGCTCGAGTATTTTCCAGTCAAAATAAACATCTTGTGCCCGGAATGGCGTCTGGCGGTCCATTTCAAAAGCAAGTACCTGGGAAAGATTGGATTCCGCTGCTGCTGGCAGCATTATTTCCTTGCGCAGAACGGCTTCTTGATCGAGCAGCAAAAATCGTGGCGACTCCAACAGCTCATGCTCGACAAGCAGGTCATTGATTTGCTGTTGCTGTAGAGCGACACCCTGGGAAATGGAAAAAGTATCCAGCGCCTGAAGTAACCTGTTCTCATCCACTCCCAGCGACAGGGATTCACCATCCAGACGCAGCGTTAGCCGGCGCAGCGCATGTTGAAGCTTCTGTTGCCAGGCCGGAGGGAGCGCCTGGCGCAGTTCATCGAGCCACCAGTGGAAAAACTTCCCGACCGGTCCGGCTTGCACGTGGTTTCGCCAATCTTTCAGCTTGTTTTCAAATGCATTTGCCATGGTGTACTCAGTGATGGAACCCCTCGCGCCAACGCAGAAACCTGAATGGCCGGCCATCCGGGCTTCCACCCAGACGGATGGTCGTTTCGACCTGATCCCAGACGCCATTCGGCAAGGTTGCCTTTGCCTGGATACTATACGTTAGCCCTCGCCCCCGCGCCATGGCGACCTGGCCGTTCGGAAGTGCTACGCCAAGCCCACTTCCTGCATCCTGAGAGTGCCTTTCTGCAACGAAGTTCAACGCATCATCGGGCGTCATATCAGGCAATGCCAGCAGCGCCTCCACCGGAGCATAAGCCGGGTCCGGTTCATTGGCTTTGGAGTAAACCGTCAGGCCAGGCTCCAGGCTCTGATACGATTCCCAGCTCATGCCCAGCACCTGCAGGAGCTCTTCCACCATGACAAAACGGCGGTTGCCGGGCCCAACCCCGAGACCATTGGAGATGTAGGTTTCCGCCTCGGCGCCATTCGCCCGTTCGATGTCATCCGCATCAATCCAATCGTGCACGGCAGCGGCCACGTACTCGGCCTGATCGGGTTCCATGCCATTGCCGCTGAACAACTGCTGCAATGTGAGCTCACTTGCTGAATTGATATCCAGTTTGCCGCGTTCGTCCGTAATCCTGAGTTCCAGGCGCATGTCCTGGAACCAGAGCTCATAGCTGCGGCCATCGGGAATCCAGCGAGTCGTTTCATCCGGATCGCGCAATGAGAGTATGGCCAGGTTGACCCCGGCTTCGGCACCCATGCGGGCCCGTGTACCCCACAGTACCGTGTGCGCCTCGAGCTGATCCATCCGGGCCATCAGCGTATAGGCGCTGGTGGAAATCGTAACCAACAGCAGTATCCAGAGCACCATCACCAGGGCGATACCTGACTGGGACCGGGCCAGCTTGCAGGCGCAAAATGTGTCGGCAGCGCGCATCAATTTTTCTGCCTTCTGTCGATCAGGCTCTTGACGGCTGTTGAGTAATTTTGCTCCAGCCCATCCTCGCCGGCCAGTTCGTTAAGTGCGCTGGCGTCGATCCGTACAGAGGCGAACAACATGGGCCAGCTTGTGAATACATCTTCCTGGAATTCGATATCCAGTGAAACGGCCAGGGGTAACTTGTCGGCGTACTCCCAGTCACTGGTCCAGTCGGCCGATTCATTTTCTTCATCAAGCGCCAGGAACTGGAATGAAGCCCGCTCAATCCGGTCAATCAGAACGATTGGAGGCCGCACATACAGATTTTCTTCTTCAAAGCCCTGCAACAGGGCGTGTGAGAGCACGAGGGCCTTACCCTGTTCGCTTCGTACAAAGATCAACTCCTGTACCTGCGGTCCGCCAAAGCCCAGATATCCGGGCATTGGCCCCACGAACCGGATGCCGTCCGCACTGCCCTCGAAGATCGTCCGTGGTTGCTCGTCTTCACTTTCCATGAACACAAGCGGCACCATCTGGTTCAGTTGCTTCCTCACGAACTGGTGCGCCATCCGGATGCGGCCACTCTCTTCGAGAATGACCTGGCCCCGATCGGTTGCACGCGTGGACGCCCGTAATCCACCATAGGCCAGCGCCAGCAGCATGCTCATGAGAGCCATGGCAAGAAGCAGTTCAACCAGCGTGAACCCCCTGGCCAGTTGCCGGGATACTGGTGCGGTATGCGGGCTCGCTTTCATCTGCTGCTGAGTTCCCTGTTGATCAACATGGCCCGGACCGTGCTGAAACTGTTTGATTTCTCCCGCGGCGGCTCGCCCCAGGTCACCAGCAGGTCAATCTGCAGCAACTCAATCCCGGTCAGTTCGCCCAGTTCAACACTGTACGCATTCTCGGAGTTGTCCTCGTATGAGTAGATGCTGATCTCCCATGCGTAGTCACCGGAATCACCCGAAACGATGGTGCCCTGCTCTACCGGAATTTCCAGTCCCAGCTGTTCCATTACCGACTGGGCGATCAGTGCGACCTCGGTGTATTCCCGCGCCCGCACGGTATTGCGCATCGAGCCGGACAGAATTTCCAACACGGTGGTAAAACTCAGTGCAAAAACCACGAAGGCAAGAAGCACCTCCAGCAAGGTGAAGCCGCCATTGCGCCTGGAGTATGAAATGGGAATGCCCCGGCCGCGCATCATTCCTCCTCTCTTTGCAATGATGCTTCGCCGGTCAGCCAGACGACGTTGACTGTGTAGATTCTGCCGTTGGCTTCCAGCGCCACGGAACCACCGGTAGACCCCCCATCCGGGTAAAACCGGATTCCGCCAACGTGCTCGGAAGTCAGTTCGGACCGGGCCGTGGTCAACTGGACTTCCATTTCGCCGGGCAATGTGACCGGTTCGCGCCCCGCTGCCGTATAACTGCGCGCCTCGGTGTCAACCAGGAACACCTGTTGCGACTTGGAGATAATGGCCCGGGTACGCGTATAGCGGATCGAAGCGGCCATTTTTCTCGCGGCTGTGCGCATTTCAGCGCCACTGATGCTGCGTGAAATGGAGGTGCCGACCAGGGCCAGTATCAGGGCGACAATAACCAGAACCACCAGGAGTTCTACCAGAGTGAAGCCGCGAATACGGTGCACGGGCCGGGGCAGCCTGTCCGCTTTTGCGGAGCATGTCATGGCCGGACTGGTGCGTGGATCTTTCACCTGGGAGGGGTAGCTGGGGACTTACTCCCAGCTGTTGATATCCGCGTTCCTGTCTTCACCACCCGGCTGGCCATCCGCACCGAGGGAAACAATGTCGAAATCACCGTGCTCACCAGGGTACTTGTAGTCATAATCCCGGCCCCATGGGTCCTTGAGGCTGGAAGGTTTGACATAGGGTCCATTCCATCCGCTGGTATCGCCTGACTCCGTTACCAGTTGCTCGAGGCTATCCGGCGTGCTACCGGTATCCAGATAGTAGCTTTCCACCGCCATTGACAGCCGGCTGACCTGTGAGGCCGCGGCCTTGACCTTGGCGCCCTCAGCCTTGCCAATGATGCCGGGCAGCACCAGGCCGCCGATCAGGGCCAGGATCATCAGCACAAGCAGTAATTCCACCAGTGTGAAGCCGTGCTGGGTGGTCAGCCGCAGATGGCGGCTCTGTTTGCCATGCATTTTCCTGCTTTTCAAAAAATTAATCCTCATGCCTTCAGACTCCTTAAATTTCTGCGTAACCGGGCCCAAGCGAGTACCTGAACAATTTTCTAAGCGACCAGGTCATTAATACTCAGTATCGCCAGCAAAACGGACATAACGATGGTTCCGATCAACATCGCGAGCAGCATGGTAACGACCGGCGTGAATACGGCAAGCAATCGTTCAATGGTGTTGCGAACTTCAATGTCGTAGGTATCCGATACCTTCATCAGCATTGCATCCAGTTGACCGGTTTCTTCGCCAACACTGATCATCTGCAACGCCAGCCGCGGAAACCTGCCCCCGCTGGCCAGGTTTGGCGCCAGTCCTCCGCCCGTCTTGACCTCGCGTGCCGCGTCATTCAAATCCTTGCGCAAAACCGTGTTACTTATGACATTGCGCGCGATGGAAAGTGCCGACAGCAGCGGCACACCGTTACTCAACAGGGTTCCCAAAGTACGCGTGAAGCGCGCGGTTTCCAGCTTACCCACCAGGTCCCCAACCCACTTTGTGGCAAGGACCCGGCCATCCCAGGCGAAACGTTTTTCCTGGTCAGCCAGCATGCGCCTGAACTGCCACACGGCCAGCAATGTCAGGAGGATGATCGCCCACCAGAAATTCTGCAATACGGCGCCCACGCCAAGAACGATCTTGGTTATCAAAGGCAGATCCCCGCCCAGTTCCTCGAATATGGGCGTGAACTGAGGGATGACATAGACCAGCAGGAGAATCAGGGAGCCTGCCGCCAGCAGCAACAACAGTATGGGGTATATCAGTGCTGAAATAACGCTGTCTTTGAGATCCCGGGAACGTTCAAGATAGTCGGTCAGGCGGGACAGGGTGACATCCAGCGTGCCACCTACCTCGCCGGCACGGACCATGTTGACGAAAAGCCGGTTGAATGCACCGTGTTGCTCTTCCAGCGCATCCGACAGGCTGCTACCCTCACGCACGCGGTCCCTGATGTCCCTAACGGTACGCTGCACGCGCTCATTCTCTGACAATTCCATCAAGACGTGGAGCGATCGATCCAAAGGCAGGCCGGCGCCCAGCAGGGTAGACAATTGCTGGGTGAACTGGCCGACTTCGCGCGAGTTCATTCCGCGCCGGCTCAAGCGCAGGCTGGAAAGGCTGAAACCGCCACCGGATTCATGCGCATGCAAAGGGATGTTACCGGCCTCCTGGAGCTTCAGTACCACCATGTCTATTGATGCGGCCTCCATCGTTCCACGGACGGTCTCTCCACTGGGTGCGACGGCTTTGTATTCGAACAGCGGCATCAGGACTCCTGTGACACTCTCAATACTTCATCCAGGGTGGTGACGCCCTCGAGGCATTTCTTCAGACCATCCTGGTACATGGTTCGCATGCCCTCGCTTACAGCCAGATCCTGGATCTCCCCGGACGTCGCGTGTTTCATAATCACTCTCCTGATGGGATCGGTAAGCGTGAGCAATTCCAGTATGGTCGTGCGGCCACGGTAGCCGGATGGCATCTCCTCCGTCGGAACGGGGCGGTAAACCATATAGCGCTCCTGTCCACTGAGTTCCGTAAAACCGACTTCCTTTGCCACTTCCGGCAAAAGTTCATAGGGTTCACGGTGATCAGGATCCAGCGTCCTGACCAGGCGCTGGGCCAGTATGGCGTTGACAGTGGACGTGAGCAGGTAGTCTTCAACGCCCATATCCAGCATCCGTGTAACGCCTCCGGCTGCGTCATTGGTGTGGATGGTCGACAGCACCAGGTGACCGGTAAGGGCGGACTGGATAGCAATCCTGGCGGTCTCCAGGTCGCGCATTTCACCGATCATGATCACATCCGGGTCCTGCCGGACGATGGCGCGCAGGGCATGGGCAAAATCGAGTCCGATCGATGACTTGGCCTGGATCTGGTTGATGCCTTCCAGCTGGTACTCGACCGGGTCTTCGACCGTGATGATTTTTCTTTCCGGTGTATTCAAAGCGCTAAGGGCCGTGTACAGCGTGGTTGTCTTGCCCGAACCCGTCGGTCCGGTTACCAGGATAATGCCATGAGGCATTCCCAGCGCCTTTACAAATTTCGTCTTGATCAGGCTGTCAAAACCGAGGGAGTCGAAGTCCAGCACGATGCTTTCACGGTCCAGGATACGCATCACCACGCTTTCGCCATGCGAAGTCGGGATGGTGGATACGCGCAAATCCAGTTCCTTGCCCTGCACCCGGTGCATGATGCGTCCGTCCTGGGGCAGGCGACGCTCCGCAATGTTCAGCTTGGCCATGATCTTGATTCGGCTGATCACGGCAGCAGTGGACTTGGAAGGCGGCGCCTCCACTTCATGCAACACACCATCAATCCGGTAACGCACTTTCAGCCGGTTCTCGAACGGTTCAATATGGATATCCGAAGCACGGGCTTCCACCCCGCGTTGCAAGACCAGATTCACCAGGCGGATGACCGGCGCCTCGGACGCCAGGTCGCGCAGGTGTTCAACATCCTCGAGGTCGCCTTCCTCATCCGTATCCAGGCTATCCACGATCTGTCCCATCGCGGTACGCCCGCCACCCAGAAGCTTCTCAATGCCATTCTCGATTTCGGAAGCGATTCCGACCCGGGGAACGATATTTTTACCGCTCGCCATGGACAACGCCTTGCGTGCGAACTCGTCCCGCGGATTGGCCATCACCACCACCAGGTCACCGTTGGATTCGGCTATCGGAAGTATCAGGTTCTGTTTCAGGTAGCGCAGCGAGATATCGGGCAGCTCGGGAATTTCGTCCGGCAGGTCTGCAGTCCTGACCAGGGGCAAATCAAGCAGATCGGCCTCTGCTTCGGCCACGTCTTTTTCCGATACCAGCCCAAGGCGGACCAGCAAGGTGACGAGGTCGCCGCCGTGCTGTTCACGGTAGTTTTCCGCTCGCTTCAGGTCAGCACTCTTCAGGCGATTGTGACCGAGCAGAAAAGTACAGACAGCATTATCTATGGAAGACTGCTCTGTCTCGATATCTACCACTTGCTCTTCAGTTGTTTGCAATTAAGGTGTTCCCCTGGCAATGATCCGGTCCCGCAATTATAAGCGACCCGGTGCGGATTCTCTCACTGCAGAGACAGCGGCCTGATCTATCGGTTCCGCTCATTACCAAGTTGCTCTGCCTGCCAGCCCACAAATTGCTCAACCAGCGGCCGGTTCATAAGCACCCACACAAAGATCGGCGCCAGCGCGGGCAGAATCAGAGTGCCCAGCTGATAACCCAGGGCAATTGCTGAATCGGAAACGCCGGCTTCCTGGACAATCTGGTGCGTCTGTGCGCCGAAATTGAATGCCAGCATTTTCAGAGACTGCCAGACAACTCCCCAAATCTGTACAACAGTAATAGTCGCATAGCCGACCAACAGGATCATGCCCTTTCTCAACCAACTGACGTCCGAACCCATTACCAGCCCGAACAGAAGCGGCAAACCGTAACTGTACACCAGGGGGTTGACGATAAAGCCCAGGGCCTCAGTCGTGCCGTCGCGGAAAGTAAACGGGATGGTTGTTTCAACCTGGAACAGGAAATGCTGGTTCGGCTCGACAACGACCTGGTGGAAATGGCTGCCCAGAATCTGGCCGAGGATCGCATCCACTGCAATCCGAACGGGAAAGCCATGGAATGCGGAAAGATAGAACCAGAGCATGAATCCCAACAGCATCCACAGAACAGCCAGGATCAGGAGCTCACTGAGCTTGAGTTCCTCATTGATCTCCTCTGGTTCTACTGCTGCGACTTCCGTGGCAGAAGTCGATTTGTCCTCCGGCGCGGTTCCGGTATTCATTTCATGTTCGCCTGCCATCCTGTTATCCCGTCCACCGGCGGGCATTGAAAAACATCCTCTGCCAGGGTGAAACATCAGCCCAATCTTCCGGAGCCCATGAAAAATTGACTGTCCTGAGCGTGCGTTCCGGGTGCGGCATCAGGATTGTGACCCGCCCGTCAGCGTTGCACAGCCCGGTTATTCCGCCGGGAGAACCATTGGGGTTCTCCGGGTAATGTTCCGTTGCATCGCCGTTACTGTCAATGTAGCGCAGAGCCACCAGGCCCGCGGGAGATAAGCCGCCACGGAATTCAGCGCGCCCTTCACCATGCGCAGTCGCCACCGGTATTCGGGCGCCGGCCATGCCGCTGAAAAAGATCGAAGGAGAATCTTCCACTTCGACCAGGCTCAATCTGGCCTCGAATTGTTCCGAACGGTTATCGACGAAATCAGGCCATGATCCGGTTCCGGGAACCAACTCGCGCAAAGCCGAAAGCATCTGGCAGCCATTGCAGACACCCAGTGCAAATTTGTCACCATTCGCCAGGAATTTTTCAAACTGCTCGCGCAGTGCTGCCTGAAAAAGAACAGACTTGGCCCAGCCGCGTCCTGCACCCAGTACATCCCCGTAGGAAAACCCACCGCAGGCCACGAAACCGGAGAACTGATCCAATGATCTCCGACCCTCCAGCAGGTCGGACATGTGTACGTCAACCGAGGTGAAGCCCGCATGATCGAAGGCGGCAGCCATTTCGACATGTCCGTTGACGCCCTGCTCCCTCAGTATGGCCACCGCCGGCCTGACCGCGCTTGCAATCATGGGCGCAGCCGGATTTTCCGATGGCTCAAACGTGAGCCGCGGCTCCATTCCGGCATGCTGCCAGTTCCCGATCCAATTCTGCTCCTGGTCAGCGCAGTCCGGATTGTCGCGGAGACGCTGAACGGCGTGACTGGTTTCGGACCAGAGCATTTGCAGGTCCGGCAATGACTCATCCAGGACCAACTCTCCCGCGCAAGACAAGTTGAGTCGGTCGCCAGGCACAGGCCGGCCCAGGTCATGAATAACATCGCCCAGACCTGCTGACTCAAACAGGGCCATGAGCTCCTCCATTTCGTCTCCATCGACCTGGATCACGGCTCCCGGCTCTTCCGAGAACAGGAAGGCATTCAGCTCCCCGGCCGACACGCCTGGTGCAAGTTCAAGTCCGCAATGCGTTGCAAAGGCCATCTCACACAGCGTGGTCAGCAGGCCGCCATCGGACCGGTCGTGATAAGCCCTGATCAAGCCGGCTTCGTTACCGGCCTGGATCACTGCGAAGAATTCACGCAGTTGCGATGCTGAATCCAGGTCCGGCGTTTGCCGCCCGAACCGGCAGTAGACCTGCGCGAAAGCAGAGCCGCCGAGGCGATTGCGGCCATTACCCAGGTCGATCAGCAGCAGGCGGCTTGAATCTGCGGCCATGTCGAGTTGTGGCGTCAAGGTGCGGCTGACGTCCCTGACCGGCGCAAACGCCGAAACAATCAGGGACACAGGCGCAAGCATGCGCCTCTCGCCGCTTTCGTCGCGCCAGACCGTTTTCATTGACAAAGAGTCTTTGCCAACGGGAATGGCGATACCGAGATCCGGACATAATTCCATACCGACAGCCCGCACCGTATCGAACAGGCTGGCGTCCTGGCCCGGTTCTCCGGAAGCCGCCATCCAGTTGGCCGAAAGCCGGATATCGGAAATATCCGCGATCGCCGCCGAGGCTATATTGCATACAGCTTCAGCTATGGCCATCCGGCCTGAAGCGGGGCCATTGATCACGGCCAGAGGAGTGCGTTCACCCATGGCCATTGCCTCTCCGCTGGCTGAATGGAACCCGCTCAGTGTAACGGCGACGTCAGCGACAGGAACCTGCCAGGGCCCCACCATCTGGTCCCTGGTCACCAACCCGCCTACAGACCGGTCGCCGATGGTGATCAGGAACGACTTACTGGCTACCGCCGGAAAACGCAAAATCCGTCGCAGGGATTCGCCCGCGTCGAATCCCGCCGGCTCAAAATCATCGCCATCAAATGCCTGTCTGTGCACATCACGAAACATACGCGGGATATTTCCCAGCAATACGTCCAATGGCAAATCCACCGGATCCTGGTTCAGCCATTCGTCCGACACTTTCAACTGGCGTTTTTCCGTCGCATGGCCCAGAACGGCGAATGGGCAGCGCTCACGCCGGCACATTGCCTCGAATAATTCGATGGCTTCAGGATCAATCGCCAAAACATAGCGTTCCTGGGCCTCGTTACTCCAGATTTCCATTGGGGACATGGCCGTATCAGCGCTGGGGATCCGCCGTAACTCCAGTTCACCGCCATGCCCTCCGTCATCGAGGAGTTCAGGCAGGGCATTGGACAAGCCGCCGGCACCCACGTCATGGATGGAAAGAACGGGGTTGCGCTCTCCCAGCGCCCAGCACGCGTCAATCACTTCCTGGCAGCGGCGCTGCATTTCCGGATTGCCCCGCTGCACCGACGCATAATCCAGCTCTTCCTGCCCCTGCCCGCTACCCACGGATGAAGCGGCGCCACCACCCAGACCAATCAGCATGGCTGGCCCGCCCAGCACGACCACACTGGCGCCCGGCAACAGTGGCAGTTTATCTACGTGCTGTTCACGAATACTGCCCATTCCGCCGGCAATCATGATGGGTTTGTGGTAACCCCAAAGTGTTCCGCCCACTTCCTGTTCGAACGTTCTGAAATAGCCGCACAACGCCGGCCGGCCGAATTCATTATTGAAAGATGCCCCGCCAATCGGGCCTTCGATCATGATTTCCAGCGAACTGGCGATACGGTCCGGTTTTCCGGAATCTGCCTGCCATGGGAAATCCAGTCCCGGAATATCAAGATGGGAAACAGAAAACCCGGTCAGCCCGGCCTTGGGTCTGGCGCCACGACCGGTTGCCGCCTCATCCCGGATCTCGCCTCCCGAGCCCGTTGCAGCACCGGGGAACGGTGAAATCGCCGTCGGGTGGTTGTGCGTCTCCACCTTGATCTGAAACGGGAGACTTTCGGCAAACCAGGAATAGGCGCCGCTATCAGGGTCGATAAAAAATCGCTCCCCTTGCGGGCCGGCAACGACCGCTGAATTATCATGGTAGGCGGACAACACGCCATCCGGTGAGCAGGCATGCGTGTTGCGAATCATGCCAAACAGGGAGTGATCACAGAGTTCACCATCAACCCGCCACTGCGCATTGAATATCTTGTGTCTGCAATGTTCCGAGTTGGCCTGAGCGAACATCATCAGTTCCGCGTCGGTCGGGTCTCTGCCCAGCACCGAAAATGCATCGACCAGGTAATCGATTTCATTATTGGAAAGCGCCAGGCCGAGCTCCCTGTCAGCAGTCATCAGAGCCCTGCCGCCCTCTTGGGAGACAGGAATGCGGGCAAGTGGCCTGGGTTCATTGTGGACGAACAGTTCGTGTGCGTCCTGCAAAGAGCCGAGCACAGACTGGGTCATGCGATCATGCAGGATGTTGCGGAGACTGGCCAGGTCCGGTGCTGAAAACCCACCTGAGCCGGGTACGCGGTAGGCAACGCCTCTTTCAATACGCAACACGTCGTCCAGGCCGCAGCGGCGGGCGATGTCGGTTGCCTTGGAAGACCAGGGTGACTGCGTGCCGAGACGGGGCACCACCAGCAACAATCCGATTTCGTCGAGGCTGCGCGTTAACTCACCCTGCAGGAGGTCCTGCAGGCGGGCAATCTCTCCGCTGTCCAGTGCCATTCCGGACTCGATCAAATAGACGAAATTCGCTTCGAGCGTGCCCCCCTTACCGGAAATTCCGGCAATACGGCGGGATAGCTTTCGCTTACGAAAATCGGATAAAGCGGGTTCTCCCAGAAGACAGGTGAACTCGGACAAGGCAACTCTCCCGGATTATTGGTATCAGCCGGACCGAAACACCGACTCCCGAGGGATTATTTTAACCCACTACGGCCATGGCTTGCCGGGCTATTCTGCTGTTTCTGCTACTTCTGTTGCCGCCATCCGGTCCAGGCGTGCGCGTAACTGCTCGGGTGGCACGTAACCGGGGATGAGCTGACCACCTGAAGTCAGCAGCGCCGGCGTCCCGGTAACACCGAGTTCGATGCCCAGCTGATATTGCTCGGCAACCGGATTCTCGCATTGCTCAGGATCGGGCTCGCCGCCAAGCTTGGCCTGAGTCATGGCATTCTGCTGGTCGGCCGCACACCAGACGGCCACGGCCTTCTCATAGGAACGGGAACCAATGCCAGCGCGCGGAAACGACATGTAATGGATGGCAATTCCCTGCTTGTTATATTCATCGACCTGCGCGTGCAGCTTGCGGCAGTAGCCGCAATCGATATCGGTGAAGACCATCAGGTCGTATTCCGGTTCAGGCGGCGCAAAAGTAATTTGCCCGGCCGTATCAATTTCGGCAATGAGTTCCTTGCGTATGCCCGCCTTGGCTGTCTCCGTCAGGTCTTCACGGGTATCCAGGTCTATCACACGCCCCTGGAACATGTATTTGCCATCTGCCGAGGTGTAGATAATGTCGCCATTGACTTGGACCTGCAAAATACCGTCAATCGGTGTTTCGGACACTGCAATCGATTTCGCTAATGGCGCCAGAGTGCGCATGCGCTCTTCAATGGCGCTGTAATCCTGCGCTGCAGCAACCGATGCTGTCGCGGCCAGTAGCAGCCCTGCCAAGCCTGTGTAGAATTGCCTCATTTCATACCTCGTAATCTGTCATTTGCTTGTGCCTTTATTTTTAAGAGCCTTTCTTCCGCTCAAATGCTGTCTGATCCGGCATGAATTAATCCTGCCACCTCACTATGGAGCATTTCATGATACTAAAGTTCCGCTGCCTTCCCCACTTTACAGACCCCGTGACTGTTATTACGTTCAACCACGAGGGTGATGCTTGCTGTGTAGAGCTTTCAATCCTTCCCGGGCGATGTGAGTATAAATCTGAGTTGTTGAAAGGTCACTATGCCCGAGCAGCAACTGCACTACCCTCAGGTCTGCCCCGTGGTTCAGTAAATGCGTCGCAAAAGAATGCCTCAACATGTGCGGAGACACGTTCTGATCTATGGATGTGAGGCGCGCACAGCGCCTGATAGCGTGCCAGAAAGCCTGTCGGGTCATGCCGGATTTCCTGGCGGTCACGAAAACATGCTGACAGCTGGCTGTTGCCATCAATTCCGGCCTGCCGCTGGCCAGATACCGCTGTAACCAGGAAAGAGCCTCCTCACCCAGCGGTACCAGTCTTTCCTTGTTCCCCTTGCCCATGACCCTGACGATTCCCTGGTTTATATTGAGGTCTGTGAACTCCAGGCCGACCAGCTCACTGACCCTCAGACCGGTTGCATACATCAACTCGAGCATAGTCCGGTCACGCAAACCCAGGGGAGTTTCGACGTCAGGCGCTTCCAGCAATTCGTTAACCTGCTGCTCAGTCAGGGCCTTGGGCAAGCCGCGGCCGAGCCTGGGACTTTCAATCAGCGCCGAAGGGTCATTCCGTATACGACCTTCACGCATTGACCACTGGTAGAACTGCCTGTTCCGGAAAGGTAGCGCGAAAGTGAACGCGGACTCCTGCCCTCCTGGATCCGCGAGGCCAGGAAATGTAAGAGATCTTCACGCGAAGCTGACAGCAGGTCACTGCCACGATTGTGCTGCTGTGCCGCCAGCTGCGACAGGTCGTAGCGATAAGCCTGCAAGGTATTCCGGCTCAAGCCCCGCTCCGCCCAAATCGAGTCCAGGAACAGTTCAATCTGTTTTTCCTGCTCTGATGAAACTCCGCTCATCCGAATTTTTCCATCGCCCCGGCTGGCCAAATTGCGCCAGTGAATATGACGTCCGTCAGGATGCCTTACGACGACGCTCTTCCTGCAAATGGTTAATCCACTGCTGGGCTGCGTCTTTTGTACGGCTGTAGCGTCTGGCTTTGCCCCAGTCAGAACTGGCGCCGTCAAAATTTTCCAGACCGAACTGGGCCATACCCCTGAGCAGATAGGCTTCACCCGTCTTGCGCTCATTGAGGCCACCCTTTTCCAATGCAGCGTTTAATGCCACCAGGGCATCCGGCCAGCGCTCGAGATCGATCAGGAGGTATCCACGACGTAAGTCGAGGCTCCCGTCTTTAGCTGCTTTGCCGGCCTTTTCGTACGCCACCAGGGCTTTTCCCAGCTCCTCTGCTGAATACCAGGAATCAGCGACCGCGGTCCAGTGACTCTGGGTAGACTTCACGATTCCATCGTTGATACCCTTCTCCAGCACTTCAGCAGCCTTGTACGGCACATCCGCGCTACTGTAAAGGCTGGACAGGTAGGTGATGTCCGACTGCTTGTCCAGCATATTCCTGCGGTAGGCCAGGGCAATAATGGCGAGCGCTTTTTCATCCTGCTTCAGTTTGTAGTAAATCTGCGACAGTTGGGTCCAGTACAATTTCTTTTCAGGCCAGCGAATGATCATGGTTTCCAGTGTTTCAGCCGCCTGGGGGTATTGTTCCAATTCATAGTGGGAGGCCAGTTTGAGCTGATACCAGGCCTCTTTTGGATCTTCGTCCATGGCTATGGCAGTCTCAATAGACTCAAGCGTTTTCGCGAAGTTTTCTTGCCGCGCATAGATGGATGCTTTTAAAACCCAGGCTGCAGATGTAATTTTTTCGGGGGGGGATTTACAGAACCACAATTCCAATCTGTCCAGCGCATCCTGATAGCGTTCTTTCAGGAAATAAAGCTGCGCGATCTGGTACATGAGTGAAAAGTGCGCCTGGTCAGGCAATGCGTCCAGTTCCACTGCTTTTTCGAAGTAGCTCAGTGCGGGGTCAAAGTTTTCCCGCGACCATTCCACCTGCGCCAGAGCCTGGTTCAGAATGGCTTGCAGGTAACGATCGCGACTTGTGCGGCTGAGCATTTTTATAAGGACGTCATATGCCTTGTCATATTGCTTTTCACCCACGTCTTCATAAACTTTATTGAGTTGCTTCCAGGTGATTTCATCAAGGGCTTTGGCCCCGACTTTGCGTTGCCTGCCACACTCGGAAGCCTGGGCAAATACCACGCCCGCACTAAAAATTGTGCCAACAATCAACAGCGCGACTGCAACTAAAAATCCATTCCTGATCCGGCTCATATTAGGTCCTGTTAACACATGCCCTAGTCTTCATCACTCCCCTGCAGAGTAAAGTCGATAATCTGCGTTGCACGCCGCTCAACCGCTACGCCTTCGACTACGCGTGGCTTGAATTTCCATTTCAGGATGGCTCGAATGGCTTCCCGGTTGAAAATGCGGCCCGGTTCGGCATCGATCACGCGAGGATTCTTCACGGTTCCAACTTCGGTAATGGTAAATTCCACATTCACCCAGCCTTCGATGCCCGAAATGGCCGCGTCTCGCGGGTACATGGGCCGGATCACCACAATGGGGATGATGTCCCCTTCGGCGGTCTGATCCACTTGTTGAAAGTTTCCGAGAAACATGCCGTCACCACCAACCAGTGGCACATCGAGATTGGGCATATCCAGGCGGGGCATATTTTGAACCTGCTGGTCCATCTTCGAGATTTGCATTTTTGGCGGCGGCGGCGGATCTTTGGGTGGTGGTGGTTTCTTGGGTTTTCTCCTGCTCTTGGTAGCGATATCGTCCGGGATTTCAACCGGTCCGAAATGGATTCCGGCAATGGCTTCCAATTCCGCGCGATCGCCACCGCCGGATGAAATAAGCTTGTGCATGAGCAGGAACAGGCCGAAGGTCACGACAACGGCCATCAGGGCAGCAACAGGAATACGTAACTGTTTCATGATCGCTACCCGCCCGGTTTCTCCGCGGAAATTGCAATGCCTTGCACGCCTGCCAGTTTTACCTGGTCCATAACCTGGGTTAAAGTGCCGATTCGCGAACCCTTATCCGCTACGATCACGACGCTGCCTTCGGGGTTTTCAGCCTTGGCACGCTCGACCATTTGCCTCACTTCACGCAACTCGACCTGTCGTTTCGCCATCCAGATATCATCATTGGGCCTGACTCCGATCAGTATGGTTCCGTTGCGCAGAGCAATAGCTTGCTCGGCTTCCGGTTTGATGATGGTAGCGCCGGTTTCCTTGGTGAAGGATGTGGTCACAATAAAAAAGATCAGCATGATGAAGACAATGTCCAGCATCGGCGTGATGTTGATCTCGGCGTCTTCTGTATGTGCATGTCTTCTTGCCATGCATGGATCCTCATGGTTGGCGCCATCGATCATGGCGCCCGGCTAGGGCCTGTTAGCACTTCCCAGATCGCTGCGGTGCTGTCCCAAATGGTTCCAGGCAAGGCGCGAGGAGTGTGGTTTGGCTGGTCCAAATGAATGACGAGCAACGTAGCATGGGGCCATTTGGGACAACAACCCGGAGGGACGGGTCCCATTTTGCCCACTGCGGCGTCTCTCCTCACTAACGTATATACAATACATTACGTTTGTCGTTCCTTGCATTGAACAAAATGGGCTCCCGTCGCGGCGACCTGGGAAGTGTTAACAGGCCCTAGCCGGGCGCCATGATCGATGGCGCCAACCAGGAGG
>PVMS01022485.1_pt1 | contig 17657 bp, 20 predicted proteins | sample 1853461 | NCBI WGS metagenome assembly PVMS01 (sample SAMN08582032, study PRJNA380276) | Marine sediment metagenome, whole genome shotgun sequencing project. | isolation source: ocean sediment barecode stripped | collected 2017 | reverse complement strand
TCAATAGTCATTGTACCAGAAGCTTTTTTAATTTTATATTTTGATACAATTTTGGGTTTATAATCTGCTACTGCAGCTGAAAGTATGGCTATATCTACAGTGGCATAATATTTATGAACTTCATTGTACATTTCTTCGGCACTTAAAACATCAATTCTGCTGATCAAAGAATTTGAAACTTGCTCATTGGAAGGTCCTGTAACCAGTATGACATTTGCTCCTAAATTAGCCGCCGATTTAGCCAACTCAAATCCCATTTTCCCTGATGAATGGTTTCCGATATATCTCACGGGATCAATAGCTTCATATGTTGGTCCTGCAGTAATAAGAACCTTCTTATTGTACAACGGCAATCCGTTAATGATATTATTTTCAATAAAAGAAACTACGTTCTCAGGTTCTTCCATTCTTCCTTCTCCAATCAAACCACTTGCCAATTCACCACTTGAAGGTGGAATAAATACATTTCCAAAGCTTTGCAGTTTTTCAATACTTCGCTTTGTAGTAGGATGTTGGTACATATCTAAGTCCATCGCAGGAGCAAAATACACTTTACATTTAGCAGACAAATACGTTGCTAATAGCAAATTATCACAAACACCGTTTGCCATTTTTGACAAGGTATTAGCAGTTGCAGGAGCAACTACCATATAATTTGCCCAAAGACCTAAATCAACATGGCTATTCCATTGTTCATTTTCTTCTTCTTTATCAAAAAAAGTAGAATAAACAGGATTTTTTGATAATGTTGATAAGGTTAAAGGAGTAATAAAGTCTTTAGAAGCAGGTGTCATAACTACTTTCACTTGTGCACCTGCTTTAACAAAAAGTCGCACTAAATGGGCTGTTTTATAAGCAGCGATACCGGCGGTAACGCCTAATAGTATATTTTTACCGCTTAAAATTGACATCTATTCTTGAGTATTTTCAGGATTTCTGTGGTAAATATTTTCCTCTAACCATTCTTGCACAGCAATTGCAGTTGGCTTAGGTAATTTTTCGTAAAACTTAGAGACTTCAATTTGTTCTTTGTTTTCAAAAACTTCATCTAAACTATCGGTATAAGTAGCAAACTCTTCTAATTTTTCTATAAGTTCACTTTTCAAATCACTGTTAATTTGTTGAGCTCTTTTGGCTATAATTGTGATAGCTTCATAAATGTTATCTGTTGGAGATTCAATCTTGCTTTTGTCGTAAGTTACGGTAGTTAATGCCGCGTTCGTGTTTTTATAATCCATTCATTTGAGTTTTTAATGCTATTAAAGATTTAATTCCTTATTTAAGTTTTGTGCCAAACTTTCCGTTTTTTTTAAATATTCTGAATTCGGAAAATTTCGTTTCAACCTTTCGTGAAATTTAAGTGCAGTGCTTATTCTTTCCTCCTTCTTTATTGCAATACTATTAATACCTAATTCATAAGCCGATTTAAATTTTAGATACAACGCTTCTTCTTTAAAGGACGTGCCTAAATACTCAGACAGTAAATTATCAAATGCAACAATTGCTGCTATATAATCTTCAGTATGATAGTATTGTTTTGCAATTTCGAAAGATTTCTTTTCCAATTTATAGGTAAGCTTTTTTATATTTTCATTGGCTTCAGGAACTTTATCTGAACTTGGATACTTGTACATAAAATTCTGCAAAGCTGTAATAGCTTCCTGCGTATCCTTTTGATCTAAACTAAATATAGGCGATGATAAATAATAGCTATGGGCCGATAAATAAGCTGCTTCTTCCACCTTTGAACTTTTGGAGTAATTTTTCACAAACTTGTCAAAGTAATATGCCGCTAAACTGTATTGTTTTGTATTGTAATGCGACTGTGCTACCATATATTGGATCCGTTCCATTTGAGGTTTTCCTCTATAACTTGGTGTAATTTTCTCGAACAATTGTATGGCCTTACTGAATTTTTGTTCTTCATAGGTCTTAGTAGCCATTTTATATTGTTCTTGAACAGTCCCTTTATTCACTACTTTTTGATATTCACTACAGGATGAAAATCCTATAGAAATCAATAAAATGAAAATATAAATTTTATTTTTTAGCATTTTGCAAAATTAGTTATTTATTATGGATTATTAAAATGTATTTTAAATCTTCGATAAACCACAAAAATAACCAGCTCAATCAATAAATATTGCCTTAAAATCTTAATTGTTTGTTAATTATTACTCGGGCGGTGGCACCACGGAACTTACAACTATAAGTTGCTTCATGTCATTATCAAACAAATATAAGCCTCCTTTATCGTCTCCAATTAAATTAATTTTATCTAAAATAGTTCTTGCTTGTGCTTCTTCTTCAATTTGTTCAGCAACATACCATTGCAAGAAATTGTGCGTTGCATAATCTTTTTCTTCTAAACAAATATGAACCAGTTCATTGATACTTTGAGAAACAAAAATTTCATGTTCAAACAATGTTTCAAACATTTCTTTTATAGAACCAAATTCAACATCAGGAGCGTCTAATTCAGAAACTATTGCATGACCGCCACGTTCATTTATATATTTAAATAACTTCAGCATATGCAAGCGTTCCTCATCTGACTGTCCATACATAAATTCGGATACACCTTCTAACCCTTTAAGTTCAGCCCAGGAAGCCATTGCCAGATATATTTGAGAAGATTCAGCTTCTATTCTTATTTGTTTATTTAAAACGGATTGAATTCTTTCTGATAACATAATGTTGTGTATTTATTGTTGTTGATTAACGATTTTAAAAATAGTACTAAAAGGTAATTAATAATTAGCTACAAAGTTATTTATTTTTTGTTGCAAATCATAAGAAGCATTTACTAAAGGTAAACGAACATTTTCTGAACAAATATTTAGCGTCTTCAATAAAGCCTTTATACCGGCCGGGTTACCTTCTTCAAAAATATAGTCAATACTATCCATTACTCTGTAATGCAAATCATTAGCTTTTGAAACATTACCATTTAATCCTTGCTGAATCATTTCAGAAAAACCTTTTGGCAATCCCTGGCCTATTACGGAAATCACTCCTGCTCCACCTGCCAACACTATTGGCAACGCAATCATATCATCGCCCGAAATTACCATGAAGTCTTCAGGCTTTTGCTGAATTATGCGCATTGCTTGCACCAGATCCCCGGCAGCTTCTTTAACAGCAACAATATTTTCAAAATCATTTGCCAGTCTAACAATTGTTCCTGGTTCAATATTTTTACCTGTTCTACTTGGAACGTTGTATACAATTATTGGTTTTGGACAAGCTTCAGCTATTGCTTTAAAATGCTGATAAATACCTTCTTGCGTTGGTTTGTTATAATATGGAGACACTGAAAGTACAGCCGTAAACGCATCTAAATCTGTTGTTTGAATTTCGTTGACAACCGCCTTTGTATTATTTCCTCCTATTCCTAACACCAATGGTAATCTGCCATCATTAGCTTTAATAATTGTTGCTTTAACTTGCTCCTTTTCATCGGAAGTCAATGTGGCAGGCTCACCTGTTGTACCTAAAACAACCAAATAGCTTATACCATTGGTTATCTGATAGTTAACCAAACGTTCTAACCCTTCAACGTCTAACGATTTATCTTCTTTAAAAGGCGTTACCAGTGCTACCCCGGTTCCTGACAATTCGTCCATTATATTTTTTTTAAAATCTGTAAATATTTTATTAATTCTTTATTGAAAACCTCTATATCTGTTGATTTACAATCAATTATTAAATCGTAAAAACGATTGTCTAAATGCCTAAATCCAACTCTAAAACCTGCTTTACATTGCAATAATAGCAAGTTGCTATAAATATCATCAACTTTACTGTAATTAATTAACAAATCGTATTTTTTTGTTAAAATATTTTTCAGTTGATCCGATTTGATCTTTCCGTACCAGCCAAAATCTCTTGGTGTGAAGATCGCTTCATTAGTAGGATCTTTAGCAATTTTTTGCTGAAATATAACCAATTCAACACCTGTTTCCAAATTAGGTAACAATTCCCTCAAATTTTCAAGAATCCTATTTTTATTAGAAAAATCATCTAAAAAAATGAGTGCACTATTAACTTTATTTGTGCCATCTTTATTTGAATTTTTTAGTAATTCAGGTAATCTTTTGTTGAAAAATAATTGATTGCTTTTTCGTTTAAATCCTGTAAAAATCATCTATATTTACCATTGATTCACAAAATTAATTAAAATCATTAGTATTTCAGCAATGAAAAAAATTATTATTTCGTTTTTGGCAATTATTATGCTTTTTAGCTGTAAGAAAGATGGGCAGCATATTGTTAAAATTGAAGGAAAACTACTTCCGGTTTCTGAAGAATTTAATCCCCAAAAGGATGTTGAAGATATCATCAAACCTTATAAAGAAAAGGTTGAAAAAGAAATGAATATTGTAATAAGTTATACTCCCGTTGATTTAGTAAAAACAGACGGGGATCTTGAAAGTTCATTGGGCAATCTAATGGCTGATATTTGTTACCAAAAGGCAAATCCTGTATTTAATTCCAGGACCGGTAAAAATATTGACTTTGCTATCTTTAATTATGGTGGTATCAGAGCCGGTATTCCAAAAGGTGAAATAACCAATCAACATGCATTTAAATTAATGCCTTTTGAAAATTATTTGGTTGTAGTGGAATTAACAGCTGATAAAATAAATGAAATGGTAAATTATTTAATTGAAGGGAACAGGGCCCATCCCCTGTCTAAACATATCAATATCATTATTAACGAAGAGGGCTACGATTTAAAAATAAATAATTTAGCCATAGATAAAAACAAAACTTATTTTGTTTTAACCACTGATTATTTGCAAAACCTGGGAGATAATATGAATCACTTTAAAAATCCTGTTGCTGTTTACAAACTTGATTATAAAATGAGAAACGCAATTATTGATTATTTAAAAGAGGTTGATACTGTTGAAGTACTATTAGACGGAAGATTTAGAAAAGAAAATTAAGGTTATGAAATGAGTACAAAAAAAAAATTAATCTTTATTTTTTTAAAGGATTAATTCTTTTTTATGAATTCCTGAATGTGCAAAAATTTTTATCCCATTTAAAAACAAAAATTTTAAACAGATGAAAAGAAGAAATTTTATACAAAAATCATCGGCAGCAACTGCTTTTTTAACACTGGGTGGATTTTCTTTACAATCTTTTTCCAGAAAACATACTAAGCATATTACCATTTTACATACAAATGATACACATAGCCATATCGATCCTTTTCCAAGTAATCATTACCGAAATCCTAACCTAGGCGGTGTTGCTCGCAGGGCAACTTTGGTTGAGAATATTAGAAGAGAAAATCCGAATACCTTATTACTCGATGCAGGTGATATTTTTCAAGGAACACCTTATTTCAATTTTTATGGTGGTGAATTAGAATTCAAATTAATGAGTATGTTAAAATACGATGCTGCAACCATTGGAAATCACGATTTTGACAATGGTATTGATGGGTTGTACGCACAATTACCTCATGCAAAATTCGAATTTTTATCAGCCAATTACGATTTTAAAAATACGATATTGGATACACATGTAAAACCTTATAAAATCTTTGTAACGGACGGAATTAAAATTGGTATATTTGGATTAGGAATAGAGCTGAACGGTTTGGTAAACCCAAGGATGTATAAAGAAACCAACTATTTAAATCCTATTGAAATTGCTCAAGATATGAGCCGTATATTAAAAGAAAATGAACTGTGTGATTTGGTGATTTGTTTATCTCATTTAGGATACAATTACAAACAAGAACATAAAACAATTGGAGATCTGGAATTGGCTTCTAAAACAAAAAATATTGATCTAATCATTGGAGGTCACTCCCACACTTTTTTACCAAAACCAACTGTAACTAAAAATAGCGTTAAAGAAAATGTATTGGTAAATCAAGTTGGATGCTACGGTATTAATGTAGGACGAGTAGATTTTTATTTTGATAGTGAAAAGAATAAAGCTAGTAGAGGGAAAAGTATAATTGTATAAAAATATTATTGAAAGATGCGTATAGAAACAGATTTAAAATTAGGCTTTAAAGATGTAATGATCCGTCCAAAACGTTCAACACTGAGCTCTAGATCACAAGTTACCTTAGACAGAGAGTTTACTTTTTTACATAGCAACTATAAATGGAATGGCGTTCCTATTATGGCTGCAAATATGGATACGGTTGGCACATTTGAAATGGCAAAAGTATTAGCAAATTATAAAATATTTACGGCCATTCACAAACATTATTCTCTGGAAGAGTGGAAAGAATTTATGCAATCGGTTGATGAGAATTTAACTGATTATATTGCTGTTAGTACTGGAACTGGTGCTACCGATTCTAAAAAATTAGCTGCTATCTTTAATCAAAGTCCCGAACTCAAATTCATTTGCATTGATGTTGCAAACGGGTATTCTGAACATTTTGTAAATTTTGTAAAGAAAACTCGCAAACAATATCCTGATAAAGTAATTATAGCAGGAAATGTTGTTACAGGTGAAATGGTTGAAGAATTGCTATTAGCAGGTGCTGATATTATTAAAGTTGGCATCGGACCGGGGTCGGTGTGCACAACACGTGTTAAAACTGGTGTTGGTTATCCTCAACTTTCAGCAATTATCGAATGTGCCGATGCAGCTCATGGTTTAGGCGGCCAAATAGTTTCAGATGGTGGCTGTAAAATTCCCGGGGATATTGCTAAAGCATTTGGTGGTGGGGCTGATTTTGTAATGTTAGGAGGAATGTTAGCCGGACACATCGAAAGTGGTGGTATCACTATCGAAAAAAAAGGTAAAAAATTCAAACAATTTTATGGGATGAGCTCTGAAACTGCTATGAATAAACACGTTGGTGGTGTTGCAAATTATAGGGCCTCAGAAGGTAAAACAGTTAAGATTCCATATCGGGGAAAAGTAAAAAATACTGTTCAGGACATTTTGGGAAGTTTGAGATCAACATGTACCTATGTAGGTGCAAATAGATTGAAAGAATTGACTAAAAGAACAACTTTTATCAGGGTAGAAGAGCAAGACAACGAGATATTTTCAAAATAATTTAATAAGATATCTCTGTGGCAACTTTAAAACAAAAAAAAACTGTCAATTTTAAATTAATTATAGCTGGATTGGTAATTTTCTTTGGAATCATTTTCTTTGTAGATCTTCAACCCGGAAAACCAGAAGTTACCTATACAGCGGCAATTGCATTTTTAATGGCATTTTGGTGGATTAGCGAGGCACTACCTATAGGAGTAACATCATTTCTACCCATAATACTTTTCCCTTTTTTAGGAATCTTAGATGGAAAAGCAATTTCTAATGCTTATATAAATTATGTAATCTTTTTATTTATTGGTGGTTTTTTAATGGCATTAGCTATGGAGAAATGGAATCTTCATAAAAGAATAGCATTAAAAGTACTGTCAGTTGTTGGAGGAAGTCCATTTATGATTTTGTTCGGGTTTATGTTTTCTGCAGCTTTTTTATCTATGTGGATGTCTAATACGGCAGCAACTATGATGATGTTACCTATTGCGTTTTCAGTGTCTGCAGCCTTGGAAGAAGTTCACGGTGAAGGTAAGGTTAAGTCATTTTTGGTTGGATTGCTATTAGCAATTGCTTACGCTTGTTCAATTGGAGGAATTGCAACTTTAGTAGGAACGCCTCCAAATTTATCATTTATAAGAATTTTTGAAATTATGTATCCCGGAGGCCCAACAATTTCATTTGGTCAATGGCTTGCTTTTGCTTTTCCAATTACTGTAATAATGTTTATTTTTACGCTATTTTTCTTATATATTATATACAAACCAAAAGAAAAAATTGAAAAACTGGACAAGTCATTTTTTAGAGATAAATATAAAGCTTTAGGAAAAGTAACTTCTGAACAAAAAAGAGTATTTGTTCTATTTATCATATTGGCTTTTTTATGGGTGTTTAGAACAGATCTTAACTTTGGATTTATTACTATTCCCGGTTGGAGTTCTATATTTAAACATCCAAAATTTTTAAATGATGGTACAGTAGCAATGCTTATTGCTGTATTATTATTTATAGTTCCATCTACCAAAAAAAATGAAGCATTATTAACCTGGAAGATAACCAGAAAACTGCCTTGGCATATCGTATTTTTATTTGGTGGAGGTTTTGCTTTAGCTAAAGGATTTATAGACTCAGGATTATCTAATTATATAGGTGGTCTTTTGGTTAGTGCAGGTGGATTATCACCAACTACACTTGTAGCATCTTTAACTGCTATGATGACACTACTAACTGAATTTACATCAAATACAGCTACAACAGAAATGATTTTACCTATAATTAGCGGATTGGCTAATGAAATACACGTAAATCCGTTATTAATAATGATACCGGTAACGTTAGCTGCCTCAATGGCATTTATGATTCCTATTGCAACACCTCCAAATGCAATAGTTTTTGGAACCGGAAAACTTACCATGATGCATATGATGAAAACAGGATTTTTTATCAATGTTTTTGCTGTTATTGTTATTTCAGTGTTAACTATGATCTGGGGGACTGTAATTTTTAATATTGATCCAAATGTATTCCCGGATTGGGCAGTTCAAACAGTTCCAATTGTAAAACCATAAACTCCATTATAAATTTTATTGGCTAATTGATTAAGAAAAATGTCTTGTATTTACAGGGTGATTTTGTGATTTTAGGTTTAATGTTAGCTGGTTATAATGAAAGCGGTGGAGCTATAGTGAATCATCTAACACTTGGTGTTGAAATTAACAATGATGGTGGAACATTGCTTTATATGGCGGTTGATATCTTGACTTTAAGTATTTTAATTCTTTGGAATCAACGAAATAATATTCCCATTATTGGAAGCAGAAATTAATACAAATGTTTTTTTCTAAGAATCATAGAACGATAAATTAAATACTGAGCACCAATATAAGTAGCCATTACCAACGTTTCAAAAATTGCTGCTGAGTGGTAAAATTTGTCGATAGCTAATAATGAATCTGAAATTATAAAAACAATTGCTCCTAAAAACATAAATAAAGATTTTATTGATCTTCTTTCCTGATTGGCAACAAGTGAGACTGCTGCAAATAATGAGATAATCATACCATATATTAGTACGGGAAACATCATATCTGACAAAGAATTTCTTAAAACAAATAAAAGAATACCGAAGAGTATCAAAAATGGAATATATGTAGCTATAACTTTATTTAAATCTAACTTTATAATCCTTCTAAGCACTATTTTAATAAAAAAGACATGTGCAATTAAAAAAGAAATCAGTCCAAGAATAAAAAAGTGAAATGTCTTTAAATAATAGAAAGACATCGCCTAAAAAGCAACAAAGCAAGGAAAGGATGTACCATTTATTTACTCTTGATAAAATTACGGTATATAAATAAATAAGAGTGGGTACTATTAACGGTTTGAATAAATAAACCAGGGAAGAAATTTTAAATAGAACCCCCAAAATATTCAAAACGGCGACTATAAAAAATATAAGAGTAAAAATTTTAGTTTTTTTCATATTATATAAATTAATTCCGGGTTGGAAACCTCCTTCCCAAATTTTTCCCTACATAATTCCCCCGCTCTACGCAAATAATCTGCACTGATAAAACCTTTCGGAAGATCGAAGGGTCTTGTTAGTACACTTACTATCATCATTATTGTTAATAAACACCTTATCAATGGCGTTCATTTGTTGCTATATTCTTTTTTTTGTCAATCAATAACTCCCAATAGCCAACATCAATCCATTTTTTAAACTTATAACCTACTTCTTTAAATTGCGCAACTTTTTCAAATCCAAATTTTTCATGCAAAGCTATGCTTGCTTGATTAGGAAGAGATATTCCTCCAATAACAGCATGAAAATTCATATCTGTCAACCGTTTTATTAACTCTTTGTAAAGAAGTGAACCCATTCCATTTTTTCTTACATTAGGTTTCAGATACACAGTACTTTCAACGGAGTTTTTATAGGCACATCTTGATTTCCATTCACTTGCATGAGCATAACCAATTACTTGTCCATTTTTTTCATATACAATCCAAGGCAATTTAGAATCTTCAGCCAGAATTCTTTCTTTCATTTCTTCCCTGTCAACAGGTATCTCCTCAAAAGTCACAATTGAGTTAAGAATATAGTAATTGTATATCTCGGCTATTTCATGAGAATCTTCTAATTTAACGCTTCTTATCATTTGTTTTATATTGCTTATGTCTCATTTTACCTGAACAAATTTAATTGTTTATCACTAATAACCTTCAGATAGCGGTAAATTTTATACTTATTTATAAATACTCTTTACACTTTACAATATTTATAGCAAGCGATACTTCCATATTTTGACATAGTTTACCATGTGTTTATTGAAGGGTTCAACCCGGACTTGTTTGTAGTGACATCTAGTATCAATGAGGGTAAAATTCATCCTTTTTTTTTCCATTATGTTGAATGAAAATCACAGAAGTATTTTAAATAAATTATAATATTTAAATTGAAGAGAATCCTGATAAATATCATGAGTTTCTTTTATGGCTTGTGGTACATTTGTGGAATAACACTTTATGTAAAGTGCCATGAATACCGCACAAAAAAAAATACGTGAAAAATTAGATGATTATTTTACTTTAATTTTTGAAAAAGAACTCATCGATGAGATTGTGAATATCGGCTATCTAAGAACTATCAATAGTGGTGAAACACTTATTGATATTGGTGATAACATGACCCATGTTCCGTTAATTTTAGACGGAGCAGTGAAAATCATCAGAGAAGATAAAAATGGAGAAGAAATTGCTTTGTATTTTTTAGAACGAGGTGATACCTGCGCTATCTCTTTTATCAACTGCATCAACCGAAGTAAAAGTATGTTCAGGGGAATCGCTGAGAAAGATACTGAAGGTATTTTTATCCCTGTAAGTATCATAGATGATTGGTTAAGAAAATACAAGTCCTGGCGTCACTTTATAATAGATAGTTACCATATGCGCTTGATTGAAATGGTTGAATCTATAGACAGTTTGGCTTTTATGAAACTGGACGACAGATTGCTTAAATATTTGACCGATAAGGTTAAAATAATGAAGGACAACATTTTAATTATTACCCATCAGGAAATTGCTACTGATATACACACATCACGCGTAGTAGTTTCTCGTTTATTAAAAGTTCTTGAAAACGAAGGAAAAATAAAAATTCGCCGCAATAAAATTATCATTGATCATATTTAAGACTTAACCGAAACAAATACTTAAATAAGGGTAAATTTTCACCCAATCATCCCCAAATAATCCGTCTCGGAAATAATAGGAATACCCAAAGTTTCCGCCTTGGCACGTTTGCTTGGTCCCATATTATCTCCGGCAATAACATAGGATGTTTTTTTGGAGATGGAACTTGCAATTTTGCCTCCATTGTCTTCTATGGATTTTTTCAATTCATTTCTGCTAAAAACAGAAAACACACCGGATACGACAAAAATCTTGCCTCGCAATAGTTCCGTGGTATGCTCCAATGATTCGGCTGAAATTTCCAATTGTATTCCATATTCTTTTAGCCGGTCAACCAATTGTATATTTATCAAATTCCCTGAAAATTCAATCACGCTTTCGGCAATTCTGTCGCCAATTTCATCAACCGAAATGAGTTCCTCAAAGGAAGCATTCATCAACGCATCAACGGATTTAAAATGTTTGGCCAATTTCTTTGCCACTGTTTCGCCAACGAACCGAATTCCCAGAGCAAATAACACTTTCTCAAATGGTATATTTTTTGATTTTTCAATGCCTGCAATCATGTTCTGAGCCGATCTTTCAGCCATTCTTTCCAATGGAATAATTTGCTCTTCCTTCAGTTCATATAAATCAGCATAATTATGTATCAATCCTCCTTTAAACAACAATTCAACGGTTTCTGCTCCCAAACCATCAATATTCATGGCTTTTCGGCTTATATAATGCTGAATTCTTCCCGTTATCTGTGTTGGACAACCATAGGCGTTCGGACAATAATGTTTAGCATCTCCTTCTGTTCTAATCAATTCAGTACCACAATCCGGGCAATGGGTGATGTAGATTGTTGGCTGAGAATCTATCGGTCTTTGAGGAATATTTACCCCAATTATTTTAGGAATTATCTCCCCTCCTTTTTCTACGTATACGGTATCTCCTACCCTGATATCTAATTTTTCAATCTGATCGGCATTGTGCAAAGAAGCTCTTTTAACAATGGTACCTGCCAATTGTACAGGTTCTAAATTTGCTACAGGTGTTATAGCTCCTGTCCGGCCTACCTGATACGTAATTTCATTTAAGACCGTGCTCTCCTGTTCAGCCTTAAACTTATAGGCAACGGCCCATCGCGGAGCTTTCGCGGTATAACCTAATTCTTCTTGCTGGTATAAATTATTGACCTTCACTACTACTCCATCTGTTTCATATGGCAGTTTATGTCGTTGGGTATCCCACTTTTCAATAAAATGAAATACTTCATCAATGCTCTTACAAACTTCCATTGCTTTTGGGATTTTAAATCCTAATTTCCTGGCATTTTCCAAGATCTCAAAATGTGTTGCCTGCGGATATTTATCCGCAACAATATGATACAATAAACAATCTAACGGACGCCTTGAAACTTCGGAACTGTCCTGTAATTTCAAACTTCCGCTGGCTGTATTTCGTGGGTTTCTGTAAGGATCTTCACCTGCTTCTATGCGTTCTTCATTCATTTTATTAAAACCATCCAGTGGTAAAATAATTTCCCCTCTAATTTCAAAATTCTCAATAAAATTTGCTTTTAGAACAAGTGGTATCGACTTTATCGTTTTTATATTTGCAGTTACTTCATCACCTTCAAATCCGTCCCCTCTGGTCACAGCCTTTGAAAGTACACCATTCTCATAGGTCAGATTGATAGAAGCTCCATCGTATTTTAATTCACAAGAATAGCTAATAGCTTCCGTACCTAACATTTTTTGAATTCGCTTTTCCCAATCCAAAAGATCTTCTTTTGAATAAGAATTATCCAATGAATACATACGGTTCTTATGCACAACCGTATTGAAATTTTTGGTTATTGTCCCCCCCACTCTTTGGGTAGGTGAATTGGTATCAAAAAATTGCGGATTCTCAACCTCCAGTTGCGCTAATTCCCTTAGTTTTATATCAAATTCATAGTCAGAAATAGTGGCATTATCCAACACATAATAATTGTAATTATGTGTTCTCAATTCTTCTCGTAAGGCTGCGATCTTATCTTGTATGCTCATCTAATTACGTAATTATTCTCTAACTTTTCCTGAAAAGACACTGGCCTTGGAGTTATATGGATTTCCTGAAGAGCGTCTGAAAGAAACAACCTGACCTGTATGCCAAAGCGCATCGGAAATAGGTCCGTTAATTTGATTCCAGAACGGATACTCCGAACTATTATCTCCTCGCTTAAATACGATTTTATATTGTGAAATATCAGTACTGCTTCTCAATATTTCACTTGATTTCTGTATGTTCTCTAATATTTTTTTACGTAGTTGCTCAAAAGTCATTTCAGGCATTTTTTCGCCCGTATTTGCCTGATTGGTCACTGAATTCAGAACAACTGATGTCAAACCGTAAATATGTTTGATAGTTTCTAAAGAAGTTCTGGCCTCTTCTGAAGGTTTAAAAGCCAGGTCTTCAGATCTTAATCCTTCAGTAGCCCAGTAGAATCTAAAACCCAATCCGTCTACCATCCTGCTCACAACGCTACCAGCATTAAACGATTCAGGTGCTTCAGGGATTTCGTAGTAAGGTAATTTTTCTTGTGACTTTGAAGTAAAGACCGTGCAAATTAGAAACAGGCCTGAAAAATAAATCGATTTCATACGGATGATTTTAAATTATAGGTTAAAAATAACTAAAAAATAACTCCTATAAAAAGAAATCATACTCATACTACATATAGATTCATTTAATTGTGATTTATGTTTTTGGTTGTTGGTCCCGATAGTTATCGGGATTAGTTGCTAGTTGTTAGTTTGTTATTTGAGCAAATATCGCCTTTCGGGTTTTAATATTTAATATCTAATATTTAATATTTAACTATTTCTTTTGGCTTTTTGGCTTTTGGCTTTTGGCTTTTGGCTCTTGGCTATTGACTTTCGTTTGCTAAATTCTATGAGATTCTAGTGTAACTAAGGTTACATGGGATACTGACTTTTATCATAATTCAACATATACAACTGTGGTAACTTTACACCGTAATTAAAAGCTATGATAAGATTCTTAAAATCTGAATAAAAATAAACTACTAATAATGAAAAACTTACTAATTTTAGGTGCAGGGACTTCGGGAACAATGATGGCCAATCATCTAAGACCAAAATTGAATAAAAATCAGTGGAATATTACCATTGTTGATCAATACAAAACACATTATTACCAACCAGGATTTTTATTTTTACCTTTTGATATCTATACAGAAGATCAGGTAAAAAAAGTAGGAAAGAAATTTATTCCAACGGGCGTGAATTATATTCAGAAAAGAATTGAACAGATTTTTCCTGATGAGAATAAAGTAGAACTGGAAGATGAAACCTTACATTATGATATCCTGATTATTGCTACAGGTTCTAAAATAGCACCTGAAGAAGTTGAAGGAATGAAGGGAGAGAACTGGCACAAAAATGTATTTGATTTTTACACTTTTGAAGGTTCATTAGCCTTGCGTAATAAATTGAGAGACTGGAAAGGTGGAAAAATGGTAGTTCACTTTACTGAAATGCCAATCAAATGTCCGGTTGCACCCCTGGAATTTGTTTTCTTAGCTGATTCTTATTTCACTAAAAAAGGAATGAGAGATAAGGTTGAATTGACTTATGTTACACCTCTTGGAGGCGCATTTACAAAACCTAAAGCTACAGCTGCATTAAAATATTTATTAGAAGAAAAAAATATTAAAGTGGTAACTGATTTTGCTATTGAACATGTTGACAATGAGCAAAATAAAATAGTTGACTATGCTGAAACGGCAATTGATTACGATTTACTGGTAACAGTCCCAACCAATATGGGCGATGAATTGTTAGAACGTTCAGGTATGGGTGATGAGCTGAATTTTGTTCCTACACATAAAAACACTTTACAATCAATAGAACATCAAAATGTATTTGTAATTGGAGATGCTACGAATGTTCCTGCTTCTAAAGCCGGTTCGGTAGCACATTTTGAAGCGGAAACACTTACCGACAATATTTTGTTGCACATAGAAGGTAAGCCTTTAAAAGAGGAGTTTGACGGGCATGCAAACTGTTTTATTGAAACAGGAAAGAACAAGGCCCTATTAATTGATTTTAATTATGAACAAGAACCGGTTGAGGGTTCATTTCCTTTCGCCGGTATTGGTCCATTAAAATTGTTAAGCGAAAGTATATTCAATCACTGGGGAAAATTAGCTTTTAGATGGATTTATTGGAACATGTTATTAAAAGGCATCGCAATACCATTTGTAAGTAGAAATATGAGTACGAAAGGAAAAAAAATAAATTAAAAACTATAAAACTAAAAATTATGGAAGCTGTATTAGCAGGAATTAAAGTTATAGTAACTGATGATGGTTACATGGAAGATTTTTCACAATGGAACAGAGGAGTTGGTGAAGAAATAGCAAAAAGTGAAGGAATTGAAATGACGGACCGTCATTGGGAAGTTATCAATTGGATTCAGGAACAAGTGAAGGCCGGCAATGCTTTATCTGTTAGAGGAATTAAAAAAAGTGGTGTTGTTGATATCAAAGAGTTTTATGCATTATTCCCAAAAGGACCTTTAAAAATATCAACAAAAATAGCTGGTGTACCAAAACCTAAAAGCTGTATTTAAATTTTAAAACCAATATCATGAGCGAATCAAAAGTTAAAAAAATGCTTTTTATTTTATCAAAAGCAACAATAGAAAACGTATATGCAGCCTTTGTAATGGCAAATGGTGCCAGAATGGAAGGAATTGACGCTGAAATTTTCTTTACTTTTTTTGGATTGGAAGCCATTCAAAAGAAAAAATTAAATCATTTGCATGTTGCAACTGTAGGGAATCCTGCAATGCACATGCCAACTATGATAGGTGGTTTACCGGGAATGGAAGCTTTTGCAACTATGATGATGAAAAAAGAAATGGAAAAATTAGATATGCCTCCAATTAATGAGTTTTTAGAAATTTTATCTGCTTCAGGTGTGAAATTATGGGCTTGTAAATTAGCAGTTGATATGTTCCATTTATCTGAAGAAGATCTTATTGAAGATTTAGATGGAATTCTAACTATCGGAGATTTTTACAGTAAAGCAGACCGGGATGGAACCCAAATATTATTTATATAGTAATTTCAACCATGTTGAAATATAAAAAAGGCCGAAACAAATTGTTCGGCCTTTTTTATACATAATTTTTTATCAATGTCACTCTGGGCCTGTCGAAGTGCTCATACTAATACCAATAAGGAAAATTAATAAAGGGTCTTCGACGAGCTCAGACTGGCAACAAAGGGTTCTGGATGATATTCATAACTAAATGTCACACTGAGCCTGTCGAAGTGCTAAAATAACCGCACTTTTTAATAATAAGCAAACCTTCTTACTTGCGAAATATACCTGGCCAAACGAATAACCTGATGGCTATATCCATACTCGTTATCGTACCAAACGTATAAAACAACGTTAGTACCATCGCTATTTGATATGGTAGCATTGCTATCAAAAATAGCTGGAGCAGAAGCTCCAACAATATCAGATGAAACGAGTTCATTACTTAACGAATATTGAATTTGCTCAACTAAATCTCCTTCTAATGCATATTTTTTCATTATTGTATTGATGGTTTCTTTACTAGCAGCGTTTTCCAACCGCAAATTTAAAATAGCTAAAGAACCATTCGGAACCGGACACGAATAGCACTTGATGTTAATTTCCCTTCAAAAGATGGTAAGGCTTTAGAAACAGCTTTTCCGGCGCCTGTTTCAGTAATGACCATATTTAATGCTGCTGCTCTGCCTCTACGATATTTTTTATGCATATTATCTACTAAATTTTGATCATTTGTATAGGCATGAATCGTTTCTAAATGTCCGTTAATTACGCCAAAGCTATCTTCCATAACCTTTAAAACAGGTGTAATGGCATTGGTAGTACAAGAAGCCGCTGAGAAAATAGCAACTTTGTTCGGATTGTGTTCTTTATGGTTGACCCCATGAACAATGTTAGGAACGCCCTTTCCCGGTGCTGTTAATAATACTTTCGATGCTCCTTTTGATTTTAAATGTCTGCTTAGTGCTTCTTCATCTCTAAAAGCACCTGTATTGTCAATTACCAAGGCATCAAAAATTCCATAAGATGAATAATCGATTTCCTCCGGAGCATTTGCCGAGATTACATGTACGGTTGTCCCATTTATAATCAATGCACTTTTTTCTATATCAGCACTAACTGTACCGTGAAAATTTCCATGAACAGAGTCGTCTCTTAATAAAGCAGCTCTCTTTTCTAATACCGTTTCATTAATTTCACCACGTGTAACAATGGCTCTTAAACGCATTAAATTTCCTTTTCCTGTGCGTGCCATTAATTCACGTGCCAATAAACGACCAATACGTCCAAAACCATAGAGAACAACATTTTTTGGTTCAATTCATTTGG
>PVMS01178119.1_pt1 | contig 17662 bp, 13 predicted proteins | sample 1853461 | NCBI WGS metagenome assembly PVMS01 (sample SAMN08582032, study PRJNA380276) | Marine sediment metagenome, whole genome shotgun sequencing project. | isolation source: ocean sediment barecode stripped | collected 2017 | reverse complement strand
TTAATAAAACTGTAAAAAATATTAAAATTATTTGTGTATTAAAAACAAAACAACATAACAATGAAAAGGTTATATAAAATAATTATCTTGTTTCTTTTTATACTTTTAATAGTGAAGTAAATTCCTATGAAAAATATAAAAAGAAACAAGATAATTATTTTATATAACCTTTTCATTGTTATGTTGGTCTGTTTATAATAGACGAACAATTTTAACATTTGTTACAGTTTTATTAAGAAAATTTTAACTTTTTAAAACTAAGGTATTATAAAATTAATTGCTTCTTCCAGTAGTAAAACAGAAAAGCTACCTACTCCTACAATTTCTCCATCTGCTTGAATATAAGTAGGTTGACTATCTAAATTTCTAATTTTTAAAGTAGCAGTTTTATATGTTTTAACCAATTTGTGATCGGTTATTTTTCCATTAAACAAATTTGGAATGTTTACTAAAATGTTAAATAAATTAAATTTTGAAATAAATGAAACATCAAAAAGACCGTCAATTGAATTTGGATTTTTAGTTAATTGCAATCCTCCTCCACAATACTTACAAATTCCAATAAGTAACATTAAAGTTTTATTTTCTATTACAGTATTGTTAAATCTAATTTTTAAAATAGATTTTTTATAGCTGGTTAAACTTACAAAAGCACTTGTTAAATAAGCTAGAAATCCTAAATTTTTAAATTTATTTACTTTATTAACTACATAGGCATCAAATCCGATTCCGGCTAAATTATGAAAGTAAACTATTTTATTATTTGGTTCAATTGTAATTTTACCTATATCTTGTTTGATGGTATTTTCATTTTTAATAATTTGAATGGCTTTTTTATAATTTTTAGGTATTTCGTATGTTTTTACCCAATCATTACCAGTTCCAATTGGTATAATTCCTAATTTTATTTCTGAAATATTTTTAGGATTTAAACTTAAAACTCCATTTACCATATTATGTAATGTACCATCTCCACCAACACCTATGAACTTTGTAAATCCTTTATTTATAGCTTTTTGTATTAATTTAATTGAATGTTTTTTGTATTCAGTAAATGAATATTTAAAAACAATTTCTTGATTTGTCAACTCATTATAAATAGATGGCCACTTTTTTTTAGCTGCCCCGTTTCCAGAGGTTGGATTTACAATAACAAACCATTTATTCAACATAGTGTGGTAATTTTAATTTTTACAAAATACAAATTGTTATTTACATAATGATTTATTAGCCTCTATAACTATAAAATAGTTGTATTTTTGTGGTAATTAAATAAAAAAATAAATGTCAAAAAGAAAAAAAAATTATAAAAAAAAAGGAAATATTATTAAAGATTTAACTCGCAAAATTTTACAACTCTTAAATCAATCTCCAAATCAGAGTTTTAATTACCGTCAAATTGCTTCAAAATTAAACATTTCAGATGCTAATGGAAGAAATCAGATAATTCAAAAGTTGGAAGCTTTAAAATCTCAACAAAAAGTAGAAGAAATTGAGCGCGGTAAATTTAAAATTATCTTATTGGATAAATATTATATTGGAACTATTGATGTTATTTCAAGTGGGAATGCATATTTTATTTGTGAGGAACTTGAGCATGATATTTATATTCCGGCGAGGAATTTAAATAAAGCGTTAGATAATGATACGGTTAAAATTTATTTGTACAATCGTAGAAATAGTAAAAAAGAAGAGGGTGATGTTGTTGAAATTATACAACGTGCAAAAACGGAATTTGTTGGGGTATTGCAATTAAGTAAAAACTTTGGGTTTGTAATCCCTGATGATCCAAATATGTATGCCGACATATTTGTTCCAAAAAGTAAATTAAAAAATGCCGAACACGGTGTAAAAGTACTTGTTAAACTTACAGATTGGCCAGATAATTCAAAAAATCCATTTGGAAAAATAGAAGAAGTATTAGGAATGCCCGGAGATCATAATACTGAAATTCATTCCATTCTTTTAGAATATGGTTTACCGTATAAATTCCCGGAAAAAGTAGAGATCGACGCTGATAAAGTTTCACTGGAAATAACTAAGAATGAAATTGAAAAGCGTAGAGATATGAGAAAAGAAACTACGTTTACTATTGATCCAAAAGATGCAAAAGATTTTGATGACGCTTTATCATTTAAACTGTTAGAAAATGGAAATTTTGAAATTGGAATTCATATTGCTGATGTTTCACACTTTGTACAGGAAAATACAATTTTGGAAGCTGAAGCTTATAATAGAGCAACTTCAGTTTATTTAGTTGATAGAGTAGTACCAATGCTTCCGGAAGTATTGTCAAACGGAGTTTGCTCACTACGTCCGAATGAAGAAAAATTAACTTTTTCAGCAGTATTTGAAATGAATGAAAAAGCGGAGGTGTTAACCCAGTGGTTTGGTAGAACAATTACGTATTCTGACAAACGATTTTCTTATAGTGAGGCACAGGAAATTATTGATACTAAAGGAGCTATTGTAGCTGCTGAAATATCGATCACAGGAAAAAGCTATACAGTCCAACCACAGATTGTCTCCGCAATATTAAAACTGGACGAACTTGCTAAAAAACTTCGTAAAAAGCGCTTACAACAGGGTGCAATAACATTCGATAGAGTAGAGGTAAAATTTAATTTAGATGAAAATGCAGAGCCCTTAGGTGTATTTTTTAAAGAATCTAAAGATGCCAATAAATTAATTGAAGAGTTTATGTTGTTAGCGAATAAAAAGGTTGCCGAATATATTGGAAGTAAAAATGGAATACCGAGTAAAAACACATTTGTTTATAGGGTACATGATGAGCCGGACTTCGAAAAATTAGCTTTATTACAGAATATCATAAGTAAGTTTGGATATACGAATAAAATTGATACGAAAAATAAAAAAACAACCTCAAGTTCATTGAACAAATTATTAGAAGATGTTCATGGTACCGGAGAAGCGAATATGATTGAAACCTTAGCGGTAAGATCGATGAGTAAAGCGGTGTATACTACAGATAATATAGGGCATTATGGCCTGGCCTTTGATTATTACAGTCATTTTACTTCTCCAATTAGAAGGTACCCGGATGTTATGACCCACAGACTACTACAACATTATTTGGAAGGTGGAAAATCCCCAAAAGCTGAAGCCTATGAAGAAAAATGCAAACATTCATCAGAAATGGAACAACTCGCTTCAAAGGCAGAACGCGATTCAATTAAATACATGCAAGTGAAATATATGGAATCCCATAAAGATCGGGAGTTTGAAGGGGTAATTTCAGGAGTTACAGAATGGGGAATTTATGTGGAGATTATTGAAAATAAATGTGAAGGAATGTGTAGAATTCGTGAGATAAAAGACGACTATTATATTTACGATGAAAAGCAATATGCTTTAGTTGGACAATCTACAAAAAATCTATACCAATTAGGAGATCACGTTTTAATAAAAGTTAAGCATACCGATTTAGAACGAAAGCATCTAGATTTTACTTTGTTGGAAAAGATTCCTAAATATTAACTTTATAGGCACAATTATTGCTTGTTTAGGTAGTTATACTATAAAATATTTATAAATGAAAAATCTAGCTTTATTACTTGTTTTAACAAGTTCAATTGTGTTTGCACAAGAACAGATCTCTAAAAATGTTGGAGATTTTAGTATTCTGAAGGTGTTCAATGGTTTGACCGTTGAAATACAAAAATCAAATACATCAAAAATAGAAATTTCCGGTTCTCAGTCTGATGAAGTTACAGTAAAGAACTCAAACGGAGTATTAAAAATTCGTTTGAAATTTCCTGATAACTTTACTGCAGAAGATGTTAGAATTGTTTTATATTACAATAATAATTTGAATGTTTTAGACGCTAATGAAGGTGCTCGAATTTATTCAGAGAAAACCATTGAACAAATACATTTAGAAGTAAAAGTACAAGAGGGTGCTAGAATTAAAGCACCTATTGATACAAAACATTTAGTTGTTAAAGCGGTAACAGGTGGTATTATTACATTAACCGGAACTACTCAAAACCAAACTGTGGAAGCTACAACAGGAGGCATTTACAATGCGTATGATCTAAATAGTATACAAACCATAGTTACTGCCGCCTCAGGGGCTAATGTTGAAGTGAATACTGCAGAAGTATTGGATGCAAAAGTACGATTTGGAGGCACTATTCATTACAAAGGAACTCCTGAAGTTCTAAAAACAAAGAAAATTATAGGCGGAACCATTAAAGCCGTAAATTGAACAATTTAGAATATCTCAAAGAAAATATTTCAAAAAGTCAGTTTATAATAATTAAGTTGGTTTTGATTTAATTACTATCTTTGTAACTCAAAATTTTAAAACATGAATATACTTTATATTTTATTAGGAATGGTTGGCCCATGGCAATGGATAATTATAGGTTTGGCAATTTTACTATTATTTGGCGGTAAGAAATTACCTGAGTTAATGAAAGGTCTTGGTGGCGGAATTAAAGAGTTTAAAAAAGCCTCTAAAGATGATGAAAAGGACAAGGAAAACAAAAAAGTGGAAGATAAAAAATAATCTTACATTTAAATTATAATGAAAAACCTGAGGAACACCTCAGGTTTTTTTGTTTTGAAATCGCTGTTTAAAGTTTTGAGTCTTTCTTTTTTATTTGAGAAGATTCATTCATTTTATTGGCAGCAACTAAGCTTGTCACCATATCGTTCAACATAGAACTAGCGGCATTTGGGTTATTTGGTAATAAAATTAAATTAGAATTGGTGTCAGACCCTATACTTTGTAAAGTATCATAATGTTGAGTAATAACAATTAAAGCAGAAGCTTCCTGGCTGTTAATTCCGGCTTTATTTAACACTTCAACAGACTCTTCTAATCCACGAGCAATTTCTCTACGCTGATCGGCGATACCTTTACCTTGTAAACGCTTACTTTCGGCTTCAGCCTTTGCTCTTTCAACAATCAAAATACGCTGGGCATCTCCTTCATGTTGTGCAGCAATCTTTTCGCGTTCTGCAGCATTGATACGGTTCATAGCAACTTTTACATTTTCATCAGGATCAATATCTGTTACCAGGGCCTTTATGATATCATACCCATAGTCAAGCATTGCCTCCTTTAAATCGCGCTGTATAGCAAGTGCAATTTCTTCTTTCTTTACAAACACATCATCTAAGATCATTTTTGGAACTTCGGCACGAACAACATCAAATATAAAGGCTGTAATTTGTTCATCAGGATTCTGAAGTTTATAAAAAGCATCATAAACATGGTTTTTTCTGATTAAAAATTGCACCGAAATTTTTAAGTGTACAAAAACATCATCTTTTGTTTTTGTTTCAACATTTACATCTAATTGTTGAATACGTAAACTTACCCGTCCTGAAATTCTATCAACTAACGGAATTTTAAGTTGTAAACCAGCGCCTCTTACGCTTTGAAATTTACCAAACCGTTCAATAACAGCACTTGTTTGTTGTTTTACCATAAATAAACCCGATAATATAAGTACAATTACAACAAAAATAATAATATACGTTTCAATCATTTTTTAATTTTTTAATTATTATTAATAAGATTTAAAGGTACACTATTTTAAATTTTAATTCAAAACAAATCGTATCTATTTGTAACAGAAATATTAAAAATGTTGCATTTAATATTTTAAATAATATTTAATGTTTTTTGATAGTAAATGATAAAATTATTATCTAATTTTAATGCACATAAGCCAGAATTAAAATAAAAGAGATATAAAATGAAACAAACTATTAGTTTTAAACTAAACGGTCATCCAACATCAATTGATGTTAACGGGGAGGAATTCCTTTTAACGGTCATTCGCTCTTATCTGGATCAAACAGGGACTAAATACAGTTGCGGAATTGGCCAATGTGGCGCTTGCACAGTTTTAATTGATGATAAACCTGAAAAGGCATGCATGATAGCTGTAGAAGATGTAGCTGGGAAAGAAATTTTAACTATTGAGGGGTTGGCGTCTAACGGTCTTCACCCAATCCAGAAAGCTTTTATAGCACATGATGCATTGCAATGTGGTTTTTGTACACCAGGAATGATTATGAATGCGTACGGTTTATTAATCAATAATCCAACACCATCACGTGAATACATTATTACAAGTATGGAAGAAAATTTATGTAGATGTGGTTCCTATAACCGCATCATTGATGCCATTGAAATGGCAGCCATGGAAATGAATGAAAAAATAAAATTATGAAACCAGATAAAATTACCGAATTATATTTCAGCGATGTTGATAAACCCATTACTTATGATCGACGTAAATTTCTGAAAAAACTAGGGGGCGGAATAATCGTTGTTTTCTGTTTAGGAGATTTGTCCTTGTTACAAGGATGGAGCCAAATCGACTCAGATGAAATCGAAAACTTCAATGCATATTTGAGAGTGAAAGAAGACGGAAGAGTGGATTGTTTTACTGGAAAAGTTGAAATGGGACAGGGAATCATAACATCTTTAGCACAAGTATTAGCGGAAGAATTGGATGTTTCAATCAATTCTGTAGATATGATTATGGGAGATACAGATCTTTGCCCATATGATGCCGGAACCTGGGGTTCACTAACAACCCGTTTTGCCGACCCGGTATTGAGAGCTGCGGCAGCCGAAGCACGTGAAATCCTTTTAGATCTTGCGACCGAACAACTTGAGGTACCAAATGAAATGCTTGAAGTAATTGATGGAACTGTATTTGTGAAAGACAATGCGACTAAAAAAATTACTTATGCGGAATTAACGAAAGGGAAAAAGATTGTAAAAAGTTTAACTAAGAAACCTGATATTAAGAAAGCTAAAGATTTTAAAATAATAGGTAAACCGGTAATTAGTTTGGATGCTGAGTCAAAAGTGACTGGTAAGGCTAAATATGCCGGAGATATTAGATTACCCGGAATGGTATACGCAACTATAGTTAGGCCACTGGCGTATGGCTCAAAAAAACTACAAGTTGATTCATCAGGCTTATCTGCATTTGAAGGAGTAGAATTAATAGAAGATGAAAATTTGGTTGCTGTGGTTCATTCGGATCCTGAAATTGCCAATAAAGCTGCAAAGAAGATAAAAGTTAAATGGGAGGAGCCTGAAGCTAAGGCAGATAATGAGACCATTTTTCAATATTTCAATGATAAAATTAAAGAAAGTAAAGTATTTGAAGAGGGCGGAGGCCTGGATGTTGGGAGAGCAGCTTCGAAAACTATAATTGAAGCAAATTACCTTGACGGCTATAAGGCTCATGCACCTATCGAAACTCATTCTGCAACATGTTATTTTAAGGAAGATAAATTAATTATGTGGGCTTCTTCACAAACACCTTTTGGAACTCGTGAACAATTGGCTGAAACATTTAATATGCCGGTTGAAAATGTTCATGTAAAACAAATTTTTATTGGTGGTGGATTTGGTGGTAAAATATATAATCGTCAGGCCATTGAAGCTGCTAAAATAGCCAAATTATGTGGCAAGCCGGTTCAATTAGTATGGAGTAGAAGAGAAGAATTTATGTATGATAGATTCAGGCCGGCTGCACTTGTAAAAACAATTGCAGGTGTTGACAGTAATGGAAAACTTAATTTATGGGAATTTGATATTTATTGCGCAGGAACCAGGGGAACAAAGCTTTTTTATGATATTCCCAATAATCGAACAAGAAATTTTAGAAAAGGTGATATACATCCGTTCGGTACAGGTGCATGGAGAGGTCCCGGTAGTAATACAACAACTTTTGCCCGCGAATCTCATATCGAGACAATAGCGCATAAAGTTGGGATTGATGCTTTGGAATTCAGATTAAAAAATTTAAAAAATGAAAAGTTGGCTGCAACTCTTAAGCTGGCCGCTAAAACCTTTGGATGGGAAAGAAAAAAACAAGATGGACATGGGTTTGGTATAGCACTTGCAGTAGATGCAGGTACATTAGTTGCAATGATAGCCGAGGTTCATGTGGATAAAACTACAGGAGTGGTTCAACCTATACGGATTGTTTGTGCACAGGATATGGGGCAAGTTGTAAACCCTCATGGCGCAACAGTCCAAACAGAAGGAGGTATTACAATGGGCATAGGATATGCATTGTATGAAGACGTAGAATTTAATGGAAGTAGGGTAAAATCAAGAAATTTTAGTAATTATGAAATTACTCGGTTTTCAAAAACTCCTGAAATAGAATGTGTTTTTATTGACAAGATGGATTCAAAACCACAAGGAGCTGGGGAACCTGCTATTGTCTGTGTTGGTGGTGCTATTGCTAACGCAGTTTTTGATGCATGTGGTGCCAGGGTTAACCGAATGCCTATTACTCCTGAACGAATTTTATATGCCATTAAGAAAGGATAAGTGTGGTCTAAAAAGGTTGTATATATATATTTAAACCTATAGTACAAGAGGTTAAAATTAAAATTAAAATTAAAATGTAAAATAAGTTATCTAAAAACTTTGGTAAAACCGTCATTTTGAACAAGTTCAGGTTGATGAAAACATACTTTTTAGATAACTTATTTTATAAAGCATTAATAGCCTTATTTAGTCTGTCAATTGTTTCCTGTTTTCCAATCATTTCAGCAATATCAAACAGGTGAGGACCCTTCAATGCACCAACCAAACTTAATCTGAATGGTTGCATCACTTTTCCAAATCCAATTTCTTTTGAAGTAATCCACTCTTTTACACATGTTTCGATATTTTGAGAGTTAAAATCTTCAATATTTTGAAGAGCGGAAATCAATTCCATCATTAATTCAGAAGTCCCTTCTTTCCAGTTCTTTTTAGCTGCTTTTGCATCATATTCAAAAGGAGTTACAAAAAAGAAACTACCTAAATTCCAAAAATCGGTAACAAATGTAGCGCGTTCTTTAATAAGTGAAACCACTTTTTCAACATAAATTCTTTCTGAAGAGATTCCTTTTTCATTTAAAATAAGTGTAAATATTTCAGCCAGTTCAATATCCTTTTTTTGCATCATATATTGCTGATTGAACCACTTGGTTTTATCAGGATCAAAGCGTGCACCTGATTTATTTACCCTGTCTAAATCAAATGAATTTATCAATTCTTCCATACTAAACAGTTCTTGTTCGGTTCCGGGATTCCAACCTAATAAAGCCAAAAAGTTTACAACAGTTTCAGCAAAATAACCATCTTCCCTATATCCCCTGGAAACTTCTTTTGTTCTCTCATTTTTATATGCTAAAGGAAAAACAGGAAAACCCAATTTCTCACCGTCACGCTTGCTTAATTTTCCTTTTCCTATGGGCTTTAGAATCAAGGGTAAATGTGCAAAATCAGGGGCATTCCATCCGAAAGCCTCATACAATGCGATATGAAGTGGGAGAGAAGGCAACCACTCTTCCCCACGAATTACATGACTAATTTCCATCAAATGGTCATCGACAATATTTGCCAGGTGATAGGTTGGCATACCATCGCTTTTAAATAAAATTTTATCGTCTAATATTTCCGTTTTGAAGGAAACATGACCTCGAATAATATCAGTTGTTGAAATATTCCCATGAGAACCTTCATTTTTCGGATCTGACATTTTAAAACGAACCACATATTTTTCACCCTTAGCAATTCGCTTTTCAACTTCTACTCGTGGTAATGAGATAGAATTGGTTAATTTTTCACGGTTATGCCAGTTATAGATAAAAGTCTTTCCTTTCTCTTCGTGATTTTTTCTGTGAAAATCTAATTCTTCAACTGTATCAAACGCGTAATATGCTTTTCCTTTCGCAATAAGTTCATCAGTATATTGTTTGTATAAATGTTTACGTTCGGATTGACGATATGGTCCGAATTTTTCATTTTTCCCAGGCCCTTCATCGAAAGGAATATTGCACCAATTCAATGCATCAATAATGTATTGTTCAGCATTTTCCACATAACGAGTTTGATCAGTATCTTCTATACGCAACACAAAAGTACCATTGTTTTTTTTTGCGAATAAATAGTTAAAAAGGGCTGTTCTTACACCACCAATATGTAAAGGTCCTGTTGGACTGGGAGCAAATCGCACTCTAATATTATTCATTTTTTTCCTGGTTTAAAGAGCAAAGATAATTTAACAAAACCAATAAGAACCTTAAACAATTGAAAATTCCGGAAAGAATTTGATTGAAAAATTAGAAATTAAAACACTATTAGCCATGTTTTATAAACGATAAAAGAAAAAATTGTGAAACAATAAGGTAATTTTAATTATTTTTAACTTTACTTAAAGTTTAAAAATAAGGATTTGGGCAATTTTAAACACATACAAAACAAACTTCAACAGTTTATTATAAAGTTCTATGTCAATGAACTTATTAAAGGACTTCTTTTATTTTTTGCCATGGGTTTATTGTATTTCTTAGGGACACTTATTGTTGAGTATTTTTTGTGGTTACAGCCCGTATCCAGAACTGTTTTATTCTGGCTGTTTGTTTGTGTAGAAACGGCACTAATTGTATTTTATGTACTTATACCAATTTTTAAGATAAGTGGTTTAAGAAGGGGAATATCGGAGGTTGAAGCTTCGAAAATTATAGGAAATCATTTCCCTGAAGTGAAAGATAAATTACTGAATATGTTGCAATTAAAAAAAATGCGACAAAACTCAGAGCTCATAGAAGCCAGTATTGAACAGAAATCAAATGAACTACGACCTATACCGTTTAAAAGAGCGGTCGATTTTTCTAAAAACAGAAAATTTATTAAGTATGCATTATTTCCTGTTGTTATTTGGTTGCTTGTGTATATATCGGGAAACAGTACCGTATTTAACGAAAGTTTTTCTAGAGTAGTTCATTATAATAAGACCTATGAAGCTCCTGCTCCTTTTTCTTTTAAAGTATTAAATCGATCATTAAATGTGGTTGAAGGTGATCCCTTTACATTGCAAATAGAAACTATTGGAAATACCATTCCAGAAGATGCTAAAATTTATTTTTCAAATGAAAATTACTATTTGGAAAATGACGGTCTTGGGCAATTCGAATATAGTTTTTCAAGTATTAAAGAACCAATAAATTTTTACTTAGAAGCGAACGGAATAACATCAAAATATTTTCGAATCAATATAATTGCAACACCCGTTATCACAAATTTAAAAATGATTTTGAATTACCCGGCTTATACAGGAAAACGAAATGAGGTAATTCAAAACACTGGAAACGCTATTGTTCCACAAGGAACGAAGATATCTTGGCAGGTAGAAACGCATCAAACAGAAAATATAACCTTCTATTCAAACGAAAATGAACCCATAAAATTCACTCAGAATACCAAAGACTATTTTAGCTATTCGAAACAATTTCTTAAAACTACAAATTATAAAATTGCAACTTCAAATAAACAATTAACAAATCACGAATCATTGAATTTTACGATTCAGGTTATTTCAGACGAACACCCAAAAATTATTGTAAGGTCTGATATTGATTCCATTAGCCGTGGCCCGGCTCAGTTTATTGGCCAGTTAAGTGATGACTATGGAGTAAACAGACTTCAGTTGGTATATTACAGCAAGAACAGCCCAAAACGGCTTAAAACGCACTTAATTGAAGTTGTAAAGTCATCGTTTACTGACTTTTATTATATTTTCCCTGAAGGAATTTCAATTGATAAAGGGATTGCTTATGAAATGTATTTTGAGGTTTTTGATAACGATGCTGTAAATGGAAGTAAAAAAACAAGGAGTCGAAAGTACAGCTATTACAATAAAACGGAAATTGAGTTAAAGGAGGCGTTGTTAAAGGAGCAAAATGAAACAATCAATACTATTTCAAAGACATTGGAAAAATCAAAAAAATCAAATTCTGAAATTGAAAAATTTAAAAATTCATTACAGAAAAAGGCAGAAATAAATTGGAATGATGTCAAAAAATTAGAGCAATTTGTAAAACGCCAGGCGCTATACCAGGAAATGTTTCAAAAACACACAAATCAATTAGAGCAAAATTTAAATGAACAACCCGAGAACGAAGATCTGATGGAAAAAAAAGAGGATCTTCAAAAAAGAATTGAAGAGGCTAAAAAAATGGCAGAACAAGAAAAAATACTGGAAGAACTGAATGAACTTTTAGAAAAATTGAAAAAAGAAGATTTTATTGAGAAATTGAAAAAACTAGCTAAAAAGAATAGACAAAATGAGTTAAGTTTAGAGCGAATTTTAGAATTAACAAAAAGATTTTATGTTGAACAAAAGGCCAATCAAATCAGTGATAACCTTTATAAATTAGCTGAAAAGCAAGAAAGTTTGTCTAAGGATACTAATGAAAAAAACACACCAAAAAGACAAAAAGAAATCAATGAGAAATTTACAGATGTAAAAAATGAATTGACAGAATTGAAGAGGAAGAACAATAGATTAAAGCGCCCTATGAAATTACCAGAGAATACGGAAGAAGCAGCTAAAATTAGTGACAAGTTAAACAAAGCTTTGGATGAATTAAGGAAACAGCAGCCTAATAAAGCCAAACAAAATCAAAAAGCTGCGGCTAGGAAAATGAAAGAAATGAGTAAATCATTGGAACAATCTATGATGGCTTGGGAAGGTGAATCTATTGATGAAAACATCGAAGATCTGAGAAGAATAGTAGAAAACCTAATCGAGTTTTCTTTTCAACAGGAAAAGACATTTGAGAAATTTTCTGATGCTGATAGCAATCATCCCGAATATCCTAGAAATTTGAGGCAACAGCATATGTTGAAAGAATATTTTGAGCATATAGATGACAGTTTGTATGTGCTATCATTGCGTCTGGTTAAAATGAGTAGTTATATTCAAAAAGAAGTCGGGGATGTACATTATTATATGGATGAATCCTTACGAAATTTTACTGAAAACAGATTCGGGCAAGGTATTTCAAATCAACAATATGTCATTACGGGAGCTAATAATTTAGCAAATTCTTTGAGCGATTTATTAGAAAGCCTGATGAATGCCATGCCGGGTTTTGGAAAAGGAAAGGGCGGTTCTCAAGAATTTTCTTTGCCTGATATTATTAAAAAACAAGGTGAATTGATGGATTTGATGAAAGAAGGAGTAAAAAAAGAGAGAGAATCTGGGATTACGAAGCCTGGTGATAGCGAAGAACAGATGAATAGTGAATTGTATGAAATTTACAAACAGCAAGAACTTCTTAGACAGGCTCTTAAAGTAATTTTAGGGAATGAGAGCAGGGAAAGGAAAGATGGTTCTGGTAATGCTGTAAAACAGATGGAGGAGTTGACAAAGGAATTGATTGAAAAGGGTTTTTCGCAAAGTATAATTCAAAAAATGAAACGATTGAATTATGAGTTGTTGAAATTTGAAAAGGCAACATTGCAGCAAGGAGAGGATAAGAAGAGAAAATCTGAATCGAATGTTGAACAATTTCAAAGACGAACTATTAATAAGCTGAAACTTCAACATCAGTATTTAAATTATAATGAAATATTAAACAGACAATCGTTACCTTTGCGCACAATTTATAAAAAGAAAGTACAAGAGTATTTTAAGAATGAGCAATAATTGTTAACAATGATTCTTTTTAATTACGAAGCAGATTTCAAATTGAAAAACGAAGAAATCATTCAAAAATGGATTTCTGAATGTATGGGTACTTATGGTTTTTCTGAGGGAGAATTGAACTACATTTTTTGTAACGATTCCTATCTTCATGAACTAAATCTAGAATTTTTAAAACACGATACTTTAACTGATATTATTAGTTTTGATTATACCTTGGGAAAACTTGTTAGCGGAGATATATTTATTTCAGTTGAAAGAGTTATGGAAAACGCGCATAAATTTAGTCAAACGCTTGAGAATGAGATAAATAGAGTTATTATTCATGGTATTTTGCACTTTATGGGGTTTAATGATAAAACAGCTATTGATAAAGAAAGAATGAGGGATGAAGAAGAAGCATGTTTGGAATTGTTGAAATCAAAATAATGTTCCACGTGGAACAAAAAAATTGAATTATGTTTAATACGGAATATGATGTTATAGTTGTTGGGGGTGGTCACGCAGGTGGTGAAGCCGCTGCGGCAAGTGCTAATATGGGAGCAAAAACATTGCTTATTACAATGAGTTTGCAAAATATAGCACAAATGAGTTGTAATCCTGCAATGGGGGGTATTGCGAAAGGACAAATTGTTCGTGAAATAGATGCTTTGGGCGGTTATAGTGGAATTGTTACTGATAAAACTGCTATTCAGTTTAAAATGCTGAATAAATCGAAAGGACCTGCTATGTGGAGCCCAAGAGCCCAAAATGATAGAATGCGTTTTGCTGAATGTTGGAGAACGATGTTAGAACAGACGAAAAATTTAGATTTTTACCAGGATATGGTGAATGGATTGTTGTTTGATGGTGATAGCATTGTTGGTGTTAAAACTGTTTTGGGTATTGAATTAAAATCTAAAACAGTTATTATTACTGCAGGAACCTTTTTAAACGGACGGATTCATATTGGCGATAAAACTTTTGGTGGAGGTAGAGCCGGGGAAAGTGCTTCGACAGGGATAACAGAAGATTTGGTGAGAGTTGGTTTTGAAGCAGGTAGAATGAAAACAGGAACACCACCCAGAGTTGATGGCAGATCATTAGATTTTTCAAAAATGATTGAACAGCCCGGAGACGAAAATCCAGAAAAATTTTCCTATTTACCTTCTACAAAATCGTTACAAAAACAACGTTCCTGTTATATGAGTTATACTTCCCCGGAAGTGCATGACTTGTTAAGAACGGGATTTGACAGGTCGCCTATGTTCAATGGAAGAATAAAAAGTATTGGACCCCGTTATTGTCCGTCTATTGAGGACAAAATAGATCGTTTTGCTACCAAAGAGCGGCATCAAATATTTGTTGAACCGGAAGGCTGGGATACTGTTGAAATTTATGTAAATGGTTTTTCAACGTCGTTACCTGAAGATGTTCAAGATAAAGCCTTACGTAAAGTTGCAGGTTTTGAAAATGTAAAATTCTTTCGATATGGCTATGCTATTGAGTATGACTTTTTTCCACCAACTCAATTGACCCATACTTTAGAAACAAAGCTGATAAAGGGTTTGTATTTGGCAGGGCAAATCAACGGAACTACAGGATATGAAGAAGCAGCAGCCCAAGGTTTATTGGCAGGTATAAATGCGGCCTTAAATGTTCAAGGAAAGGAGCCGTTTATATTGAAAAGAAATGATGCTTATATAGGTGTTTTGATCGATGATTTAATTACAAAAGGTACTGAGGAACCATACCGGATGTTTACGTCAAGAGCAGAATACAGAACTTTATTACGCCAGGATAATGCAGACTTAAGATTGACCCCACTATCGTTTAAATTAGGCCTAGCCTCGAAAGAAAGAATGGAAAGAGTAATTGAAAAACAAGAAAAGACAGATCTGTTTGTAAAGTTTTTAAAAGATACCAGTGTAAAACCATCTATCATAAATCCTATTTTGGATGAGAATAATACGGCGTCTATTTTGCATTCTATGAAATTATTTAAAATTGCTGCAAGGCCACAATTAAACTTTAATGATATTCGGAAAATACCATTTGTTGAAGCTTTTATTTTGGACAATAATATCAATAACGAAATAGTTGAACAAACAGAAATACATGTGAAGTACGCCGGCTATATTAAAAAAGAAAAAAATCAAGCGGATAAGTTAAACAGATTAGAAAACGTTGCTATTCCTTCTACGTTTGATTATTCAAAAGTAAAATCATTATCTATAGAAGCCCGTCAGAAATTATCAAAAATTAAACCAGTAACCATATCACAGGCAAGCAGGATAAGTGGAGTTTCACCGAGTGATGTCTCTGTATTGCTGGTTTATATGGGAAGATAATTTATAATGTTTCACGTGGAACATTCAATTCAACATCTAAAAATGAATAACCAAAAAGAACTTTATTTGACCTGCAAGGATTATACAGTTTCAAACAAGATATTTGATTTATTGTATAATTTGGAATTCGATATGCTGGAAACTTCACCAAAACCAAAAGATGAAGATTTAGCTTCTTATTACGAAAGCGATGCTTATATTTCACACACAGATTCAAAAAAATCTATAACTGAGAAATTGTATCAAATAGTAAAAAGAGTTACTTTACAAAAAAAATTAAAACTTATAAATTCACTCAAGACAACAAATAAAGACCTGCTGGATGTTGGTTGTGGTACAGGAGATTTTTTAGTGACATGTAAAAATGACCGCTGGAATGTGGTGGGAGTAGAGCCAAATAAAAAAGCTATGAAGATTGCGAGTGATAAATTAAAAGAAAAAGTTCAATCAAATATTTTTATTGATTTATCAGAAGTTGATGCTCAAAAATTTGATGTAATTACTTTATGGCATGTATTGGAGCATGTCCCAAATTTAGCAGGTTATATTGAAAACTTAAAATCGCTATTAAAACCAAATGGTATTTTGATAGTAGCGGTTCCAAATTTTAAAAGTTATGATGCTGTTTACTACAAACAATTTTGGGCTGCATTTGATGTTCCAAGACATTTATGGCATTTTTCAAAACAAGCAATTCAGTTATTGTTTTTAAAACAAAAAATGAAGATCCTAAATATATTGCCAATGAAATTTGATTCATTTTATGTTTCCTTATTAAGTGAAAAATACAAAACAGGAAAAGCAAACTTTTTAAATGCTTTTTGCATTGGATTGGTATCAAATATCAAAGCTTTGCATACCAAAGAGTATTCTTCGTTAATTTACATCATAAAAAACATTGAAAATTAATTTTAAAGCGTTTTAACCGCGTTTTAATTACTTAAAGCTTAACTAACCTTAACTTTATTTAAAGCTATTTCTAAGGCGCTGTAATGATTTCATTTTTTATAGAGAAAAATTATGATTCTTTTTTTGAAAATCAATAAAACTAATAGTTTAAATTTTTTAGTCAATCTATTATTTTTGTTTATATATTCGCAACAATTTTAAAACAGCAATACAAAATATTTAAAAATGAAAAAATTAGTAGTAGTAGCTTTTGCAATTTTGCTTGCATCATGTAACCAAACAAAAATTGCCTACATCAATGTTGAAGATTTAATGAAAGATTATAACGCAACAAAAGAACTGGAAGAAACACTAAAAGCTAAACAAGAAAAAATAACAAAAAGCCTGGATAGTATTAGCGCACCTTTTCAACTAAAAGTGCAACAATACTACCAAAATGCACAAAAAATGTCGGCTAAAAAACGCGCCGAAACTGAACAAACATTGCAACAAGAACAACAAATGTTGCAAGCAAGACAACAACAGGCGGGACAAGCTTTACAACAAGAGAATCAAATTTTGAGCGAAGCTATCACAAAAAAAGTAGATAGTTTTGTAGCAGATTATGCAAAATCGAAAGGATTGCACTTGATATTTGGAACTTCTGGAAAAGGTACTGTAATGTATGGCGATGATAAGTTAAATGTTACAAATGATATTTTAGAAATCTTAAATAAAGATTTTCAGGAGAACTGAACTAACATACTGATAATCAGATAAGTAAAGTCTTTAATCTTGTGTTAAGGGCTTTTTGTTTTGCCTTGATTTAGCACCCAAAAATTAACAGCGTCTTTTATGAATGTATTTTTATAACAATCATTTTAAAAATACATTCATAAAAGACGCTATTAATTTTTGGGTGCGAATTGTTGTGATTGTAGAAACTGTTGC
>PVMS01000090.1_pt1 | contig 17666 bp, 15 predicted proteins | sample 1853461 | NCBI WGS metagenome assembly PVMS01 (sample SAMN08582032, study PRJNA380276) | Marine sediment metagenome, whole genome shotgun sequencing project. | isolation source: ocean sediment barecode stripped | collected 2017 | reverse complement strand
TCCTCCTTCCTTAATGGTGCCGCTCATTCTGAAAACATCGTTTTCCAGGGTCGCATGGACACCTATTTTTTTGTATGGAAACTCCTTGAAAAGGGAGCTGAATAACCCGGCGATACCAATAAAAGGGCTTTGCCCCCCCCCGATCTGGGCAATATTGTCCACGGCCTTTACACTGATCCTTTGAGGGGTTCCATCCCTCTTTACTGTTTCCAATAAAAGGTCAAATTTCTGGGGCTGGCCGTGTGCTATTTCTAAGTTTTTTGCATATCCATTCAAAACCCCTTCAATCCTGCCAAAAGATGTTCCGGCGGTAAGTTCAGAGAAGCTTAAATTTTTCCACCGGGCGTTTACTTTAAAGACCGGGGTGCCGGCAAACAAACCGGATGCACCCAGATCAGAGAAGATGACATCCCCATCAAAGACCTTTGCTTTTATCTCGCCAGCAGTTTTCAAGTTACCCCTTATAAAATCTATGGAGTCCAGCTTTCCGCTAATAGTCCCCCGCACCGGACGGCTCCAGACCCCGGCCAGAAGAGGGGCAATTTTGACGGAGTCGATGGTGAGACTTGTATTAACAGATGGCGAGGTCCCGGACAGCCCCTTTATAGCAACCGGGCCAACCCGGATTTTTCCCCCGGGGACCTTCAGGAGGGTAGGAGAGGGTATGGCTAACAAGTTCGGACCTGCATTCAACGAAAGCTCCAGTCCCTGCTCGGGAAGGAGAGAAAGGTTCATGGACCGGATGGACAATACCCCTTTGAGCCTTTCTAAGGGGTTCTTTCCCATGCGGTTCCGGTACCAGAGGGGAAGGGAGAGGTCAATTCCCCTGAGAGACATACCATGCTCTTCAGATGAAAACGCCCCTTTATGCCATTTGAAAAAACCTTTAGCCGCCCACTCGGTCATTGTCCCTGTGAACTTCAGATCCGCAGCAACAGCCCCTTCCACATCAAGCCCGCTTAAAAAAGGTTTTTCTGTCTTAAACGGTTCCAATATGAAATGACTGAACAGGGGTTTTAAAGGGATTCTGGGGATTTTTGAAGAAAGATCAAAGCGCCAATCAAGACCTCTTTTCAGAATACTCCCGTTTATGTGAAGTGTCAGGATATCTTCCAGACCGAGTCTGAAGTTCGACAGTTGCAGATGTCGACCACGTAAGTTGTAGCTCCATTTAGAACTACAAAAGAAGGGATTCTCTTTCAGGTTAAAATAAAACCTGTCATAGAGGACCTCGCCCTGATCCAGATTAATAGCAGTATCGGCCGCAATAATGAGACCCGCAGGATCTAATTTTCCATCTATTTTGACCCCCAGAGACACCTTCTCACCCATAGAGCTTGAATCCTGGTTTTGAAAGGCAAGATCTTGAAACACGAGTTCACCGGTAAATGACGTGTCGCCCCCTTTTTCTGACTCAAACCCCATCCGAATGGAATCAAGTCCTGCAAATTCCCAACCGGAAGGGAGTAGACCAAGGTCCGCCGCTGATTGAATAAGCCCTGTCTGTTCCCCTGTTACAGCTACAGATGCTTTCCCGTTGTCAGCTTTCACCGATATGAGTAGGTTTTTCAGCAGGGATGAGCTGAATCGGATCTCAGGGAGGAATATGGCTTGATTTGCCACATTCACCCGTCCCTGGTAGATCTTCAACTGAATGTCATCGACCATAAACTCTCTTTCCCCCAACACCCTTTTTGCGCTGGGAATCCGGACAGAGACATCTTTTAATTTATAAATGGGATATTTCCCCGAAATGGAGCCAGACGCGTTGAAAGGTGTAAGTTCAACCCCGATACCCGAAAGCAGGGCATGATCTGCCTTCATCATGGCGGTGATCTTCAGGTCGGGGACCCGCCCCTCTACCCGGATATCGCCCGTGACGTTACCATTGAAGCTGGCCGTTTCGGTCGTGAAAGAAAGACGATTCCGTTTCAATCGGGCCTGAAGGTCGCAATCCAAGCTCCATTCCTGTTGTTCCTCAAGGGCGTCAACGCTGCCTGAGAGCTTTATGGGGCCGGAAAATTTAAAAGAGCCAAGCCTCCTCGCTATCCGGGAGGGAATTAAGGGAAGAAGTTTTTGAGGAATGATGTTGCAGTCTATGATCCTTAATTTTGCCTTTCTCTTATTCCCGAAAAACCCATCCAATTTACCATCAAGTTGAAAAACATCCTTCATGCTCACTTGAATACGGTGAGCACGAAATCTACTGTCTCTTATATTGATAAGGCCCTCTGTCTCAAGATGGAGACCGGAGGGTATTGTTTTTGTTTTAGAGCCGTTTTGAAGGGCAATCTCAGGAAAGATGAATTTCAGATATTCTAAGACCAACTCTCTTCGACTGTGTTTATATATGATTTTGGCCCTGCCCTTTATCCGTCTGACATTTACCCCGGGACTTTCAAAATGCCCCTGTTTGACCACCAGAAAACACCCTATCTGAGGATTGACAAGAGATATGGCTCTATCTGTTTCCAAATCAAGGTGGGGTATAATAAGATGCATCTTTCTGGAGGGCCACTCGGCTTTGATACTGCATGATAGCTCAATAAGATGATCAGCGTTCAAGCGCGCATGAACCCCGTTGACATAGACTCTCTGCTCCCCTAATTGCGCAGAAATACTGCCACCTGAAAGCTCTGCTCCCTGGAATCGAATATCCCTGAAAAGAAAAAGGGCTATTCCTCTCTTTAGAATTGCACCAAAAAATGATGGAGGTTCTGACTTGTTCTCAATTCTGGGAAGGGTAGGATCCTTAGAGATACGACATGAAAAACCTTCGACTCTGAGGCTCTTAAATACAAGACTCCTCTGAGCGAAAGGACCTTCTAATGAGAGATTTGCCCTAAGCTCGGGAATATCAAGATAGAAACCTTTAAGAGTGCCTGGTTGAAATATGAGTCCCTTTGCAATAACTCGTAAAGGGTCGAGGGAGTAGGTCAGGCTGTTGATGGTAAATGATGTCCCGGTTGATCGGGAAACAGCATTTTCTACAAAGGTCTTCACTGCCGGGGGATGGGTGTAATAGTAGATAATTGCGCCGGCTAAGGATGTTAAGAGGAGCAGTACAATAACGCAAATAATCAGAACGATTTTTCCTGTTGGTTTCATTCCCCACCATTAAGGGCTCACTCAAAAATAACTTTACATTTTTACATCCCAGCTTCAAGCCATCTTCGGTTTCTGCTCAATCGTGAAGTCCTCACAATAGTTCACTATTCCTGTGGCTTCACTCAATCACAGCAATCAAATCTGACCTAAATCTGAGCGTCAATTCTGCCAACTTATTTTTGAGTGAGTCCTAACGAGTTGGAAAAAATTGCGTCATAATAATATTGTAGCTCAGCAGTCGGGAATTGTAAACCGTTAGAGAAAGGGCCTTCCCCCATCCTTGACTTGAACGGCGCCTTTCATTAATCTGCCCATATGGACAGGGGAATCAATATAGAGAGGACACCGAATTCAGATCTCATGGAGACCTTTGAAAAACGTTCCGAATTCGCGGAGGGATGGGAATGAAGCGCTCCGGGCTTATTACCCTGCTCACCGATTTTGGACTGCAAGATCCTTATGCAGGTATGATGAAGGGGGTTATACTGACTGTCAACCCAGGCGCCCGCATTATAGACATAAGCCATCATGTCAAGGCCGGGTCCATTATTAGGGCTGCGGGCATGATCCGCGAGACCTATCCCTACTTTCCGGAAGGAACCGTCCATGTGACAGTGGTTGATCCTGGGGTAGGCAGCAGGAGACGGGCGATCATTTTAATGGCGCAATCCCATCTCTTTGTGGGACCTGATAATGGCATCTTCTGGCCAATCATCAATTTGCATCAGGATATCAAGATCATACACATCACCGAAACCAAATATTTTCTCCCTGATGTGAGCAAAACATTTCATGGCCGGGATATCTTTGCCCCAGTGGCAGCACACCTATCTAAGGGAGCTGACCCTCTTGAAATGGGCCCGACCATCAGCGACCCTGTCAAGCTGCCGCTCCCTGCTTCGCACCAAAAAGGAGGCACCCTTTATGGCCAGGTAGTCAGTGTTGATCACTTTGGAAACCTGATCACTAACATCCATCGTAAAGAGATTGAGGAATTTGCGGGGGATAGAACTCTGGTCATATGGCTTCAGGACTTGCTTATCGAAGGTATGCGAGGGACATATGCCGAATGCGGAGAAGGAGAAATCATGGGCCTCTTCGGGAGTTCCGGTTATCTTGAGATCGCAGTAAATCTGGGCCGGGCCTCTGATCTGCTTGGCCTCGACGAGGCAGAAATCATCGGGTTAGGGGTTGAAGTGCGCCGAGGCCTTTAAGGGCTCGCGCAAGAATAACTTCACATTTTCCCATCTCAGCTTTGGGGCATCTTCGGTCGCCGCTCAATCGTTAAGTCCTCGAAATGGTTCACCATTCCTGTGGCTTCACTCAATCGAGTCAACCAGGTAAGCGAGCTTGCGAGACTCCGAATCTGGCCCAAATCTGAGCGTCACTTCTGCGAAGTTATTCTTGCACGAGCCCTAAGTACTCTTCCAACTCCACAGGTAATAGAGACTTCTTCCTGTTGTTGCACTCTTTACAGGCAGGGACAAGATTCCCTTTCTTGCTTTTCCCACCCCGTGCAAGAGGCACCACATGGTCCATTGTCAGATTCTCCCGCCCCACCTGCCGGTTGCAGTAATGGCAAATCCCCTTCTCGATTCTGCTGTTCCACCAGTGGGAACGTCTCAGGCGCCGGGCCTTTTCCCTCTCCCGTTTTATCTCTTCATCGCTGACAGTTTCGAAATAGATAGCCATATATATCCTACAAGAAAAGGAAATTTGGGAATCAATTCCTAAATTCCTCAATCCCTAAATTCCCTAATTCTTTAGTTTCCATACTTCTCTTTCAGCAGCCGGATAACCTCTTTTAGACGCTCTTCTTGTTGTCCGTCTTGACCATTTTCGGGCTTCTGTGGAATTCCGGTCTTTTCTGTTGTGGTCTTAAAAAAAGAGGCCTCAATCGGTGGGTTTACACGTATATTGAGGACAAAATAGCGTTCAATCCTCTCTTTTTCCTCAGAGTAGTCTATCTCATAGGGATACCATCCTGAATCCACCTGTCTATAATTGTCAAACCTGACCGTTGCAAGATCCTGGGTTAATGACCTCAGGGGCACATAGGAAAAAAGGAGGGGAAGAAAACTCTCCTTATTAATCAGAAGTTTTGGGCTCTCAGGGCCCTTATCTCCTACTCGATAGGCAACGATCCCGTCAAGCCGGGTAAAGCCGACAGACTCAAGATTAACACCCATTTGAGCCAGGAAGGTCATAATTGTATCCCGGTTATTTGCCATCAGAAGTCTTCTAAAGGCTGTGTCATAGTTCCTTTGAACCTCCGCAGCCTCGTACGCAGCCTGCCCTTCTTTCCGGGCCTGCTCTCCGGGGGGTGGGGGTGCCGGCGCACCGGCCTTGTCCAGACTTTCCGGTCGTCCTGTGATCTCTGAGCGGCAATATCCTGGGGATTTAAGCCATGTCTTCTCCTGAAAAACCATTGTGGTCTCTTGATCTTGAGGGTCTAACACATGAGTGGACTGGTCAATGATCAATGTCTTGAAACTGGAAAATTTCGCCCTCATTTTATCAATAAGCTGGTCCACCGGCATAATATATCCTGACGAATTCCCTGGCATTGCCAAAAGGAGAGATGTAAGAAATAAAATCATGCCAACTTTTGTGATACTGGCCTTTGCGCGCATCCCAGCCGTAGAACCGCTCTTTTCCATCTGACTTGACATCGCATCTCTCACCTGATCCATAAGCTGGGGGATTTTTCTCTTGGTATAACCGGCAAGAGAAATAGGTTTACCAATACTCAAACTTATAGAGCCCTTTTTTATCCTGAGGCTCCCCTTGGGGGCAATACGGCAGCTGTCGCTGATTGCCAATGGCACGATATCGCAACCTGATTTGATCGCCAGACTGAATCCACCTTTTTTAAACTGACCCAACCTTCCGTCAGGACTCCGCGTCCCTTCAGGGAAAATGAGCACGGACGCCCCGTTTTTTATCCTTTCCGCGGCCAGATTCATGCTTTTAACGGCCTTTCTTGGATCACCTCTTTCTATCCCTATGTACCCTGCCTTCTTCACGGCAGGGCCAAAAACGGGGAGATTCATTAACTCCTGCTTCAAGATAAATTTGAAATTCACCGGCAGGCATGCAAGCAGGGTAAAGATATCAAAAAAGCTCTGATGATTTGTCATATAGATACGCGGCACCTCGGTGTCAAGATTTTCCAGGCCGCTCACCCTTACCTTGATACCGCAGACCCTGAGAATTATTTTGGACCATGGAGCAGCGCAAAAGAAATGCACCTTTCTTCCGGTCTTGTCAAAAACAGAGATCATGATGCCCCACGTGCTCATCATTATTGTCCAAACAGCTATAAAAGCGTTTAAGCTGAGATATCTGATCATGATAATTGCTCCTGAAAACTATGTGTCAAAATTCAATCAAATGGTAAAAGCATCTGACTCAAACTCAACCAGACGCTATCCCCCTGAAGACTTACTGTAAGGACCGTTTCACCGTCTTTGGCTTCATAGATTACAATTTCGTCCTTTGATTTCTCATTCACGAGCAAATTCCAATTCATATAGCCTCAAATGTTGGTATTTCACGGACATCTCCAATTTCACACTAACATGGGTCAAGAGTAGGCCCTGCACCCATGAGATCATTCCTCACAAATACCACCTAAGCATTGACGATCTGTCTTATCCTTTCTTTTACCCAGGAACGCACCAATTGTGCCCGGTCTATTCCAGAGCGTTTGGACTCCCTGTCGATTATTCTGACATCTCTCGGTTCAAGTCTTAATTGAATCAGCTTCTTGGGCAGTCGGGTGAATTTCAGTGCTCCTTCTTGCCAGCCTTCGAAATCTTCAGGCTCGTGGCCATCCCAGAACTTCTCCAAATCCTCATTATTCATGGGTTGAATATCTGAAACTTTTTTTGTTTTTTTTATCATTTTATTCCTCGTCTTTCATTATAGGCCTTCCTTTGCTTTGAATTCATATCCCGTGCCGTAATTATTTTGAGGAGATTGCTCCCTTTTATGAAGCCTAATTTCAAGACCTCTTCTGAAAACATCACTCTCACCAAAACAAGAAGATATCTTCCTGAAAAAGTCTGCCCATAAATAAAATAACAATCTTTGTAAGTCATTGAAAATGAATGTTGATCATCATAAATCACTTCTTCAACTTCCCAAATTTCAATACGGTGTTTTTCTTGAAGTTTTTCTCTTACTCCGGATGATACAGTGACTTCGCATTGGAAAACTTTTCCCCGTCCCATAATTTCTCCCCAAAGTAGCTTATAATATCTTAGAGTATCTTAGAAGATCTGTCAAATACGATCGAAAACCCGCTTCTTATCACCTCGCCAACTTTGAGTCCCTCAACCCTCCTCTTATCCCTCAGGAGGCAGTTCGATCCTCAATACTATATCCTTTTCTTTGCGGAGGACGTCGATCTTACCACCGTGTCTGTGGATGATGATCTTGGAACGGGGCAGATCATGCACTGTGGTTTCGGCTTTTCCCGTAAAACGGGGGAAAAAGAACTGCTCCAGATCATCTTCCGCCAACTCTTCGGCCCTGTACCTAATTATAACAACCGGGTTTTCGTCTTCCATCATTGTGGAGACAAAGAGTTTTTCTCCCGCGGGCATGGACAGGACCGAGTGCTTCAGCAGATTGCCAAGGGCCTTTCCAAGCAACTCCTCATCGCCGTTGATACCTGTGACGGATGAAGAAAACGACATTGTCAGATCAATCCCTTTCGCCTCGATCTGATCTTGTAGATCCTGGAGCAAGGAGTGGAGAAGATGGTTCAGATCCACATCTGACACAGAAAGGGTGAATGGCTCTATGGAAGAGAGGATGATCTTTAAAATATGCTCAAGTCTGGCCACCTCTTCAACGATGATATCCGCGAATTTCCGATGCTTATCATCCTCAGGGAGGGAGTCTCTCAGTCGGCGTGCAAATCCGCCGGCTGTGGTCAGAGGGTTTCTCATTTCATGGGCAAACCGTGCCGATATTTCCCCCAGGACCTTGATCTCTTCGGTTCGCAGAGCCGTTTCCTGCAATTTTTTCAGCTCGGTAATGTCCAACATAATCCCCTCGAGCCATTCGAGCTTCCCATCATCATCCTTGAAGGGAATGGCCTGATCTATAAGTACAAGCCTGCGTCCCGCCTTATTTTTCACTACCCGTTGGACCCGAAATCCTTCTGCATCCCTCTTTAAAGATTTTAGTATCTCTTCAGCCTGCTCCCTGTTACACCCCCAGATCTTTTCCTGCCAGAACCTCTTGTTTCCAACCACTTCATCTATGGTATATCCTAATTTTTCCGTGAAATAGGGATTAATGAACTCCGTTGTACCATCATATAAGATCCTGTATACACTGAGTGGCAGATTATCAACCAGGGTGCGATATTTTTCCTCGGAAGAAACCAGATCTGCGGTTCTTTCCTGGACCTTCCTCTCTAAGGCCTTTGCATAATCCTCTATTTGCCTCTCTCTTTGTTTCAGGGAATCCAGCATGGTATTCAGAGATTGGGTCAATAACCCGATTTCATCGTCAGGCCCTGACTCCAGGCGGGTCTCTCTCTTTCCCTCTGCTATCTCCCCGGCCTTGGTTACGATGTCCTCTATGGGCCGGATAAAAAGTATGGCAACCGCCCATATCAGGACAAAAGAGATGAAAATCCCGGCCACCCCCACAAAAATCATCAGATTTCTTGTCTTTGATAATCGACCTACTATTGCCAGACGGGTTGCGTTCATTTCCACCACAGCCACCACATCGCCGAAGTAGTCCCTGATGGGCCCTACTAATATACAGCTTGCCTGATGGCCGGATGGGGAAATCGAGATTACCGGGTATTCAGGTGGTCGTTCAGACAGATGTCTATCAGGGCAGGAGGCCTTTACCTCTCCCAAGGTGGTTGAAAGGAGGGTGTAGGATTTACCCCTCTTTTCATATACGGTGATGTCAACGTCCCAGCTCTTTTTGAGATCTTCTAAAAAAGGCCTTCCAAACGGGTATCCTATCTCAAAACTGCCCACCAGCTTACCCCTGTAATATACAGGGACAACCCCTCGAATACCTAAGCCTGTCAGTCCTAACTCGAGACTTGCTATTCCCCTTCCACTCTTCATAACATCCATGATCGTCTTCCTGTAGGAGATCATCTCTTCACCAATATCCCGGGCATGCACCCGCAGGAATGATTTTCCTGAAGGGGTATGAAAATGGAACTGGCTTATCCCGAAATCTCTTTTGAGACGATCATACAGGGGCAAGACGTAGGCGTACAGGGCCTCAGGATCTCCATTTGCCAATAACCCCTTGACCCGGGGATCTTGAGCGACGATGGTGGCCATGGAAAGGGCCTGATCCCCCTTATGTCCGATCCTCGTCAAAAAAAGATGGTAGAAATCGAGGATTTCCTTTCGCTCTTCCCTCTTGATGAGGTCTTGCTGCGAGCTCAGACCGATATACACCAGCATCGTGGTCCCCAGGAAGGAAAACATAAGGAAGGGGATCAAGAGCTTCCATTTCAAACTGATACCCTGGATTCGGTATATGAAGTCCGATAGCATGGTCGTCAAAATGGAAAGTGCCTAAAGTTTGAAGTGCCTAAAATGCCTAAAGTTTAATTTGCCTATTCATCCCGTTTGCAGCGGGGAAGTTAAGAAATGATGGTTTTGTAAAAATTAAGAAGTCCACAATTTGGCACAATGCCCTGATAGCTAAGTATCGATAATAATTCGCAATGCCTCAATTCCTGAATTCCTGAATTTCAATATGAGACCAGGGGCATTTTTTTTATATCCCTGAGGATCCTTCTCTGTCTTTTCAATACATAGGGACCTGGTTTGGTTGGAGACCAGCGGTGCGGGCTCGGAAGGATGGCCGCTAACAGGGCGGCCTGGCGCCTGGAAACATGGCCTGATGAAATATGGCAATAGGTCCTCGAAGCCGTTTCCACCCCCATGATCCCCTTTCCCCAGTCCACCGTGTTCAGATAAATCTCAAGAATCCTTTCCTTGGTCCAGAATATCTCTAACAGGACGGTATAGTAGGCCTCCAGGATCTTTCTCCAAAAACTTCTGGCGGGCCAGAGAAATACGGTCCTTGCCGTCTGCATGCTTATGGTGCTTGCACCCCTTAAACCTTTTCTTGAAACCATATTTCTCATGGCTTCATTTATCTCCGTAAAATCGAATCCATTATGAGACAAAAAGCGTTGATCTTCAGCTGCAAGAACCGCCTTTCTGATATGGGGAGCTATGTCATTTAGCGGCCGCCATTCTTCTATGGACGCTACCTCCTTGCCAGAACCCATGTACCGGATTCCCTCCCAGGCACTCATCACAGTAAAGGGTGGGTTTATAAATCTCAACAAGACCACCTGTAGGACACTCAGAATCACAAAAAAGAACAGGGCAATCCCTATCCATTTCAGAATCCGGGGTAAAAACCTCTTTTTCTTCTTCTTCCTGGGCAAAACAGAATTACCCCTGACCTTCCTTCACATCTTCCCATGCCCGGTTCATCTGATCCAGGGTGGCCTCTTCCAGCCCCGTTCCCGAATCTGCTAATCGCGCTTCCATCTTCTCAAAACGCTCCAAAAACTTCTGATTTCCCTTTCTCAGGATATTTTCGGCATTTACCCCCGAGTGCCTTGCCAGATTCGTCAGGCTAAAAAGAAGATCGCCCATTTCCTCGACAATCCCTTCCTGATCCCCATGGTGTATGGCAGACTCCAGTTCCTCAAATTCTTCCTGGACTTTTGCCCAGATCTCTTCCCTGTCTGCCCAATCAAACCCGGCCTTGGAGGCCCTTTCACTCAACCTGTGCGCCCTTAACAGGGCCGGTAAATCCGAAGGGACACTCTGAAGCAAAAACGACATTTTGGGCTTCCCTGTCTCCTTCCTTTTGATCTTTACCCAGTTGGATGCAACATCTTCGGCACCATCTACCCTTGTATCACCGAAGACATGGGGGTGTCTGCGGGTCATCTTCTCGGTGATCCCTTCAATAACCTCGTTGAAATCGAATTCCCCCCTCTCCGATGCTAATTGCGCCAAAAAAAGGATTTGAAACAGAAGATCACCTAACTCCGAGCAAACCTCCCGGGGCGACACGCCTTCAAGAGCGTCTAAGACCTCATAAGCCTCCTCAAGAAGATATATCTTAATGGTGTCATCTGTCTGCTCGGCATCCCACGGGCAGCCGCCAGGACCTCTTAGTCGGGCCACAAGTTTCACGAGAGATCGAATTGCATCTGCTGATCTATTTATGTCCATCGTCCTTGATGACTCTCTCGATCTTTTCAGAAAAGGCCTTTTCGATCCTCTCCTTCTGCCCGACAAATTTCTTCTTCAAATTCTGATAGGCCCCTGGAGACAGGAGTCCGATGATGGACTGGTAGGAATTGATAATGATGGGCGCCAGTTTTGAGTCAGCGATGACATTTGACTTCGAAGGAATAAAAAAGGTCAGCAAAACAATGGCAAAATAGGTTATCAGAACACCCTTTAAGACAGCGAGGGCCGCACCGAGGGTCCTGTCTGCCCAGCCTAAGAAAAGCTTCCTGGCTAATTTTTTCAGCAGCCCGCCAACTACATTACAGAAGACAAGGACAACAAAAAAAATAAGCGCAAAGCTTATCAAAGCAAGGTATTTCCCTGCTGGGAGGAACGGCTTCAGGAAGCCGGTCAGCTGTGGTTGATAAACAGAAGCAAGCCAGATGCCTAAAATGACACCCGCAAGAGATCCCACCTCCCGGATAAATCCCCGGAATATGCCGCGCACTATCAAGAAAACCATGCAGGCAATTATGATCAGGTCAAGCAGATTCATATGGCTTTTAGCCTAAAGGATTGGTAACCGTTTACGGGTTCAAAGGTTATAGTCTACCGATATTCTTGACTTTATAACACAATACGGAGAAATCTTCAAGAACTTCGACGTCTGATCAGCAATGGATTGAAACGCGTGTCGTCGTCGTACACATCTAATCCTTCATGTCGTTTTAGAAATCCCACCACTTTATAAGTAACAGGTGTAGCAGCGGCCTCATAGGCAGACTTAACAAGCCATTGTGTAATGACAGCAAGGACCAACGCCCTGGTTGAGAGGGTTCCGGCAAAGGCCAGAACAATAAAAATCAGGGAATCGATCCCCTGACCCACTAATGTGGAGGCTATGGTGCGGGTCCATAACCAGCGGCCTTTTGTGGCTATTTTCATCTTTGCCATTATATAGGCGTTAAAGAACTCTCCAACAAGATATGCCAGAAAAGAGGCAGTTAGAAGTCTTGGCGCATATCCCAATATGCGCTCGTAAGCGGTTTGCCCGTCCCAGAATGAAACCGGAGGAATTATCTGGCCTACCCAGATAGCAGCTACCGCGAGAAGATTGCAGAAAAACCCCAACCATATGACTTTTCTCGCCTGAGAGTATCCATACACTTCGGTCAGGACATCCCCAGTAATATAACTGACAGGAAATATGATCACACCTGCGGGTAAGACAAGACCCAGCACCCCGATCAACTTCACTGAAGTTATATTCGCAACAATCAGGCTCGTTATAAAAATGGCAACAACAATTACAAACCACGAAGAATAGCGGGCATTGCTGTTTATTTTTTCGTGCTTCTGCGTCATTTTTCTTTATTTAGTGCTTGAACGAAACAACTTCTCTATTTCATAATCTTGAATCCAAAAGTAAATTCTAAATGTGGCAGTTATTTCATCCTAATTTGAGTGAGTCTTTAAATCCAAAATCCGTAATCCAAAATCCAAAATCGTGTCTGAACCACGCCTTAGCGTGGTTCAGACACTAACCTGGCTGGTGTTCCTTTCGAAGCAGGTCATTCACCGTCTTAACAGGATTAAAAGTAATAACCGGTACTTCCACAAAGAGGGTAATCCAGCGAGCCATAGACCCGTTCCACAGCCCAGGGTGCTCCAGGGCCTTGAGATCTTTTCCATATTTTGACTTCCGGGATATAAGAACGGTCTTTGGATCAGTAAATCTACGCAGATCAAAGGGTTTTCCCTGCCAGTCACGAACTCCGCATACAAGATCCACCGGATTGAAATGGGTAGAGGCCGCGAGAATATTCTGCTGTTCTTTTGAATCGGGATCGATCTGGGCGGTTTCCACTATCTGAAGGGATCTCTCGCCTGTTTCGTCTTCCACCCAGAAAGGGCCGCCACCGGGTTCTCCTTCATTTTTTACCATTCCGCACACCCTTACAGGACGATCCAGTCTCTTCATCAGATAAATTCTCCTATCCTCAGGGGATGCGCTCTTTATAGACCCGGGGATTGAAAGAAGAAGTTTCTCCTCTAAAAAATAGGCGGCCTCGTCTAAAAGAGTGTCTAAACTTGATGTTTGTTTTTCATTCGAAGTTGGACGTTCGATGTTGGATGTTCGACGTTCATCTTTTATCTTCTGGTGGTCTGCATCACCCGATGCGAGCTTTTCCATATAACCCCGGATCTGGTTCTGATGGAAATAAGGTATCCACCAATGATCTTTTTCCATCTGAAGGTTTCCGGTTTAAGATAATCAGGCACCACGTTGTCAATATTTTTTATGAATATGATTTCCCCATCTATATCATTCAGGTTCTTGAGCAAGGCCCCGTGGCCCCCCGGCCTAAACAACAACCTTCCATCCTCTTGCCGGAAAGGCGTATTATCCAATTTAACTGCAAGGGTATCCGTGGATTTTGCCTGCATGGAAAAAGAAATATCATAGATCACACCATATCTCTCTTCATAGATGGGTCTGACTGCTTTAAAAGAGGAATCGAACCCATTCAAATGTTCCTGTGAGACTGTAAGATGAAGAGGACACCGGCCATCTTCATCTGCCACATAGGAAGCCGCCTCGACGAGGTGCTCTTCAAAGGCTGTCCGACTCCCCTCCGGATACTCGTGGAACTTGAGCAGCCCTTTCGGAAGATTCGCATAATCGAGACCATCATCGCTGAGAAGAAAGCGGAGAATATCTCTGAAATACCCCTTGTCTGATAAGGTATCCATGTTGAAACCCTGATCGGATAAGGCCGATTTGAGTTCTCTGAAAAATGCGAATCTTTTCAGCCCCCCCATAAAATCAAGGAGCTGTTTTGCGTCCCCATCTCCTGCCGACGCCTCCACGGAAATCGCATCCCTTGTAATTTCTTTCTCCTGATTCAGGTATTGAAGGAGGACCTTGAACATCCTTGAGGCAGCCCCTGACGCTGGAACAAACTTGACACAGCCATGTACCGGTCCCCCTGTCTCATAGATCTCGATCAGAGAGGCCATATTTTCCCGGTCAAAGACCATAATGCCATTCCCAACAATGCAGGGATCAGCCAATTTAAGAAAAAATTTAGGCATTTTAAATAAATCGAGCTGTCTATTGACCTCATCAATATTAAGCCCATGCTCTTCTATCTGCCTAAGATCCTTATCGGAAAAATATTCTCGTCCATCTGCGCCTCGTTTCACGATTTGCTCCAAATAATGTCCACCTGCTAATTCGTGCCCATCTAACATCCTGTATCGAGCATCAAGTATCAAATATCCCGTAACCAGTAACGAGTAACGAGTAACGAGTACCCAGTACCCAATACCCAGTACCCAATACCCAGTACCCAGCATCGCGAAAGCATCCCGGATGTCAACAAAAAACTGCACCAACCTCAAGAAATGGGGGCAGAATCATATGCGACCTTAACGATATCTTAGAAATTTATATGGAATTTATAAAATTTATAATTATAATAATGAAGTTTTGATACGAAACCTTGATTTTCTTAAGTAAACAATGTGCTGCCAACTGCAATCATTGAACACTTGAGACCTTTGAAAAATGTTCAATTTTAGTCAAGATCAAGGAAGGCGAAAATTTCAACCACAGGAATATATTAGATATTTCGAGGATTGAAATTTGAGCCTGACGCCGAGATTGGATAAAAGGGGGCGTTTTGCAAAGGTCTCTATACATCGTGGATTTCTATTTTGAATTGAAGAGGGGTAAATGCTCGCCATGAAAAAAGTGATAAGGATGCGGGAGATGTTGGATAATCAGGAAGGGATTATAAAAAAGGTGGGTGCAAAGGGTGATATGGGCAGAAGGATAAGGGAGATGGGTATGGTCCCTGAAACCAGTATCCAGATCCAGGGACGAGCGCCCCTCAAAGATCCTGTGGCTGTCAAGCTCAGGGATTTTGTCCTGACATTAAGGAATAACGAGGCAAACAATATCTTTGTGGAGGTGGATGTGCCGGAAACCGAATAGGCTCTTTGGAATTAGGACAATCGATGAACCAACTTCAACGAACATTATTTTACGACCGGCATGTGGCCGCGGGCGCCAAGATGGTGGAATTCGGCGGCTGGGAGATGCCCGTAATGTATCCAGCGGGCATTATAAAAGAACATCTATCCACCAGAAAAGGGGCAGGGCTTTTTGACGTATCCCATATGGGCCGGTTCATAGTCAGAGGAAAAGGCGCATTAAAGTTCCTCCAGCATACCCTGACCAATAATGCGGCAGCACTCGACATCAGGACAACGGGCGCCCAGTACACCCTCATCCCGAATGAAACCGGTGGGGCCGTTGATGATGCATATCTCTATCGTTTTAAAGAGGATGAATACCTGTTGGTGGTGAACGCGTCCAACAGGGATAAGGACTGGAAGCACCTTCAAACCCTCCTGCCAGAAACCAACGAGATCGAACTCCTTGACCGAACCAGAGATATCTCCATGCTCTCTCTACAGGGTCCAAAATCACGACAGATACTGCAGCGTGTTATCTCAACCGGGGAACTCCCGGAACCGAAACGAAACAGCGTGGCTACCGTCTCCATCTCAGGTGCGGACGTTATGATTGCCCGGACCGGCTATACGGGCGAACCGCTCTGTTTCGAGTTATTTATCGGGCAGGATAACGCCCTGATGCTCTGGGACCGGCTCATTGAAGAAGGGGCTTCACCTGTAGGTCTCGGGGCGCGCGACACCCTCCGCTTAGAGGCAGGGCTACCCCTTTACGGGCATGAACTTGGCGTGGACAGTGATGGTAACGAGATCCCCATATTGGCCTGCCAGGTAGCGAAATCTGCTGTGAGCTTTTCACCCCTTAAGGGTGAGTTCTTAGGCCGCGCACCTCTTTTAAGACAGTTTGAGGCCCTGAAGGGAGTCATTTCCCGTGATTACTCTCTTATGGCGGATCTGCCTCGCATGATCCGGCCCATCGCCATAATTGAGAGAGGGATAGCCCGTGAAGGCTCAAAAATCTTTAAGGGAGAGAAGCACGTGGGCTATGTGACCAGCGGGACCATGGTTCCCATGTGGTCTGTAGAAGGAGAAGGTCTGGAATCGGTACAGACCGACCAACAGGAGCTTCGTTCCATCTGCTTAGGCTATATCGATAGTGATATAGTTGAGGATGAAAGGCTCGGGATAGAAATCCGCGGCAAGGCGGTAGAGGCAGTGGTAGTTCCTTTTCACCTGCGCTCCGATGCCCCTCCCTATGCCCGGTCGATCTTATTCGATCACGAAACTCTTTCAGAGGAATTGCCCGCCGGAGATACAACAGACAAGATCCGCCACCTTCTGAAAAAAACTGTAGAGAATACCATCTGGCGACAGCAGGAGTGCATCAACCTTATCCCTTCAGAGATGACACTCTCCCCGATGGCCCGGCTCCTGTCGGTGATGGACCCGGCGTTTCGCTACGCCGAGCACAAGAAGTCGCAGGCGTTCTACGACACGGGTATCTTCTACTACCAGGGCACCGACTTCATCGCCGAGGTCGAACGCCTGCTCGAAGATGAGATGCAGAAATACTTAGGCTGCCCTGAGGTGGAAACCCGCCTTATCAGCGGGCAGATGGCCAATATGGCCCTGTTCAGCGCGATGATTGACTATCTCAACCGCGCCGACCGGAAGTGCGAGCCTCGCCGGATAAGACAGGTCATGTGCAATCATATCGGCAAGGGCGGCCACCTCAGCGCTCAGCCCATGGGCGCTCTCAGGGATTTCATAGCCCACGACCCTCACACCGAGCGGCCCGCCGTGGTGAATTTCCCGGTACTGCCCGGGAATCCATACAAGATTGACATACCGGCCACGCTTCAACTGATTGATGAATTTCGACCGGAGCTAATCATCTTTGGAAAAAGCATGGTCCTTCATAAAGAGCCCGTTGCAGAGATCCGCCAGTTCCTCGATACCCAATGGATTGATGCGGTGGTGATGTATGATATGGCCCATGTCTTAGGGCTGATCGGCCCTCACTTCCAGCAGCCATTTGACGAGGGAGCCGATCTGGTGACCGGATCAACCCACAAGACTTATTTCGGCACCCAGCGAGGTATTGTCGGATGCCGATACGTGGAAGGTGAAGAACGTTACGAGCTCTGGGAGGCCCTGGTCCGGAGAACATTCCCGGGGTCTGTTTCCAACCACCATCTCGGGACCCTGCTGGGGCTGCTGGCAGCCGCCTACGAGATGAACCACTTCAAAGATAGATACCAGCCAAAAGTAATTGCCAATGCCAAGGCCTTTGGCCGCGCCCTCAGAGAGCGCGGC
>PVMS01180939.1_pt1 | contig 17676 bp, 17 predicted proteins | sample 1853461 | NCBI WGS metagenome assembly PVMS01 (sample SAMN08582032, study PRJNA380276) | Marine sediment metagenome, whole genome shotgun sequencing project. | isolation source: ocean sediment barecode stripped | collected 2017 | reverse complement strand
GGGTGCCACTGCGCATATCGGTAACTATCCCACCTAGGCACCACAGTTGGTAGGCCGGCTCGGTAGACCCGGCCTTTCGCCGTTAACCCGGGATCACAGAGTAGTTGTTCCGCCTGTTGGGGGCGTACCCTAGGATATCGGCGGTGGGCGGGTGGGTGATCGCGGTCGCGCTACGCGAGAGGTAGGTGGGGCGAGAGGTCCACTCGCCGCGGCCCTCGAGGCTCAGCACCAAGTACTCGACGGGCTTGTAGCGAACGGTGATCGTGCCGGTGGAGAGGAACCCGTAGGGGTCGCCGCCGAGGTTGCGATAGTCTTCGTTACCGCTCAGGTGCTCGCCACGGAGGCCGATCGAGATCTTGTCCGAGGCGTCGAAGATGAGGGCGATGCTGTTACCGTAAACGAAGGTCTTTCCTGACCCTCCAACAAGGGTCGGGGCCAGCTGGTAGTCGCCATTGAAGAGGAGCGTGAACCAGTCGACGTTGACGCTCAACACTACGTCGAAGAACTGTTCCCAGTTCCGGTTGTCGTTGTCGCCACCCGCTCCGTGGTTGCCGCCGATGTAGAGAGCAACGGTATCGTTGGGCGCGAACCCGAACTGCCAGCCAAGCGTGGGCGTCTCGTTGTTGTCAACGGGACTTCCACCGAGAACTCCCCCGTTCGTGAGCATGACCGTGAAGCCGACCTTGTCGGAAAGCTCGAAGGCCGAGCGAACACCCATGTGGTTGAATGGTTGACGGAGGAAGTAGAGTGCGCCTCGTGAGTAGTTCGCGTTCTCCCACTCGTCCGCAACCTCAGCTCCGAAGATCGTGTCGAAAAAGCCGACGTCGAGCGAGACCTTGTCACTCGGGAGCCAGCTCACATACCCCTGCTTGAGGGGCACCAGCGGAGTTAACTGAGACGCGCCCGTGCCCCATCGCAGGTCGACGGTCACACCGAATTTTTCACCGGTGTAGCTCGCCATACCGCCGGCGAAGTTGAGGCCGAAACCGTTATAGTTCGTGTAGGGATATCCGAGAGTGTTGTACTCGCCGCCACGCACGCCGTCGTCTACGTACCCGCCAAGGCGGTAGAACGAGCTCGCCATGACCTGCCAGGAGAGCCCGTCCAAGAACGGGTGCTCGCCGTCGGCAGACTCCTCACCCATGTCGTCGGCAGCCACCTTCGGCGGCTCCGGCATTTTCATTTCGGCTTCTTTGGGAGGAGGTTCTGAAGGCTCCTCTTCGGCAGAGGGCTCCTCTTCGGCAGAGGGCTCCTCGCGGTCATACTCCTTGTCCATATCGTCCGCGGACTGCTTCGGCGCCTCTGGTTGAGCAAACGCCATCGCGGGAAATGCCAAGCCGCACATCACCGCCAGGGTTAGAAACTTCCTCATCACTACCTCCACTCCCGGCGTGTCCCCACGCCCAAACTCGTTATCCAAATCCGACATTGAAAAATGGGTAGAGAAGAGGGGCAAGACAGACCGGGGAGCCGTCCCACCCCTCCTCTCGGACACTACTCCGCGGGTGCCGCCGACATGGCGGCCGCCCCTGCATGGAAGCCCTTGAGCTCCTCGTTGTACGCTTCGACGCCGCACTCGGCGATGTCGAGACCCTCGAGCTCGTGCGCTTCGGAGACGCGAACGCCGCCAGGCACGAGGAACTTCAGCGCGAGCCAGACGAAGCCGCCGACGATGAAGGCGAAGCCAACGCCTGCCCCAGCGCCTACGGCTTGAATGCCGAGCTGCGTGGCGCTGCCTCCGACGAGAAGACCGATCGGATCCTCGCCGGTCGCGGCGTTGCCATACCCGACGAGGCCGACCGCGAGGGTGCCGAAGATGCCGCATACGCCGTGGACCGTGATCGCGCCCACCGGGTCATCGACCTTGAGCTTGTCGATGAGGAGAACGCCTTCGATGCAGAGGATGCCTGCGACGATGCCAACGACGATCGACCAGCCACCGGTAATGTTGAAGCAACCGGCGGTGATGCCCACGAGACCGGCAAGCGCGCCGTTCAGGGCCATCGAAAGGTCGAGCAAGCCGCTGCGGAACTTGATCCAGCTCAGCGCACCGATGAAGCCGGCGGAAGCCGCAAGGTTGGTGACGAGGATGATCCGGCCGACCTCGCCGTCGATGGCGAGCTCGGAGCCGCCGTTGAAACCGAACCAACCGAGCCACAGGATCAGCACGCCCAGCGCGGCGAGCGGGAAGTTGTGCGCGGGCATCGGCCTGATCGAGCCGTCGGCCATGTACTTGCCGATGCGAGGCCCAATGATGAGCGCGCCCGCGAGGGCCATACCGCCGCCAACGCCGTGAACGACCGTGCTGCCTGCGAAGTCGACAAAGCCCATTTCAGAGATCCAGCCGCCGCCGCAGACCCAGCGACCGACCACTGGATAGATGATCATGGTGGCAAGCGCCGTGAAGAGGAAGAAGGTCAAGAGCCGGCCGCGCTCTGCGATCGCACCCGACACGATGGTGCAGGCGGTCGCGGCGAAAACCAGCTGGAAGAAGAGAAAGACGTATGGAGGCAGGTCCGCGTCCGCTCCCCCGTTGTTCGGGAAGAAGCTCGCAAGCCCCATGAAGGTGTTTCCTTCACCGAACATCACGCCATAGCCCACCAAGTAGAAGATGAGCGATGAAATCGCGACTACGCCGAAGTTCTTCATCAGCACCATCACTTCGTTTTTCCTGCGACAGAACCCGCTCTCCACGAGAGCGAAGGCGGCATGCATGAAGGACACGAGTGCGGCGCTAACGAGAACCCACAAAGCGTTGGCATACGTTGTCAGTTCCGAAAGTTGTTCTTCCATGATCTTGTACCTCTTAGTCATGGCCGCAGCGCACCCTGGCAGCGGCATCGAGGGATCTATGGCTGGCCTGCATTTCCAGTTTGTTTCCTCGATGCATCGGTTTGGGAAAAACGGATCCAGTCATTTGCCAGTTGCGCCGTATGGGGGTCCGCCACATGCTCTGGACGTGGGTGGTTTCCCACATTTGGCGTACGGAACGCCCCGTAAGCTGCCCAAACCAGACAGCCTTCCAGGGCGTGTGGTGGTGCTGGACGTCGCGTTTGCGGCGAACGCTGGGGGGGCGAGCTACGAGAAGACGACGCTTCCCTTCATTCAGGGCCTCGGCTCGAGGCTTGCCATGTGGATTGATCATCACGACCACGATCGCCACTCGGACTACGCAGACGATCCCCGGTTCGTCCTGAGGACCAAGGCGCAACACGGTGCCTGTCCGGAAATGGTCACCCCCGAGCGCGTTGCAGCCGCAGGTCCGGTCGACACGATCTGCTGTCATGTGGATTTCGACGGCCTGTGCTCGGCTGCCAAGTGGATTCGTGGCGGGGTCGAGCCCTACGAGGGGGCCGACGACGACGCGAGGGCCATCGACACGAGGCTGGGCGAGCCGACCGAGCGCGCGCGGGTTCTCGACCGGGCGCTCCGTGCCAAGCCACGCGACGAGGCCCTTCGCGGATTGATGGTGCGGTACCTCTCCGACGGTGCTCGCGACGGCGCGATGTACCGCGAATTTCAGATGGCAGCCGAAGCCCTCCACGCGATGGAGCGAGAAGCCAAGCGGCTCTCGGCGGAATACGAAGTTCGTGGCCACCTCGCGATCTGTGATGCGACGCGACGAGATGGGCCCTACGACAAGACCGAGTTGCTGCTGATCGGGCAACGCCTCGCCCCGATCTCGCTAGTACACGACGAAACCACCGTCACCGTAGCGGCCCGCTTCGACAGCGGCATCGACTTGGTGAGCGCCCTCGGCCTCAATGGAGGCATGCCCACCCGGGTGAGCGTGGCGGCCAAGCGCCTCGACGAAGTCATTGAGGTTTTGGGCCGTTTCGAAGTCGTGCCATAAACGAGGTACAATAGAAGTGATGGAGCTAACGCTCTCCGACATCCAACGACTCCCCAAGACGGACCTCCACGTCCATCTCGACGGTTCGCTGCGATTGTCCACTATGCTCGAGCTCTCCGATGAGCAGGGCATCGAGTTGCCGGCGGATACGCCCGCGGCTCTCAGCAAGGCGCTCCACTGCGGGGAGAAAGCCGGGTCGCTGGTCGAGTACCTCAAAGCGTTCGATGCGACGCTCAAGGTCATGCAGACCGCCGAGGCACTGTACCGGGTCGCCTACGAGCTCAGCGAGGACGCCGCTGCTGAAAATGTCCGCTACATGGAGGTGCGCTACTCACCCATTCTCCACACTCGAGGCGGCCTCCGGCTCACGACCGTCGTCGAAGCCGTGCTTGCGGGCCTCTGGGACGCACAGAAGGACCACGGCATCGTGGCGAACGTCATCCTCTGTGGCATTCGGAACATTTCGCCTGAGTCGTCGTTCGAAATGGCGCAGCTGGCGGTGGCCTACAAGAACCGCGGCGTAGTCGCGTTCGATTTGGCGGGCGCCGAGTACGATTATCCCGCCAAACATCATCTTCGTGCCTTCAAGCTCGTCCGCGACAACAACATCGCGGTGACGATCCACGCCGGGGAGGCATACGGGCCGGCGTCGATTCACCAGGCGATCCACGTGTGCGGCGCACATCGCATTGGCCACGGTTGCCGTCTACGCGAAGACGGCGATCTTCTTCACTACGTCAACGACCATCGCATTGCGCTCGAATGCTGCCCATCCTCGAACGTGCAGACCGGCGCCGTGCGAGATCTTCGAACGCACCCGCTCAAGCTCTACCACGACCTCGGGTTGCGGGTGACGGTCAACACCGACAATCGGCTGATCACCGACACGACGGTGTCGCGCGAGCTCTGGCTTTGCCACACTCAGATGGGCCTAGACCGCGATGACATTCACCGCATCATCATCAGCGGCTTCAAGGCCGCGTTTCTTCCGTTTCACCAGAAGCACACGATGGTTCGGGCGGTGTTTCGGGAGCTGTCCAGCGAAGCACCGGTTTCCGAGCAGCCCGACTCTCGTCCAGCCGACGCAAACGCGTAGACTGCGGCGCCGCCTTCACGAAGTCGGGGTCCGTCGTTGCCTCGTCGCTGATCGTCTTCATGACGTCCACGAACTCGTCTAGCGTCTGGACGCTCTCGGTCTCCGTCGGCTCGATCAGCATCGCGCCCTTGACCACGAGAGGAAAGTACACCGTCGGAGGGTGAAAGCCGTAGTCCATCAGCCGTTTGGCGACGTCCATCGTCGTGACGCCCGATTGCTTGAGGTGCCGATCGCTTATTACGACTTCATGCATGCAGACCGCATCGTAGGGAACGTGCCAAAGCTCGCCGAGACGGACGCGGAGGTAATTCGCGTTCAGAACTGCGAGCTCCGTCGCTCGTTTGAGCCCATCAGCGCCCATTTCTCGTAGGTAGGCGTAGGCCCGAACCATCATCCCAAAGTTGCCCTGGAAAGACCGGAGCCTCCCGACGGATGCGGGGCGGCTGTCGTAGTCGAGGACGAAGGCACCATCCCGCTTTTCCACGACGGGCACCGGCGCGTAAGGATCGAGAAGCGTTTTGTATCCGACGGGACCGCAGCCAGGGCCGCCACCCCCATGGGGGGTCGTAAATGTCTTGTGCAGGTTGAACTGCATGACGTCGATACCGAGATCGCCGGGCCTTGCTTTGCCCATCAGTGCGTTGAGGTTGGCGCCATCGCCGTAGACTAGGCCGCCCTTGCTGTGAACGAGCTCGGCGATTTCGGGCATGTGGGTTTCGAACAGTCCGACGGTGTTTGGATTGGTCGCCATGATCGCGGCCACATCATCGTCTACGAAGGGCGCGAGGGCGTCTGTGGTCACGATGCCGTCGTCCCCGACGGGGAAGGTCACGGCCTGCAGGCCGTTGAGTGCGCAGGAAGCGGGATTGGTTCCGTGCGCCGTGTCGGGGATCAGCACCTTCTTCGGGTCGCGCCCCTGGGCTTGGTGGTATGCCCGGATCATCATCAATCCGGCCAGCTCGCCCTGTGCGCCGGCTGCCGGATGCAACGAAACGCTATCCATGCCGCACACCTCGGCTAGCCCGCGCTCGAGCCGCCACATCAGCTCGAGGGCGCCCTGAACCAGCTCGTCGGGCATGTAGGGATGAAGGTCGGTGAACCCGGCCAGCCTCGCCGCCCACTCGTTGACCTTGGGGTTGTACTTCAGCGTGCAAGACCCGAGCGGGTACATCCCGGTGTCGATGGCGAAATTCTGCTGGCTCAATCGAACGTAGTGGCGGAAGGCCTCCGCCTCGGACACCTCCGGGAGCATCGGCGCGACCTCTCGCGCCATTTCTCCATAGGCAGTCTTGGTGTCGACTTCGGGCAGGTCGTCCGGCGCAAGTGACGCTCCATGGCGATTGGGCGAGCCTTGCTCGAAGATCAGCGGTGGTTGAAAGCAGAGACCTGACGTAGCAGAACCGGGCATGATGACCTCGCCCGCCAAGCTAGTGGATTGTCGAGCCGCCGCAACCGATCAAACGGTGCGCAGCAGCACTTCGCTCAGCGCCTCGATTACCGTAGTGTCGCTTTCTAGCCCATTGTAGTAAGGCAGCTCGGCGCACGGTGCATCGATGTGGCGGCGCATCCGTCGGACGGCCCTAGTCTGAATCGTCTCGCGAAGGGCGCGACGCTTGCCAGCCACCGCCAGCCCGCGAATCTCGCTATCGTCCGCGATCGCCGACGGCAGGCCTTCGAGGATAGGCCGTTCGTGCTCGGCAAAGAGCACGTCGAGTACCCGGTTGATGACCAGATGAAGAACTGGAACCTCGAGCTCGTTCGCCAAGGCGTTCGACAGTTCGATGGTTTCGTTCGCGGGCATGTACTCGGGGGCGTGACCAGGACAGCGCTCGCTCGTTCGGGGTCTCGGAACATCTTGGCCGCTCGCGCCGCATCCCGTCGCAGTAGGCCCGGGGGCGCTACGCTCTCGATGACGAAGGGCACACGGAGCATGTCCAGCGCGTGACCCGTGGCGGGAGCGTCGACGATGACGAGATCGTAGTCGGGTTCTCCTTTCGGGGGACATGCGTGGTAGAACGCCTTGCCAAGCATCGACCAGGCCTCGAGTCCTGGCGTCCCTTTCAGGAAGGCCCGCACCAACCGGTTTCTGAAAACCGCGTTGAAGACTGCCTTCACCTTCAGGATCATTAGCCCATATTCTTCCAGGGCCGCGTCCGCGGTCATGTTCACCACGTCGAGGTTTTCCCTAACGGTGACGATCTCGGATCCGATAGGCTCGGTATCGAGGATTTGGCTGACTCGCTCGTTGCAGTTCACCAGCGCGAGCAGGACCTTCTTGTCGCGGCGGCTTGCCGCCAGCGCGAGCCCTGTCGCAACGGTCGTCTTCCCGACGCCACCCTTGCCGACTACGAAAAGGAACCGCCGGTCGAGCAAATCCATCAGCGCCGTCTTTAGCGGCGAGCTGGAACGCCGGCAAACCGACGGCGTTTAATCGGGAAATTCGAGGGCGCTGGAGGCTGACGCCCCTCCGACTGCATGCTAGCGTCCCGGCGAGCACGATCATGAGCCGTACGCATCAATCTGGTAGCTCGACCGTGTGGTCGTTGGTGTTGTTCGCGACACTGGCGCTCTTCGCGGCGTCTCTCTACACGATCTTCGTCGTCGCCCCCGTCGAACAGCAGATGGGTATCGTCCAGAAGATCTTTTACTTCCACGTTCCGAGCGCCTATGCGATGTACATCGGCTTCTTCGTGTCGGCGGTGGGCAGCGCAGTGTACCTACTCAAGCGGGACCCCAGATGGGATGCGATTGCTGTCGCGGGCGCGGAGGTCGGAACGCTGTTCTGCCTGATCGTGCTGCTCACGGGTCCACTCTGGGCGCGCAAGGCGTGGGGGGTCTGGTGGACTTGGGACCCACGGCTCACCACCACGCTCCTGTCGGGAATGATCTTCGCCGCCTACCTCGCGCTTCGCTCCATGGGCGATACGGGCGAGGTCGAGAAGCGGTTTGCCGCGGGTTTGGCGCTGTTGGGCGTGGTGAACCTTCCATTGATTCACTACAGCGTTCAGCGATGGAGAGGTGTTCACCCCACGGTGATCACCGGCAAGGGCGGAGGGCTCGAGTCCGAAATGTATTGGGCCCTTGGACTCAGCTTCTTGGCGTTTACGGGGTTGGCTGTGCTCCTGATCTGGGCGCGCGCATCCGTCGAGCGGCAACGAGAAGAATCCGTCCGGTTACGACTCGAGTTGATGCACCGATGAAGGAAATGACATGCGAGCTCTGATCGCCGCGCTCGTGCTGGGATGCACGATGCTCATCACGCCAATGGCGCTTGCGGACTCCCCGCCTGCGCCTGATGCAGGGGCTTCCGAAACGCAGGAGGACGCTGCCGAGGAGAGGGCGACGCAATTCGTCGGTGTCGAAGGGCCCGAAGCGGAGAGCATTTCGGGCGGAGCGCTGCTGCTGGCGGCCTATTCGGTCGTGTGGGCGCTCTTGTTTCTATTTCTCATGCGAATGCGTGGCCTGCAGCGCCAGACCGCCGAGGAGCTCGAGCGCCTCAGTGCGGAGATTCGAGCTTCCGAGGGCCGGTGATGCCGTCCATCGGCCACATCATTTACATTCCGGGCGTCTTGCTGATTGGCTTGGCGCTCGGCTTTCGACTGGGAGCCCGTGCCGTGAGGGCCGAGTTCGAGCGCCGCGAACAAGAGCGGCGCCGTTGATCAAGAGGTAGCGACATGTTGAATTTCGAATTGTCCCCTGAACAGAAAGCCCTCGTCGACGAGACCCGCCGCTTCATGCGCGAGAAGATCATTCCGATCGCCGGCGAGGCAGACAAGACCCATGAGTTCCCGATGGACGTTTTCAAAGAAGCCTGGGAGCTCGGCTTCGTCGGACCGAACATTCCCGAGGAGTACGGTGGCGCTGGCATGGGCGAGGTCGACCATGTTCTGTTGACGGAAGAGCTCGCGTTTGGGTGCACGGGCATCCAAACGAGCATGACGGCCAACGTGCTTGCCGCGACGCCGATTCTCATTGCTGGCAGTGATGCGCAGAAGAAGAAGTATCTTGGCCTCCTCACGTCGGAGCCGGTGTTCGCTGCGTACGCGCTTACCGAGCCGGCAGCCGGCAGCGACGCGGCGGGCATTCAGGCGCAGTGCCGCAAGGACGGCAACGACTGGATCATCAACGGTTCCAAGTGCTTCATCACCAATGCCGCGTGGGCGAGCTGGTATATCGTCTTCGCGACCGTCGACCCCTCGCTTCGCCACAGCGGAATCATGGCGTTCGTGATCGACCGCGACTCGCAAGGCGTGAGTGTCGGCAAGACGGAGGACAAGCTCGGCCAGCGGGCAAGCAACACGGCCACGGTGAACTTCGATGACGTTCGCGTTCCGGCAGACAACGTGCTCGCCGAGGAAGGCCATGGCTTCAAGCTCGCGATGCAGACCTTCGACCGCACCCGCCCAGACATTGGGGCCGGTGCGTGCGGGCTGATCCGCCGAGCTCTCGAGGAATCGATCGCCTATGCACTCGAGCGCAAGACGTTTGGCGTCCCGATTGCGGAGCACCAAATGGTGCAGGCGTTGATCGCGGAGATGGGCATCAAGTACGAGGCGACTCGGCTCTTGGTACACAAATCCGCCTGGCAGATCGACCAGGGCGGCCGTAACTCACTCGTCGCGGCGTACAGCAAGGCCTTCGGGGCTGACAGTGCCATGCAAGTGGCCGTCGATGCGGTGCAGGTCTTCGGCGGCAACGGCTACATGACGGAGTACCCGGTCGAGAAACTAATGCGCGACGCGAAGATCCTTCAGATTTACGAGGGGACTTCTCAGATCCAACGGATGGTCATTGCCAAGAATCTCTTCGCGGGCGTTCGCTAGCTTCGTTCTGGCGGCGGTTGTTGTCGCTTGGCTGAGCTCGGCGGCAAGCGCCGAGCTCGGGCCTCCGCCTCGATTCGTCGGCACAGAGGTCGAGCAAGACGAGATTCTCGAAGTCATCGCGTCGGCGGACTCACGTAGCTTCAAACCGGTGGGGCACAGCTCGGTCGTCTTGCGGATGCGAACCGTAGCTCGCGTGACAGCCGCGCTGCGCGTCCGGAGCCGTCAGATCCAGCATGGCTATCAGCACGAGATCGCCGCCTACCGCATCAGCCGGTTACTCGGTCTCGACAACGTGCCGCCGGCCGTGTACCGCCGCGCCACCTGGAAAGAGATCCGGCAGCGCTTTCACGAAGACATGCTCGACCGCCGTGGGGCGATTCGGCGCGCCGTGCTGTGGGATGCGGACGGTTCGGCTCCCGGCGCCGCCGTCTATTGGGTCAAAGGCCTGAGGTCGATCGGCCTCGAGAACCAAGCAGGTTGGCAGAGCTGGCTTCAGGATGGAGAGATTCCCAAAGGTAAAGTCGCACTGGCCCGCGACCTCTCGACGATGGTCGTGTTCGACTTCGTCATCGGGAACTGGGATCGGTTCAGTGGCGGCAACCTCCCCACTGACGCGACTCGAAAGCGCGCGCTTCTTCGCGACAACGACCGCTCGTTTTCGACCCCGCTGCTCGAGCGGCGCTACGACAAGCTTCTCGCCGGACTGACCCGCACCGAGCGATTCTCCAAAGACCTGGTTCGCCGCTTGGCCTCCCTCGACCAAGAGTCGATCCAATCCGAGCTCGCCCGGGACCCCAGCCATGACGCCGACCCATTGTTGAACGACACCCAGATCGCAGACGTCTTGGACCGTCGGGCTACGGTTCTTTCGTACGTCGCGGCGCTGATCGAGGAGCGGGGCGAGGATGACGTGCTCTTCTTCCCTTGAGTTATGCCTCGTGGTAGGGAGATGGCGTGGCGAAGCCCGACGTGATCAAAACCGACGACATGGGGAGCATTCTGGGTCTACTCGTCCATGACTTCCGCAACCCCGCGGCGACGATCACGGCGAATGCGGATTTTCTACAAGAGGTCGGCTTGGTCGACACCGATTCCATCGAAGCGTTGCAAGACGTGAAGCTAGCGGTTGGAGAGCTGCGCCGCGGGCTCGACATGCTTGCCTGGATCAGCCGCTGGTTTACGGGTCATGTCCCGCTCGAGGCAGCCAACGGCGATGCCGGGGTGTTTTTGGAGCGTCTCGAACGGGCGGATACACCGGTCCCGGTGACGGTCGAGCTCGCCCACGGCGATCAGCTCTATGCGCAGGGCGCACAAGTCGCGGTCGAGGTCGTCGACCTCCTCCTCCACAATACCCTCGCCAACGTACCTGATCCGCGCGCCACTGTACGCGTTTACCAACAGGGCGGCCGCGTCGTGATCGAGGTTCAAGACGCGGGCGAGGCGCTCGCTCCGGAGCTTCGAGACATTGCGTTCACGCTCGAGGGGCAGAACGCGTTGAAGGGTCGGTTGGACGGGCGATACAGCCGGTTCGTCGGGCTCTTTGCAGCGTCGGTGGTGCTCGACGGTGTCGGCGGGACGATAGAGGCCGACGGTGAGCGAGGCGCCGCGATCTTCAGGATTTTTCTCCGTGAGGCCCGCCCGACCCACCGCCCGTCTCGCCCCCCTTCGCTCTAGGCGTCGCCCGGAGCTCGCTCAGGCGTTCGCGAATTCGCGCTTCGAAGCCGTGTTCGGTCGGACGGTAGTAGTGGCGGTCGACCAGTTGATCGGGAAGGTACGTTTCGCCCCTGCTGAATCCGCTTTCGTCGTGCGGGTAGCGGTAGTTCTCTCCGTAGCCCCACGACTTCATTGCCTCGGTCGGGGCGTTGCGGAGCTTGAGCGGCACCGGGAGCGCCCCGAGCTCGCGCACGTCGGCTTGGGCCATCTTCCAGGCCTTGTAGCTCGCGTTACTCTTCGGCGCGCTGGCGAGGTACGTGCAGCACTGCGCGATCGGGAAGATGCCCTCGGGCATTCCGAGACGCCGAAACGCAGCGTCCGCGCTGACCGTGACCTCGAGCGCCCGCGGGTCGGCATTGCCGATGTCCTCGCTCGCGAAGATCAACATCCGTCGAAGGACGAAGAGCGGGTCTTCGCCGGCCTCGAGCATTCGCATCAGCCAGTAGACCGCCGCGTCGGGGTCGCTGCCCCGCATTGACTTGATGAACGCGCTGATGACGTTGTAATGCTCTTCGCCCGACTTGTCGTAGAGCAGTGTTTGGGTCGCCAGCGCTTCTTGAACGATCGCGACGGTGAGCGCCTCGACCCCGGCTGACTGCGCAAAGTCGCTGGCGAGCTCGAGTGCCGACAACGCGCGTCGGGCGTCGCCTCGCGCATTCTGCGAAATCGCCGCGAGCGCGTCGTCGTCGACCGTCTGAGCGACGTGATCAAGCCCATGTTTGTCGTCTGCAAGCGCCCGTTCGAGGAGTTTGCGAAGGTCCTCGGCCTCGAGTGGTTTGAGGTCGAACACGCGCGTGCGGGATAGCAACGCAGAGTTGACCGCGAACGAAGGGTTTTCCGTCGTGGCGCCGATCAGCGTCACGGTGCCGTTCTCGACGTGCGGGAGGAGGGCGTCCTGCTGTGCCTTGTTGAACCGATGAATCTCGTCGACGAAAAGAATCGTCTTCTTGCCGTAGTAGTTCTTCTGTTCTTTGGCAGTGGCGATGATCTTCCGAAGCTCTGGTACTCCGCCGAGCACCGCGCTGAACAGCACGAAGATCGAGTTCGTCTCGTTTGCAATCACGTGCGCGAGCGTCGTCTTGCCGGTGCCCGGCGGTCCCCAGAGGATCATCGACGGGATACGGTCGGCGCGAATCGCGCGGGCCAAGATGCGCCCGTCTCCAAGTAGGTGCGCCTGGCCCACCACGTCTTCGATCCGGTTTGGTCGCATCCGATCGGCGAGCGGGGAGCTGATTTCCGCTTGTCGTTCAAAGAGGTCCACAGGGCGTGTATAGCTCAGCGAAGGATGCGGAGCCTCTTGGGACCTTCACCTTTCGGCGCGGTGTCGCCTTCAATGCGGTCGAAGTGCTCTTTGGCGATCTTCTCGGCGAGGGCGTCGGCGATCCCCGCAAAGGCTTGGCCGGCGGGAGACGCTGGGGCCGCCTGTACGATCGGGGTGCCCTGATCGCCCCATTCGCGCACCAAGCTGTCTATTGGCACTTGCCCGAACAGGGGGGCCTCGGCGAATTCAGCGATTTTTTCACCGCCCCCGCTGCCGAAGATTTCGTGCTTCACGCCCGCGCTGTCCATGAAATGGCTCATGTTTTCAACGACGCCGAGGATCGGGATGTTGAGCTTCCGGCACATCGATACGGACTTGTAGACGTCTTGAAGGGCGACCTCTTGAGGGGTCGTGACGATGATCGCACCGGTGATGCGAAGCTTCTGCGCCAGCGTGAGCGCTACATCGCCGGTGCCCGGAGGCGAGTCGATGATGAGGTAATCGAGAGGGCCCCAATCCACGTCGCTCACAAACTGCTGCAGCGCGCCGTGGAGCATCGGGCCCCGCCATATCACCGCTTGCTTCGGATCTTCGAGGAGGAAGCCAATGCTCATCAGCTTGATGCCAAATCGCTGCAAAGGTTGAATCCGTTTGCCGTCTTTCGAGGTCGGTTGACCTTCGATGCCCAGCATCGTCGGCAACGACGGTCCGTAAATGTCAGCGTCGAGGAGTCCCACCCGCGTGCCGAGGCGTCGAAGCGCCAATGCGAGGTTCGTCGCGACGGTACTCTTCCCGACGCCGCCCTTGCCGCTCAGGACCAAGATCACATTGCGCACTTCGGGAATCGGGTCGGTGCTAGTCGCTTCGCGCGTGGGTACGTTGACCTCGAGCTCCAGCTCGACGAATTCGATGCCAAGAGGCTCGAGCGCCTCCCGGACCCTTGTCTGCAGTGCTTGTCGAACCTCTTCGGAGGGAGAGCTGACTCGAAACTTCGCCCAGGCCCGCCCATTCTCCAGACGCGCCTCGACGAGCGTCCCTAGGGCGCCCAGGGGCTCTTGCAAGATCGGATCTTCGACATTGCGAAGGGCCTCAGTCACTGCGTCGAGGGTTGGCGACGTCATCTGGAATGCTCTAGGGCGCCGGTTTCGGCTCGTCAAGGTGGACAAACTTCGGATCGCCCTCGGCCCCGGTTATGCTGCCCCGGTGGCGACTTGGAAGCGACGGTGGGCACTTCCACTTGCGATCTTCGTGCTGTGCGCTGGCGTCTACTGCGCGACCTCGGCGCATCGTCTCGTTCGGCCCTCGCCGAACAACCACTACGTGCACTTGGCGCACGCGTGGCTCCAAGGGCGTCTCGACATTGGAGGCGATCCGCCCGGTACCAACGACTGGGCATGCTTCGACACTGTGGCGGAGGGGCCTTGCCCTCCGGGTCGGTACGCATTCTCGGGGTCTGACGCCGAGCGCTATCGTTGGTACGTCTCGTTTCCTCCGCTTCCGGCGATCCTTCTGCTGCCGGTCGTGGCGATCTTTGGACTGGGCACCCTGGACGCCCTCTTCTGGGCGCTCTTTGCCGGGCTGGCGCCGGCGCTTCTCTTCGTCGTCCTACGTTTCCTGCGGGAGTCCAAGCGAAGCCAACGCTCAGAGAGGGACGATCTGCTCGTCACGATCCTTTTTGCGATCGGCTCAGTGTATTACTTCGTCGCCGTGCAGGGGACCGTTTGGTTCGCAGCCCACATCGTCGCGGCCGCGTTGGTCTGCCTTTACCTTCTGTGCGCCTTCGGTGCGCGTCGCCCCCTGGCAGCAGGTATAGCCCTCGGCTTCGCGTTCCTATGTCGCCCCGCGACGCTGCTCCTTGCTGGGTTCTTCGTGCTTCAGGCGATGACTTCGCCAACGGAAGACCCTCGTCCCCCCGAGAGCTCTCCGTCTCGCCCACTGCGCAGCCTCCTGATGTTTGCGCTTCCACTCGTCGCCATCGTCGCCGTCGCGATGTGGCACAACGGGGCCCGTTTCGGAGACCCGTTCGAGTTCGGGCACCGCTTTCTTCAGATCCGCTGGCGATCGAGGATCGAGACCTGGGGCCTGTTCAGCAGTCACTACCTGCCTAGGAACCTCACGGTCTTTTTCCTCTCGGTGCCGTGGGTGCTCCAGTCGAGTCCCTTCGTTCGCATCTCCAGGCACGGGCTCGCGCTTTGGTTCACCACTCCGAACCTCTTGTGGAGCTTGTGGCCGAGGAAACCCGACGCGACCATCGTGGCACTTTGGGCTGCTGTGTTGCCTACCGCGCTCTGCACCTTGCTCTACCAGAACACCGGTTGGGTGCAGTTTGGCTATCGATTCTCCCTGGACTACCTCCCGCTTTTGTTCGTGCTCGTTGCCCTGAGCGGGCGGCGTTTTGGGTTGGCGTTCTTGAGCTGTGCCGCCTTCGCGGTCCTCCTCAACACGTTTGGCGCCGTGACGTTCGACCGGTATCACCAGTTCTACGACGACGACCCAACACAGCAGGTCATCTTTCAGCCCGATTGATCGGCTTCATCCAGAAGTCGCTCTGCAAGAGGACTGGCCGGCCCACGGGGCAGCCGGACGCGCTCGAGACCTGCCGCTCCGGCCTCCTGTCGCAGTGACCGCAACTCGTCGAGGGCGGCCTCTTCGTCCCCGCGCGCGGCCAGGACGTGTGCGTGAACGAGGCGATGAGAAGCGCGGAGTGAGGGGTTGTCATCCACCTCCTCCGCGCCGAGATGCGCCAGCGCTCTCTCGGATTGGCCCCGAACGGCCATCAACAGGGCCTCAATCGCCACCAACCACATCTCGATCGCATCTTCGGTCGGTCGTTGGATCCGATCGATCGCGCTCTGCGCCGCGTCCACGTCGTCGAACTGGAGCTCGCACGTAGCCAGGGCTTGGTTACGAAGCACCGCCTGCGGTTCCGTCAGGGCGTCGTCGTCGAGGCCGCGCAATCGATCCCGCGCCTCACCCCACATGCCGGCCTGCGTCAGGGGCCCGGTCGCCATCAGCACCAGCGCAATGTGCCGCTGCTCATCCTTGCGGCGCACTCGCCGGAGAAGTCGATCGAGCGCAACCGTTGCGGTGGGTCGCGCATCCTCTTCCTGCATGCGCTGGCACAGGACCGAGAGACCGCGCACATGCCGAAACCTTCGTGCCGAGCTGAGCAACAACAGCAAACCGACCCCCCCGCCGATCATGCCAGCGACTTGCCCGATCTGATCGCGAGGCATGGACGTCGCTCGGAGGGCAAAGATTGCGACGACTCCGACCGCGAGCACCGTCAGCGCCGACGCCACGAACGACCGCAACACTGTTGCGATCGACAACAGGCTGAAGGGCACTCCCCAGACCCACCCGCGAATCATTGGCGCCCCCAATCCGACGAGTACCGCGGCGATGAGCGTGGGCACCACGGGCTACGGGGTGCTTTCGGAGCGATAGGCGTAGTAGTGCTTGAGGACGCGGCGCACGTAGCGCTGCGTCTCTCTGTACGGAGGGATGCCCTTGTACTTCTCGACCGCGCTTTCGCCCGCGTTGTAGGCAGCTACCGTCAGCACCAGGTCGCCCTTGAAGCGATTGGCCAAGATTCGAAGATAGCGCGCGCCGCCATGGATGTTTTGGCGTGCATCGAAAGGGTCCGACACCCCCATCGACCGTGCGGTCCTCGGCATGAGTTGCATCAGGCCCATTGCACCTGCCCGGCTCACCACCGTGGGGTTGAAGTCACTCTCGACGCGCATGACGGCGCGAATGAACGACTCGGGGAGCTGGTACAGCCTGGCAGCCTCGCTGATGAGGCTGTTGTAACGGCTGTAGCGAGCTGGGTCTCTGGAGCGACTGGCGCTCGACGACTTCGTTCCCGAACCCTTCTTCTTGGCGCTCGTCGTCGGCTTCGACTTCTTGCTGCTGCGCACGACGAGCTGGCACCCGCGGCCCGGTTCTCGGATGTTCGTGTAGTGCTGCGTACCGTCGGCGCGCTTGCAGCGGTAGATGTCTGCGTAGGCGGGCGCCGCCGTACCCACGACCAGGCCCACCACGCCCACTACCGTCAACACCCACGAAACCATCGTGCGGAAGTGTATCCCCGGGTGCGGAGTCACGCCAAAATGCGCCTCTCGAGCTTGCCATCGTCGCGCTTCTGCGCATGATGGGCCGTCCGATGGCAACTCCTAGTTTTTTCGAAGGCCCTGAAAAGAAGCTGGAGGTAGTCGTGACTCCAGGCTTCCCGCCGCTGCGGTCCTTGGGAGACGAAGCGTGGCACCGCATCGTCGCGGCCGCCGGCGCCAAGGTGCTTTCGGTCCTTCACACCGAGCACTGCGACGCGTATCTGCTTTCCGAGTCCAGCTTGTTCGTGTTCGACGATTGGTTCGTCCTGATGACCTGCGGTCGAACGACCTTGGTCGACGCGGTGCCTCAGATCCTGCAGTCGATTCCCGAAGAGTCGATCGCGTTCCTCGTGTACGAGCGCAAGAGTGAGCACTTCCCAGAACATCAATCGACCACGTTTCGTGATGACGCTCGGCGGCTCCAGGCGATGCTCCCCGGGCGTGCACTCCGCTTCGGTGACGACCACGGCCGCTCCATCCAGATGTTCCATACCACCCGTCCGTACACGCCCGAGACCAACGACCCAACTCTCGAGGTGTTGATGCACGCGAGCGACGAGGACGTCGCCGAACAGTTCAACACGAGTCGCGCGGCCGATGGTGGGGTGGTTGCGGTTTCGTCTGGGCTCGCTGGCATTCTTCCGGGGTTCACCACCTCTGAACATGTCTTCGACCCCCCCGGATATTCCCTCAATGCGGTGAAGGGCGAAGAGTACTACGTCTTTCACGTCACTCCTGAAGAGACCGGGAGCTACGTCAGCTTCGAAACCAACTACGATTTTCGAGGTCACCTTGGCGGCTTGGTTGGGTCGATTGTC
>PVMS01123600.1_pt1 | contig 17679 bp, 16 predicted proteins | sample 1853461 | NCBI WGS metagenome assembly PVMS01 (sample SAMN08582032, study PRJNA380276) | Marine sediment metagenome, whole genome shotgun sequencing project. | isolation source: ocean sediment barecode stripped | collected 2017 | reverse complement strand
GCCTTCCGGCTGTCGCGCCGTCTAGCGGACTGGAAGCGCACCTACGGCTTCGACCGTTTTCAGGTGCTGGTCGCCTTCACCAACGGCTTGGCGCTATTCGTCATCGCCAGGTGGATCGTCTACGAGGCCATCGAGCGCCTGATGACAACGCCGGAAGTGTCCGGCGGCATCATGGTCGTCGTCGCGGCGGTGGGGCTGTTGGTGAATCTGGTGGCGTTCTGGCTGCTGCTCGGCGCCGACCGCGAAAATCTCAACGTGCGCGGCGCCGCCATCCACGTGCTTGGCGATCTTCTCGGCTCCGTCGCGGCGCTGATCGCCGGCGCGGTGATCCTGCTGACCGGCTGGATGCCGATCGACGCCCTGCTGTCACTGCTGGTCGCCGCCATCATCACGCGCAGCGGCTGGTATGTGGTCGCGGCCTCCGCCCATATTCTGCTCGAAGGCGCGCCGAAGGAGATGGACACGCGGGAAGTCGGACCCGACCTGGCGGACAATGTCGAAGGGGTCGAGGACATCCACCATGTGCATGTGTGGTCGATCACCCAGAAGCGCACCATGGTGACGCTGCACGCTCAGATTGGCGATGCGGAGGATTCCGACAAGATCGTGAAGTGCATCAAGAAGCGGCTCAAGGACAAGTTCGGCCTTAGCCATGCCACCGTCGAGATCGAGCGCTGCACTTGCGCCGATGATGACGCCGAACAGGCGAAAGCATGACCAAAGACGCACTCCTGTCCATCGACGATTTGTCCGTGGATTTCCGCGCGGGCGACACCGTCACCCATGCGGTCAAGAAACTGTCCTTCGACATCAAGAAGGGCGAGACCCTGGCACTCGTCGGCGAGTCCGGCTCGGGCAAGACGGTCACGGCGCTGTCGATCCTGCAACTCCTGCCCTACCCGCCGGCGGAGCATCCTTCCGGCGCCATCCACTTCCAGGGCGAGAACCTTCTGGCGCTGCCGGAAAACGGCTTGCGCCACGTGCGCGGCAACAAGATCTCCATGATCTTCCAGGAGCCGATGACCTCGCTGAACCCGCTCCACACCATCGAGCAGCAGATCGCCGAAGTGTTGCGCATCCATAAGGGTCTGTCGGGGAAGAAATGCCGGGCGCGCGTGCTCGACCTCCTCACCAAGGTCGGCATCGAAGACCCGGAGGGCCGGCTGCCGTCTTACCCGCACCAGCTTTCCGGTGGCCAGCGGCAGAGGGTGATGATCGCCATGGCGCTCGCCAACGAGCCGGACCTACTGATCGCCGACGAGCCGACCACGGCGCTGGACGTCACCATCCAGGCGCAGATTCTCGAACTTCTCCTAAAGCTCAAATCCGAGTCCGACATGGCGATGCTGCTCATCACCCATGATCTCGGCATCGTGCGCAAGATGGCCGACCATGTGTGCGTCATGAAGGACGGCGAGATCGTCGAGCGTGGCGTGACCAAGGACATCTTCGACCATCCGAAGCACGCCTACACCAAGCACCTGATCGCGTCCGAGCCCAAGGGTTTGCCGCCGCCGGCCAACCCAAACGCCAAAGTGATCCTTAAGACCGAGGACTTGCGCGTGTGGTTTCCCATCAAGCGTGGCTTTCTCCGGCGCACGGTCGGCCACATCAAGGCGGTGGACGGTATCGACCTGGAGGTCAAAGAGGGACAGACGCTTGCCGTCGTCGGCGAGTCCGGCTCTGGCAAGACGACCCTGGGACTCGCTTTGCTGAGACTGATCTCGAGCGAGGGGCCGATCGTTTATCTCGGCAACCGTATCGACGGCTTGGATTCAAAACGCATGCGCCCGTATCGGCGCGATTTGCAGATCGTGTTCCAAGATCCTTACGGCTCGCTCAGCCCGCGCATGTCGATCGGCCAGATCATTGAGGAAGGGCTCACCATCCAGAACCCGGGTTTGACCCGGGACGAGCGCGGTGAGCGCGTCACCAATGCGCTGAAGGAAGTCGGCCTCGATGCCAGCTTCGCTCATCGCTATCCGCACGAATTCTCGGGCGGCCAGCGCCAACGCATCGCCATCGCCAGGGCGCTGGTGCTTGAGCCGAAATTCCTCATTCTGGATGAGCCGACCTCGGCGCTCGACGTGTCGGTGCAGGCGCAGATCGTCGATCTGTTGCGCGACCTTCAGCGCCGCCACAAGCTGGCTTATCTGTTCATCAGCCACGATCTGAAAGTGGTGCGGGCCTTAGCCAACTCCATCATCGTACTGCGCCACGGCAAGGTGGTGGAACAAGGCACGGCGCGCAGCGTGTTCTCCAAGCCGAAGACGGACTACACCAAGGCGCTGCTGGCGGCGGCGTTCGACTTGGAAGCGACCAAGGGGACCGAGGTCGCAACTTAGCGGGTTCTATCCTCGCCCGAGAGCTGCAGACGCCGCACACCCGTCACCTCAAAGCCCGCGGTTTTGATGCGGTCCTTCGCTTGCGCGAAAGGCTCGATCTCGACGGCCATGTGAAAAGCGTTGGCGTGAAGAAAGTCGTCGGCGCTCGTCATGATGCCCACATGGCCATCCCAGAATATGAGATCGCCCCGCGCCAGCTCAGCCCCACCCTGCCAATCGATTTCGTCACCGGTCTCTGCCGCCTGCATATCCGCATCGCGCGGCACCGCATGACCCGCAGCGGCAGCGGCAAGCTGCACCAGGCCTGAGCAGTCGGTGCCAACGCTGGTTCGTCCGCCCCACAGATAAGGCGTGCCGAGAAAACCTTCCGCAACGGCGACATAGTCCGGGGCGATCACCCCTAAAGGCACGGCATGGGCCCCGTAGACGAAGCCACCGCTCTCAAGCTGCAAATAGCTCCCAACAGACTTTGCCACGGCGATGTTGGCGTTCAGGCTGAGCAGGGCCAGCGGCGGCACCTTTGAATCAGGCTCCGGGAACACATAGGTGCGCAACGCCGCGATGCGATGGGTCGGCACGGTGACATTCGGGACCAGCCCCGCGCTCGGCATGTAACCGACATAGCCGTCCTGATCGAGCTGGACCCAGGCCCAACCCTCGTTCTCGTCATAGACGGTCAGGGTCTCCCCCAGCAGCGCCTCGGTATTCAGGGTCGAGTCAGACCGGGGCTCGCTGCGTAACGGCAGCGACGGCGCGGCGACCTGGTGCGGCTGGCCCGCTACGTAGCGTTCGGCTTGCACCGTGCCCCGCAGCGTCTCGGCGGCGAGATCCGGCCGATACGCATGGCGGCGCGGATCTGGTGTGATCACGACCCGAGCTCTTGACGGAAGAACTCGAACAGCGCGCGCGCCCCCTGCGGCTCACCGCCATGGGGCCGGCCCGGTGTTTCGCGCGGCACCCAGCCATAGATATCGAGATGGGCGAAATGCTTGGCGTCCTTGACGAAGCGCCTGAGGAACAGCGCCGCCGTCACCGAGCCGGCGAAGCCACCCTCGGAGATATGACTGACGTCGGCGACCTTGCTCTTGAGCAGCTTGTCGTAATTCGCCCAGAACGGCATGCGCCATAGCGGATCGCCAACGGCGTGACTGGTGCCGAGGAGCTGGCAGGCGAAATCGTCGTCGTCGGTATAGAGCGGCGGCAATTCGGGGCCGAGCGCCACCCGCGCCGCGCCGGTCAAAGTGGCGATCGTGATGAGATAGTCGGGCGCTTCCTCGTCGGCAAGGCTGATAGCGTCCGCCAGCACCAGGCGTCCTTCAGCATCGGTGTTGCCGATCTCGACCGTCATGCCGTTGCGGCTGGTCAGCACATCGCCGGGCCGGAAGGCATTACCGGCGATGGAATTCTCGGCCGCCGGGATCAGCACGCGAAGCCTGATGGGCAGTTTCGCGCGCATGACCATCGCCGCGAAGGCGATCGCGGCCGCCGCCCCGCCCATGTCTTTCTTCATCAGCCCCATGCTGTTGCCGGGCTTGATGTTGAGGCCACCGGTATCGAAGGAGATGCCCTTGCCGATGATCGTCACCTTGGGCGCATGCTCCGAGCCCCAGTGCAGATCGATGAGCCGTGGCAGCCGGTCGCTGGCGCGCCCCACCGCATGGATCATGGGGAAATTGTCGGCCAGAAGGATCTTGCCCTCGGTCACCTTGATGGTGCCGTCGAATGTGTTGGCCAGGTCGCGGGCGGCGGTCTCAATCTCCGCCGGGCCCAGATCGTTGGCCGGCGTGTTGATGAGATCGCGCCCGAAATAGAGCCCCTCGGCCAGGGCCAAGATCTGATCCCGGTTGGCGCCTTCGGGAAGCACCAAACGGATCGGTTTCTTTGGCCCCGAACTCTTGTAGCGGGTGAAGCGGTAGCCGCCGCCAAGGAAGGCGAGCGCGGCAAGGTCCGGATCGGGAAGCTTCGTGGCGAAGCGGTAATCGCCTGGCGGCAACGCGCCCGGCAGAACGCCGGTGAGCATGGGGGTTTTCGCCGCCCAGTCCTCGCCGCCCGTGCCCAATAGCACCGCGCCAATGGCACCAGCCTCGCCCGGCAATAGCAGCACCGACCCTTCCGTGGGCTTCCAGCCCCGCGCCTCGACCCAAGCCCGCTCCGCAGCCTCAAGCCCGGCAAGATCAACGTCGGAGGCGATCAGCCTGATGGGAATGGCCGGAGCGCCGTGCTCAAGCAGCAAATCTTCGAGATGGCGGCGCGTGGTGTCGAGCGTCATCGCTTTGGTGGGCATGGAAAATCCGGATGCATCTTGAAGGGGAAGCGCATTAATGGCAGGGGAGCGGAACCATGACAATGGCGGAAGGGGTTTCGATGACGGACACAGGCTACACGCTCGTAATTGGGGACAAGAACTACTCGTCGTGGAGCTTGCGCCCCTGGATCGCGATGAAACAGTGCGGCATTCCCTTCGTGGAGGAGCGCGTCAGGCTCCGGCTGCCCGACAGCAAGGCCGAAATCTTTCGCCATTCGCCGTCGGGCAAGGTGCCGGCGCTCAAGACCGATGTGGGCGTGATCTGGGACAGCATGGCCATTGCCGAATATCTTGCCGAGCAGCATCCGGAAGCCAAGCTCTGGCCCGAAGATCGAGGAACACGGGCGGCGGCGCGCGTCGTTTCCGCCGAGATGCATTCGAGCTTCGTGGCGCTGCGCAACGACATGCCCATGGACCTGGCATCGCAGATCCCGGCACCCGCCTTAAGCGATGCGCTCGAAGCCAATATCAGACGGGTCGTGGCCATCTGGATGGATACAAAGAGGCGGTTCGGCCAGGGCGGCCCGTTGCTATTCGGCGACTTTACCAACGCCGATGCCATGTATGCCCCGGTGGCGACGCGGTTTCGCACCTATGGGCTCGATCTCGCGCGCTTCGGCGACGACGGCACGGCTGCCGCCTATGTGGACGCGATCTACGCCCTGCCCGCCATGGAAGAATGGACCGAGGGCGCCAATGCGGAGATGCAGGCCCGCGCCAACAATTAGGCCCCAGCATGCCGCGGAAATCCGGGGCAAAGTGCTGATGGTTAAGACTTTCTTGACGCCTGTCTCACATCATAACGGCATTGCATTACGAGACGCCGGACCCATAACCGCGCGCGTTAAGGATTGCTTTTGCCATGGCGAATTTTTCCCGCTCCCGCCGTTCTATGATCGTGGCCTTATTGGTGACCACCGCTGCGGCGACCCTGCTTGGCGCGTGCAGCCAGACGGGCAAGCTGTTTTCGAAGAGCAGCGCCTTAAGCCCGTTGACCGAGGTGAAGATGTCGCCGCAAGAGGCGGCAAGCGCCACGCAGAGATGGGCCGCTGCCTACGCCGCCAAGCCCAAAGACCCGCAAATGGCCCTCGGCTACGCCAAGTCCTTACGGGCAATTGGCCTCAAGGACCGGTCGCTTGAGATCCTGAAGACCGCCTACCGTGCCGACCCGACCAACGGCGAGGTGGCGGCCGAACTTGGCCGCGTTGCCCTTGAGACGGGCCATCTTGACATTGCCACGCATGCGCTGAAATCGGCCGAGTCCCAAGGCGTCGTCGACTGGAGAACCCTGTCGGCACAAGGCACCCTGCGCGCCAAAAAAGGCAACCATGCCGAAGCCCAGAAATACTACCTGGCGGCGTTGGAGAAAAATCCCGACGCCATTTCGGTGACCAACAATCTGGCTCTGTCCTTTGCACTCGACGGCAACGCCAAGAAATCCGAGACGCTGCTGCGGCAGGCTGCCGCCAACGGCCAAGAGGACAAACGCACGCGTCAGAACTTGGCGCTGGTGCTTGGGCTCCAAGGCAAGTTCGCCGAGGCACAGCAAGTCGCGTCCGTCGACATGAGCGAGGCCCAAGCCAAATCCAGCATGTCCTATCTGCGCAATATGCTCGACACGCCGGTTCAATTCGCCGCCGCCCCGCCAAAGCCGGCGCCCAGCGCTCCCGCGTCGGCCGAGGATTGGTCGCCCTTCGCCTCCCAGGGGCCCGCCGCGGCGCAGAAGCCGATCCAGACGGCGTCCAAGGCGTCATCCAAGACGGCGACCCAACGCCAGACCGCCAAGGCGCAGATCGTGACGCCGGTCGTTGAGATTCAGGCGCCAGCCAAGATCGCCCAAGCGCCGACGAGCCTGCTCAGAACCAAACTCGATTAATCGAATAATCCACGACTTGAGGGCTGAAGCGCGAAGCGCCGCCTAGGCACGTGCGCGTTCTTTGTCCCATCTCCAAGGGTCTCGCGGACCGCGCGTGAGCCTAGGCCGCCAAGCCTAGCCACCTTGGCGCACGGCCAGGAACTGGATCACCGCCGGCCCGAGATGACCACGAACAGAACCGGCAGGAAGAACACGATCATCGGCACGGTGAGCTTCGGCGGCAGCTCCGCGGCCTTCTTCTCGGCCTCCGCCATGCGCATGTCGCGGCTTTCCTTGGAGAGCACGCGCAGGGCCTGGCCCACCGCCGTGCCGTAGCGCTCGGCCTGGATCAGGCTGGTGCCGACGGCCCTCACCACCGTAAGCCCGGTGCGCTTGCCGAGATTCTCGTAAGCTTGGCGGCGCTCCGGCAGATAGGACAGCTCCGCCGTGGTTAGACTGAACTCTTCCGCCAACTCGACCGAGCGAGACCCGATCTCACCAGCCACCTTGTTCATCGCCGCCTCGACCGACATGCCGGCCTGAACGCAAATCAGCAGCAGGTCGAGTGCATCGGGAAAGACGCGCTTGATCGACTTTTGGCGCCGCTGAATGAGATTGGAGATGAAGAGAATCGGGAAATAGAACCCGACATAGGCGCCGCCAATGGCCATGCCGAGCCGCAAGACAGGCGGGAGGCCGAAATTGTTCACCCCAAACAGGTAGAAGAACACCACGAGGAAGCCAACGACAGGCAGGGTGACGCGAAAGAAGAGGAACACCACGACCGGCGCCTGACCGCGAAAGCCAGCCATCTTCAATCGCTCACGCGTGCCCTCGGTCTCAAGCGCCTTGCGCAGATTGAGCAGCTCAACGATCTGCTTCATGAAGCTCTTGGGCTCGCGCCGGAGCTTCGCCTCGCGCTGTTCCTTGGCGAGGGAGGCGATGCGTTTAAGCCGAAGCCGGTCCCGCTCGCTCGACACATATTTCATGCGTGCGCCCAGACGGTCGCCACTTAAAAGCGGCAGCACGAAGGACGCCACGGTGGCGAACGCGGCGACTGCCGCCAACACCATGACGGCGAATTCTGGGTCGAGCAGATCATGAAATGTCGAGGGCATGGGCTCGCGCCTAATAATCGAAGCGGATCATCTTCCGCATGATGACGATGCCAATCAGCATCCAGATGGCACAGGCCATCAACATCACCTGGCCAAGTTGGTTGCTCCACAGCAGGGAAATATAGTCGGGCGAGGAGAGGTAGACGATGCCCATCACCAGTGGCGGCAGCACACCGATGATCATGGCGGAGGCCTTCGCCTCGGCGCTGAACGCCCTGACCTTGGCGCGCAAGCGATGCCGTTCACGCAGCACCTGAGAAAGGTTGGAGAGCGCCTCGGCGAGATTGCCGCCAGTCTGCGACTGGATGGCAACGACAATGGCGAAGAAGTTCACTTCCTGCAGCGGCATCCGATCATGCATGCGCTCGAAGGCGCGGGACATTGGGATACCGATCTTCTGCTGCTCGACGAGGTCGACGAACTCCGAGCGCACGGGTTCGGGCGTCTCCGTAGCAATCACCTGCATACAATCGTTGAGCGGCAGGCCAGATTTTATGCCACGCACAATGATGTCGATGGCATTGGCGAAATTGAGCAGGAACTTGGCTTGGCGCGTCTTGATGCGGCGTGCCAGCAGCCAGCGCGGCAACCCGAAACCGCATGCAAACGCCACAAGGGTGGAGACGAGCAGTGATGAGCCGATGACGAGCACGATGAGGCCGCCAAGAAGGGCTGCGATCGCGCTGAGAATGTAATAGGTGGGGGGCCTGATATTGAGGTCGGCGCGCATGAGCTTGGTCCGCAGCGTGACCCGCCGCTGCCTCTTCAGCTTCGCCTCGATGTCTTTGACGGTGTCCTGCACCTGCTTCCGGCGCAATTGCACAGGCTGGAGCACACCATCCCGCGTCCGCATTTCATCCTGTCCCTGCGCGGCATTGGCGATGCGCTTGCTGACTTTGCGCTCGCCGCTGAGATACGGCATCACCAAGACGTAGATGAGACCGCCAACGGAGAGGGCCGCCATGACGATTGCGGCAAATTGTATGAACTCAGGACTGAGCAAAGCGCTCTCCCAATGGGCGGCCGAACTCATCATGCACCTCGGCCGACGACAAAATCTCGGTCAGTCGCTTTTCTTCACCGAAGTAACGCGCCTTCTCGTAGAAGTGCGGCCGCGCGATGCCGGTGGCGCGGTGGCGCCCGACGAGGCGCCCATTCGCGTCCTCGCCTTGTAGGTCATAGACGAAGAGATCCTGTAGCGTGATCACGTTGCCCTCGAGGCCGATCACCTCGGCGATGTGGGTGATCTTCCGCGACCCGTCGCGCAGCCGCGCGGCCTGGATGATGATGTCCACCGAGGAAGTGATCATCTCCCTTATGGTCGCGCTGGGCAGATTGTAGCCGCCCATCAAGATCATGCTTTCGAGGCGGCTGAGACACTCGCGCGGCGAGTTAGAATGGAGCGTGCCCATGGAGCCGTCATGTCCGGTGTTCATGGCCTGAAGCAGGTCAAAGGCTTCCACGCCACGCACTTCGCCGACGATGATGCGATCCGGGCGCATGCGGAGGCAGTTCTTGACGAGATCGCGCATGGTGACCTCGCCCTCGCCTTCGAGGTTCTGCGGCCGCGTTTCCAAGCGCACCACATGGGGCTGCTGTAATTGTAGCTCCGCGGAATCCTCGCAGGTGATGACGCGCTCGTCGGGCTCGATATAGGCCGTCATACAATTGAGCAGGGTCGTCTTGCCCGGTCCCGTACCGCCGGAGATGACGATATTGCAGCGAACCCGGCCAATAATAGCGAGTAGCGTGCGCCCTTCCGGGCTGATGGAACCCATCTGGACAAGCTGATCGAGCGTGAGCCGATCTCTTCTGAACTTGCGGATGGTGAGGATCGGGCCATCGATGGCAAGCGGCGGCGCAATGACGTTGACGCGGCTACCATCCGGAAGTCGGGCATCGCAGATCGGGCTCGACTCATCGACGCGGCGGCCGACCTGGTTAACGATGCGCTGACAAATATTCATCAACTGCACGTTGTTGGCGAACCGGATCGGGGACACCTGCACTTTTCCCTCGACCTCGATATAGGTGATGTCGGCGCCATTGACCATGATATCGGCGATGTCGTCGCGGGCAAGCAGGGGCTCCAGCGGACCATAGCCGAGCACGTCGTTACAGATGTCTTGGAGCATCTCTTCCTGCTCGGCGGTCGACATCACCACATTCTTGATGGCGACAATCTCAGCGACGATGTCGCGGATTTCCTCCCGCGCAGCGTCGGGCTCCAGCTTGGCCAGCTGGGTCAGATCGATCGTGTCGATGAGCGCGTTAAAGACGGTCGTCTTGACGTCGTAAAACTCCTCCGAGAGGGCATCCTCGACAGGCTTGGGCTTGGGCTTGACCGGCGCCTGTGATTCGGCGCGCGGATCGGCGGGGCTCGGCACCGCCCGTGGCGTGGCCCCCGCGGCGCTTGGCGGCTCCACGCCAAGCGGCTCTAGCGGCGAACCCGGTTCGGGGCGCGGCGCGGACGGCGTGATAGGCATACTCCGTTTTCCGAACATGGGCCTTTACCCGCGTGTTTTCATGAGCCTGAGCCGATCGAGAAGCGGCCGGAGCAGCGACGAGCGCTCGGCCTTCTGTTCGGACCGGTCCGTGAGAAGGTTGGCAAGGGCGCGAAAGGCGTCGGCCGGTTTCGACTTGTCCGAGACTTCCTCGATCATCTGGCCGTTATTCGCCGCCGTGCCGAAAAGCTGAGCATCGAAGCCGATGACGATCTTCGGCTCCAGGTGAACCGCATGGCCAAAATCCTTCACCGAAATCTCTGGCCGCTTCGGCAACGCAACCTGATTGAGCACAAGCAATGGCGGGCGATCATTGGGGCGCGCGACCTTGAGCTGATCCACCAGATTTTTGGTGTTTCTCAAGCTGGCCAAGTCAGGCGTCGCGATGATAACCACATGGTCGGATTTGAGAACGACCTCCCTGGCCCACTCGGCCCATAGATGGGGCACGTCGACGGCGACCCAGGGCACGTTCGCACGCACCACGTCGAGCACGGTCTCGCAGGCGGCCGCATCCACATCGTAAGGCCGATCGAGCACGGTCGGCGCCGCGAACAGGCTCAAATGGTCGGAACAGCGCGACAGCAGCCTATCGAGGAGAACGTCGTCGAGACGCTCGGGCGAGGCCAACGCATCGGCAATTCCCTGCAAAGGGTCCTGGTTGAAGTCGAGCCCCGCCGTGCCAAATGGCAGGTCGAGATCGGCGATCACCACATCGCTCTCAAGCGCGTGGGCGATGGCAAACGCCGTGTTGTGGCAAACCGTGCTTGAACCCGCCCCGCCCTTGGCACCGATAAAGGCGATGACCTGGCCGACGGGCGCGGCTTCCGGATCGGTATAGACGGACGAGATGCTCTCGATCACCTGGGACACCCTGAGTGGCGCCACCACATATTCGCTGATGCCCTGGCGCAACAGCTCGCGGTAGAGCAACACGTCGTTGAAGTGACCAATGGCGATCACCTTGGTGCCCGGATCACAGACCTCGGCGAGACGCTCAAGATCGGCAAGCATCTCCGTGCGGTCGAATAAGGATTCGATGACGATCAGATTTGGGGTCGACGCATTGCGGTAAAAGGCAACGGCCGCTTCCACGCCGCCCATCTGCACCGTGACATGAGCCTTGGAGAGGCGCCGGTCCTCGAACGCCTTCTGAATGACGGATGCGGTTTCCTGATCCTCGCAGAAGGCCTGAATGTTGACGCGTGGGATCGGCCGGGCGCGCGGCTCTTCAGCCGTGACCTCCGGCGGCGTATCCGGTTCGATGTCCGGCGCCTCGCGTGGCGAATATGCGGCGTCTCCGATCACTGAGCGCCCCCGATCTGGCTGATATCGCTCGCATTGGCATGCTCCGAGGGATCGCGCTTGGAGATGGTGACATCGCCAGCCACATATTTCCGCCAGACAGTGTCACGCCGCTCGCTCGGACGCGGCGTCTCGGCGCGCGGATAGAGAAGATCCAGCGGGTCGGCGACCATGGCCGCGAAATTCTTTTGCGTGGCGCAGCCCATGTTCGGCCAGGGCAAGTTTTGCGGATCGCGCGCGAGGTTCTCCGACCAATCCGGGCAGTCGGGTCCTTGCGCGACATATTCGAGATAAGAGAGACGGAGCGGCGCGGCCGGATCCCACTTGGCGACATAGGGTTGGAGCGACACCGCCCTCGGGCTAATGCCAACCCGGCGCATGGCTTGCCGCACGTCGTTATAGACGCGCTTGGCCGCCTTCTCGTTGGGGCCGCTGGTCGGCGCCTTGATGACCAGCCGTCCGACGCCATTCTCCTGATAACCGCTCAGATAGCCGTAGAGCTCGCCCCATTGCGCGGAGCTGAGGCCGCGCGCGCGGCCGGAGACCGACAAGTCCAGCAACGCCTCGGCTTGCTTCACCGCGATTGGATGCCGCTCGCTCGGATTGGAGAGCGTGAAGGGCGCCTGATTGCGCGGGCTCTGCCAGCAGCCGCCTAGCGGCACCGCGATGACGAGCAACGCGAACAGGGTGATGGCGGGCCGCGCTACGCTCGCGCTGTCTCCCGAAACTTGAAGTGCTGATGCCATGATACTGTCCCCCCCTCAATCCCCTACTCGACGATAAACCCGACATCGCCCACGAACTGGCCGACCGGCGCGCGCTCGGGGTCGCGGCCATAAATCCGGTTCATCTGCCCCAACAGATCGGAGTTCACATCCGACGCCCAGGCAAAGCCATCGTCCGGCATTGCGAGCTGGCTTCGGGCCACAGGCTTGACCACAAAGGGCGTGACCACGATGACGAGTTCGGTCTCGCGCTTCTGAAAGTCCCGGCTGCGGAACAGCGCGCCGATGACCGGCAAGTTCTTAAGACCCGGGTAGCCGCTGATCGCTTGCCGCGATTGATCCGACAGGAGTCCCGCGATCACGAGCGAGCCGCCACTTGGAAGCTCGACCACGGTTTCCGCGCGGCGCACCTTCAACGCGGGGATCGAGATGCGGTCGAGAACAACCGCGCCTTCTTGCGACAACTCGCTGACCTCGGTGGAAATCTTGAGGCTGATCAGCCCCTCGGACATGACCACCGGGGTAAAGGACAGGCCGATACCGAACTTCTTGAATTCGATTGTGATCTGGTCGAGCTGCTGTGCGACCGGAATTGGGAACTCACCGCCGGCGAGAAAGGTTGCCGTCTCGCCGGAGATGGTCGTGAGGGTCGGCTCCGCTAGCATGTGGAGAAAGCCGTTCTCTTCAAGCGCCCTAAGGACGCTCTGTGCGCGGCTATTGCCCGTCTGCCACCCAAGGCCCAACGTGGCATTGGAGCCCGAGGCGCCCGCCGGGAAAGCCGCCCCACTCGCGGCGACCGCGGCATTCGTCAAGAAGGGCGACACCGCACCGAGCGCTCCGGCGACAGGAAATGGCAGACTGGACAACGCAGCGAAGGCGAAGTTGCCGGAGTTGATGAGCGCGGCGAGGTCGACGCCGAATTGCTTCATGATGTTGCGCTGCATCTCGACTACGGAGACCTTGAGCAACACCTGCTCACGGCCCTCGACCGTGATCATGTTGATGACCCGGCTCGGCTTGCTCGACGCGTCGCTGGTGCCGCCGGAGGAATTATTGATCGTGACGGCGGAGCCGCCGGCCGCGGCTGTGTTCGTACCACCACTGTCGGCCGAGCCCAGGAAACTGTTGACGATCTCGCTCGCCCGTGTGGCATCGATGGGCGTTCGCACGCGGCCCGTCAGCACGACATTCTGGCCGATGGTTTCGACCGTGACCCTTGAGCCTGGAACGAGCCGGGAGATCAGGCCTTCAAGCGCACCGAGATCGCGCTCGATCGTCACTTCAAGGGTCGCAACCTGGTTCCCATTCTGGTCGAGGAATAAGATGTTGGCCTCGCCGGACTTCAGGCCGATTAGATAGGCAGAGGTCGCCGACTTCATCACCGCCTCGATCTGCGACGGGTTCGAGACCACCACCTCGCGCACCGCGCGCGGCAGCTCGATGATCATCGATTTGTTGAGACCAAGCTTGATGTGACGCGTGGCGCTCTCATTCGCCCCGATGCGTAAGAAGGATCGATGCTGCGACTGGGCCAATCCCTCGACGGGAGCGACCACCGCCAAAAGCCCGAAGCTTAGGACGGCGAGCGCGCCTAACGCGGCGATGGTCTTAATTAGAGAGCGCCGCATCGAGTTGCCCTTTTTATTGTCGCGCTTGACATGCGTCCCTATCATCTGTTGATGCCGAAGGTGCGGGATGAGACACCGTATTTTAGAGTCTTGACCGAGCCCGGGTTCGCTTCGGCGATCTTCGCTGTCGGCCCGTCCTGTCCGGGGAGCGCGTCGGCAAGACTGCGTAAGGCGAGCGAGATCTCGCCGATGGATTGGGCCAGGGCTAGAACCTCCGTCTGGCGCGGCGTCAGTTCAAGCGTGGCGGTCTTGCCGGTGGCGACCTTCTCGCCATCCTTATTCTCCAGCGCCTGACCGATGGCGAGCACGCGCACATTGCGCAGCACCGCTTCACTCACGGGCTCTTTTTTTCTGCCGACGCGCATCTTGTAAGACAGGATGACGTCGACCCGGTCGTTGGGGAGGATGAAACCGCCGGCCGCCGTTTCCTCGCGAATCGGGGTCGAGATGGCGCGCATGCCCGCGGGCAGGATGGCGGCCATCACACCGCCCTCGGAAATCTTGATGAGCTTCTGTTCGTTGATGGGCTCGCCCGCGATGAACGCTGCGCGCGCCACCGCACCAGTCAGCCTTGCCGGAGCGTCGGCTTGCTGTTCCTTCGTGATCAGCCCAGGGGTGATGGCTTTAACCGGCCATTGCTGCCATTTGAAGTCGGCGGATTGAACCATGTCACCGAGACCGATATCGGTTGCGGCCACCAACACGTCGGTGGCGCCCACGATTGTCTCAACCCGCTGAATCTCAGGCGTGCCGGAGACGATCGCTCGAGCGATCAAGGCCGCGCCTAAAGCCGCAACCACAGCAATGGCGAGGACGATAACTCTTGCTCGTTTCATTGCAAAAACTCTTTCCAGCGAGTGCATGAATGTTCCGCGAATATGAGAATCACTTTGACCTCAAATGCTCAACGGGGAGTTAATAGACGTCCTATTTTAGCCGGGAGCGATCGCCACGCGGCCGAGCAAACGCCCAAGGCGCGGGCGGTTTGCTGCCGTCCGCGCACGCTATGAACCAGACTTGGAAGAGGACGTTAGACGCCCAGCGCCACCATAAAGACCGTGTCGGGATAGACGAGCAATCCGGCCGCGGCCAACGCGATCCCGTAAGGCACGCCTTCGGTGGGACTATGAAGGCGCACGAGCCAGCCTTGCGAGTTGAACGGGGCGGGAAGCGGCACAGACCTTAGGAAAAGGATCCCTAAAGTCAGCGCACCACCGATCAGAGCAGCATAGATGGCATAAATGAGGATCATCTCGGGCCCGAGCCACAGACAGGTGGCGGCGAACAGCTTGGCGTCGCCGCCGCCGATCCAGCCGAAAGAGAACATGGCGAAGGTAACGACGAGCGCCGTGCCAGCCAGGATCACGTGAAACCCGATCTCCGACCAACCGAACCCAGCCAGAGGCGCAAGCACGGCAAAGCCTGCGACCAGCAGGAGCGCGATCCGGTTTGGGACCGTCATGGTGAAAAGGTCGGTCGCCGCGGCCAGCGCCATAGCGGCCGGGAAGATCGTAATAATGAGAAGATTGGTGATCATCTGTCTTTTTGCCTCGCCCGCCTCGAAATTGGCTAAGGAGATTTGGACACAGATGGCTGAAAGCCACGTTAACCGCAGGGCGCGGATATCGGATTTGCCAATCCTTCACCTTTTCGGCGTCTGATTGAGAGGACAGACATTCCTCGTATTCAGTTCAGCGTTGAGGACAAGACACCAATGGTTTTCCGGTTCCGCCCGATGCGGTCTCCCCACGGGCTTATATTGGCTACAGTTGTTGCCACGGGTTCACTTCTGCCGGCGCTTGCCGCAAATCCGGATGTCGAAGTCCTGATCGATCAAGCGACGATGTTGCAGCTTGAGAGGTCGGCGGCCGAAGTCGTGGTGGGCAATCCCTCCATCGCCGATGTCGCCGTGCGAAATAGCAAGATGCTTGTGCTTACGGGCAAGTCGTTTGGCGAAACCAATCTCATCGTGCTCGACGCCGAGGGCAAGGTGATCATCAACCGGCGCGTTGTCGTTCAGGAGCCGCGCGGAGGCTATGTGACCGTGTATCGGGGCGGCGCGCGCGAGACCCTGCATTGCTCACCGAACTGCGAGACCCCGCTCGTCATCGGCGATGCGAAAGAGCACTTCAAGACTATCGCCACGGAAATTCGCACGAAGCAGTCGATCGGCCAAACCGCAGCCGAAGGCGATAAGCAGAGCGAGTAGATGCCTGGCCGCAGCACACGCGCCAGACGTCCCCCCTCAGAACCTCGCATCACCTCTATTGACGAAATTCCGAGAGACGGAATCCGCCTACTTTGTGGGGCTAATCACCGGTGCAACTGTTTCAACGCCAAGAGTAATTGTTGAGAAGCTCGAAAACGGAATTCTCACTTGGAACGGGAAGTTGACCGAGATTGTCATATAGTCGATCTCTGAGATGGTTGCGCTCGACACGCTGACACTCAGGGCCCCGGCGTTATGGTCGACATATGTGCTCAAGAGCGCGGCAATTGCGCTGGGAGTCTTCTCTGAATCTAGATTGAGGACTCGCACAGCTCTGCTGAGCGCGTGACTCATGTCGTTCCGTGACTCCAAGGCTCGTCCCAACTCTAGTGTCCCTAAGACAACCATTAGAAAAAGGGGGAGCACGATCGCGAGTTCAACCGCCGCAACGCCCCTCTGATCACGCAAGATTGACGATCCAATGCGACCGGTCGCCTTTCGCGTCCGTTGGCACACGTTGCTGGGGCGGTCACCGTAGTTGAACATGAATTTCCGACTTCAGGTCGAACGCCGGCAACATCAGGCCGGAGTAAGGCTTAACCGCAAAGATATTGACGAACACCGATGGTGGCTCTTGGTCTTGGAGAGAACACCACGAGGTGCAGGCCGTGCCGGTGCTGCCGCATTTGCAGGTCTTAGTGACGGTGACCGAAACACCCTGAGCCCCGTTGAGGGAAGCCAGGACCACATCTTTTACCGCATCCGGATCATTGATATGCGCCATGACGGCCTGAACACCCGCGCGGACATTGCGATCCAAATCCATTCGCGCTCCCACGGCTACGCCCACGTCCAACATGAAAAGAAGCCCGACAAGCAGGAAAGGAGCCACTAGGCCCATTTCCACAGCGGCAACGCCGCTTTCGCTCCCGCTGAATCGTCGACTTAGCTTCATAATAGTATCCAAATTTCAACAAACGCATCTATTCTACGAGCGTTACCAATTGTTCAGTCTCGATTCCGATGACGCCGGTCCCCGTGCAATTGGTGCCCAGCCCATTAGTCCCAGTGATCTCAATGGTGGCCGCCACCACCTGAGTGCAGCCTCCGTCGACGGAACTGGTGCCGGCCATCCGGATTTTACCGCTCGGTGCATAGATTGCTCCGGTGAAGAATGATGACGACGTGCCCTTGACAGTATGAGTGGCATCCTCCTCATCCCGACCGACGAAAAACAAGATTCCGGCGTAGGGCCCGTCGGTCGGCGCGCTCACCTGTACAGTGGCAAAACCTGCAATTACAATTTTTGCGCCGTTTATCAGATAGAAAGTCACGCCCGCGCCCGTAACCACGGCACCTGACTGGATGCGCAAGTTGTTGCAGCCGTCGCAGTCCATGTTAAGGCCGTCTATGACATAGACACCGGGAGCCATGTCCACAGTGCGCTTGATTGTCAGTCCAGAGCAGTACCGACCTTCGCTAATACTGTAAGTCGAGTCCGGAGGACCCGCAAAAACATTCTGCTCCGCGCAAGCACCGCCAGTCCCAGGTTCGAGAACGTCCGCGTAAGGATCGTCGATCTTATCAGCATGCTCAATTGGCGAAGTGCATTTGCCCATCGCAAGGCCCGACGTAGCGGACACATTGCCCACGTGGAGACGCCTTGCGTATCCACAGTGGGCAAT
>PVMS01153099.1_pt1 | contig 17693 bp, 15 predicted proteins | sample 1853461 | NCBI WGS metagenome assembly PVMS01 (sample SAMN08582032, study PRJNA380276) | Marine sediment metagenome, whole genome shotgun sequencing project. | isolation source: ocean sediment barecode stripped | collected 2017 | reverse complement strand
GCGCCGGTTATGCAGTCTGCCCGCCGGCGATGGATCTGGCTTGGCGTAAACCTCGTCACGGCCCTGCTGGCCGCCATGGTGCTGTACGCGTTCGAGCCTACCCTGGACCAGATCGTGGCGACTGCGGTTTTGTTCCCCGTCGTCATGAGCATGGGCGGGATAGCCGGTACTCAAACCCTGACCCTGATGGTACGTGGAATGGCCACCGGCCAGGTCAGCACAGTCAACACGCCTGCCCTGTTGCGCAAGGAACTGGCCGTGGGTTTGCTCAATGGTGTGGTTTTTTCCATCGTGGTTGCCGCCATTGCGATGCTCTGGTACCAGGACATTCCCCTGGGGCTGGTGATGGCTGCGGCCATTCTGATCAACCTGCTGGCCGGCGCCCTGGCCGGCGCCCTGATTCCGGGCATTCTCAAGCGCATGTCCATCGACCCCGCATTAGCCGGCGGAGTGGTGTTGACCACGGTCACCGATGTGATTGGCATCCTCGCTTTCATCGGCCTGGCCACTTTCATGCTGCTGGGCCGCTGATACCGGGGCCCGGTGTGTGAAGGATGAAAGTTCTGCTCATCACACAGGAACCACCGCTGCAGAGTGCGGACATTGCGAGCGGAAACGCAGTGCGGACCAGGCAGCTTGGCAGTGCACTGGAATCAGCAGGCCACGAGATTTCGCAGACCTGGTTGAGCGCTGACCGGATTCGAACCCGGGGTTCTTTTCGCAACCAGGATGAACTGGCAGGCATGATATTGGAGCACGGGCCCGATACCGTCATCGTCAGTTACTGGGAGCTACTGGCCCTGCTGCCGTATGACATGAGACAGAACGTGATTCTCGACTTCGTGGCACCACGGCCGCTGGAAGAGATGTTCGAATCACCCCAGACCGTGCGTGACAGCATGCGCCGTCTGCGCCAGAATCTGGAGCGCTGCGACGCGGTTATGGTGGGCAACCAAGCGCAGCGCCAATTACTGATCAACACCCTGATCGAAGCCGGCTTTGACCTGCGCGAATCAAACCCGATCCTGGTCGTGCCACTGGGGGCCGAGGCGCTCGATCCGCCTCGAAGTAGTCCCGGCAAAGTTGGCTGGCTTCTGGTTGCCGGCGGTGTAACATGGCCCTGGCGCAATCCAGGAGCTTACAGCACAGCGCTCGAGAGCCTGGTGCAGAAGATGCAGCCCGCCCTGCGCATGGTGCACTTTGGCGGTCCCTATCGCTGGCACGAAAAAGACAGCTCGGTGGAGCAGGAGCTGCCCCCGGCTGAACAGTCCGCCATCGAATACAGGCCACTCGCGCCATACCGGCAATTCAGCAGCTTTCTGTCTGAAAACGCACACATCGGTGTGGAGCTCGCAGAGTGGAATCCGGAGCGTCAATACAGCCAATCCTTCCGCTCGCTCGAATACCTGCGCCATGGCCTGCCGCTGCTGTGTAACGACTACCTTCCGCTGGCTCGTCTGATCAGGCAATACGACGCCGGCTGGATTGTGGATGAACCCGACTCGCTGCCGGCGCTGTTCGAGCGCATCACCAGTAAGCCGCAGGAATGGCAGGATAAATCGGACAATGCTCTGCGCCTGGTCAGAGACGAACTGGATCCCATGCATTCAGTGCAGCCGTTGTTGCAATGGCTGGAATCACCACACAAGGCGGCCCGCCTGCCGGAACTGCCGCGCAGCCGGAAAAGCGAACCGGTTCTGGGGATCCCGCCTATGGCTCAAAGGCTCAAGCGGCAATTCAAGCTGATACGGCAGGTCCTGTTAGGCCGTCTCTACGGACGGGATAAAGGCCGTGGTGTATTGTTTGTCACGCGCGGCGACCTGTTTCCCGCAGATCATGGCGCAGCGGTGCGCACGGTGGAGACGGCACGGGCCTTGTCACGCTGTGGTTTGCCGGTAGGCATCGTGACCGACGAAAGAAAGTACTGGTATCTGTTCTCCGGCGGTAAGGAAGAAAAAGTGGGCTTTCCCTTTTGGGTAAAACTGTTGAGTTTGCCGGGTCCGCTGGTCAAATTGCTGCACTTTTCCAAGGACCTACCCTTCAGCAACAGTTTCCTTTATCTGCCGCTGACCGACCGGGGTTTCCAGTGGCGCGCAATCGCCGCCGCAAAACAGGTAATTCCCGCCGTGTTGCAGGCGGAATTTCCCGCTTATGTTCAGCCTTGCCTGCGGCTCAGAGAGGCTTTGAACTGCGCAGTGGTTCTGGTTGAGCACAATGTAGAATACGATCGCATCCGGGCCCAGGTGGGAGAGCTGAGCCAGGCGCAATACGAGAATCTCAAGTCGATTGAAATCAGCATGTGCAATCAGGCAGACGCCGTCGTTTGCGTTTCAGACAATGACCGCCGGAAGCTGGCCGTGGACGGAGTCGACCCCGGCCTCATGCATACCATCCCCCACGGCGTTAATCTAAAGCAATATGAAACTGATGCCGTCGCGGATGGCCGCGAACGTTTCGGCATTCCAACAGACTCACCGGTTCTGGTTTATCACGGTACATTTTCTTATCCGCCGAACCGCAAAGCGCTGCGGATTTTCGCCGAGATCCTGCTGCCTGAACTGGAGAGCCGGGGCCTGATCTGTCATGTGCTTGCGGTGGGCAAAAGCCCGCCGGTGACCACTCCACATGAGCGCATCCATTTCACCGGCAGCGTCGATCGCGTGGCGCCCTGGCTGAAAACGGCTGACATGGCCGTGATTCCGCTCACCGACGGCGGTGGCACCCGGATGAAGATCATCGACTGTTTCGCAGCCAGTTTGCCGGTAATCTCGACCAGCAAGGGAATCGAAGGCATCCCGGTCGTGTCCGGCCGCCATGCGCTGGTGCTGGACGACTGGAACTCGATGGCCGATGCGATCTGTGAACTGTGGGCGGACCGTGAGAAAGCCGATGCTCTGGCCCGGGGGGGGCGGAAAATGGCGGAGAGCCTGGACTGGGATGTCATAGCCGGCAAATACGCTTCTATCTACGCCAGCCTGGGCTGACTTTACTTTTTGAGCAGTGCCAGCGGTCGGGATCGGGGACCTGCTTGCAGGACACGCTCAAGACGTCCATGTGCGCTAATCGGCTGTTCCCGACAGCCCGATTGTCCTGCAAGCAGGTCCCCGATCCCTCCCTCAAACGCAGATTACCGAAATCATGCGAAATACGGGCTATAAGCACCTGTCGGCCTGTCCGGGAGGTGGCGGGTGTCTACCTGCAGGACCGTCATTTGTCGGCAACAAATGAAGAGCGAACAGGGACGTCTTGAGCGTGTCCTGCAGGTAGACCCCCGGCACCTCCCCCCGGCACTGATTAAATCTCGAACAAGGTTTGTTCATGCACGACCTGGTAGGCGTTTCTTTGAGACTTTGGGCAAAGATGTAAACAACGTTGCTGGAATTCACAGCTAGTCGAGCGGCAAAGAGAATGCAACAAAAGCATTTCCCGGACTGAGGTCTACCTCGCTTCCTGTAGCGGGAACCAGTAGATATTGCCTGTCGTCCACCATGTAGACTGTTGGTGGAGCCGACCCCATAAATGGCAACTCATGATTCCAAAGCTCTTGCCCCGTGCTTTTGTCAAAGGCCCGCACCAATTTATCCGAGGTTCCTGCAACGAAGATCAGGTCGCCGCCGGTCAGTATCGGGCCACCGAAGTTTTCCATTCCTACCGTTCCAAATCCTCGCTCCTGCAGCAATTTGTCCGTTCCCAATGGAATTTTCCATACCATCCGGCCAGTGTTTAGATTGAGCGCGTTGAGCCAACCCCATGGCGGTTTGCTGGCTGGATAACCCTCGTGGTCTCTGAAAATGCGCCACCCCGTGTATTGATATCGAGGGATAGCATCCTTTTTTGCTGCCTGATTCTGTTCATCCCTCTCAGATCTTACTGACTGGATGTATTCCACGATGTCATTCACGGCGTCAGGCGGCAGGCGGTCATAGCCCGGCATCCCTCGCCGCCCCTTGAGAACAATCTGATTAATGAATGTCTGTGGCCTTCTCAGGTCGATACCATACAAGGCTGGTTTTGAACCGACACCCTGAAGTTCAGAACCATGACACGCCGAACAATGCTCAAGGTACAATTTTCGTTCAGGGGAGTCGGGAAACTCAATCTGGTCCAATCCGGCTACATTTATGACCTGGATTCTCCAGGGAACGTCGTTTGAACTCACGTACAGAATATTCGTGAAAGGATCCACCACCCCTCCCGGCCACTCCGCGCCACCGCGAAGGCCGAAGAAAATGGTGTCTTTTCCTTCCGCAAATGTGGGAAAGAACCCGATATTCGCCTGCTCTGCTACGCTCTTCGCAAACTCAAAATTTTCAGGCCCAAGATCGGTCAAGTCATCCATGCTAAAAACCTGTTTTGAAATCGGCTCTGGTAACTCGACGTCCGGTTGATACTCTGCTGCTTTTTCGCCATAAAGCTCAGAGTCCGGCGCACGTCTCTGTCTCCATGGATAAATGGGCTTGCCGGATACACGATCCAGCAATATCGTATTGCCGTGTTTGGTAACGGCGACGACTACGTCGACCAGGCCACCGTCACGCACTATTTGTGTAAGTATCGGCGGCGCAGGAATATCCTTATCCCAAATGTCGTGTGCAATCTCTTGAAATGACCACACAATATTTCCATTGCGAACGTCGATGGCGAGCAAACTGTCAGAGTTCTTGTTGTTTCCGGGCCGGGTGACACCAACGAAGCCGGGGTGTGGATTGCCAGTCGTTACAAATGCCAGGCCGCGTTCTGCATCCACAGCTATTCCTCCCCATGGATTGCCACCAGCATAGGTGCTGGAATCAGCCAGTTTGCCAGCCGGCAAAGGATCCAGCAGCGGGGTTCTCCAGAGAATTTCGCCCGTTACAACATCGATTCCTTCTACTGCAGCGGTACCGTACACGGGGTAGATAATCGTGCCTTTGGCAATAGCGGGCGCCACCAGGCTTTTACCACCGCCGGAAAGGCCACCTTGACCAAATTCAGTAACCAGTTCCCCATTCATTGACAGGGCGTATAAGTGGTTACCCGCTGGAAAATATAATCGGGGGTCGGTGGAATCATCCCCGGGCCACCAGGTAAGGCCCCTCATCGCGGCTTGTGCGCCTGCCTTGAAGCGCCATTGCTCTGCGCCCGACGCCCCATCCAAAGCGACTACGTGGTCCCCGTTGATTGGAAAAATGACCATGCCATTTACGAAGATCGGGTTGGCCTCGATAGGAACCGGTATTTCCGATCTGAATGTCCAGGCAACTTCGAGTTTCGATACGTTAGACCTGTTAATTTTCGCGAGCGAGGAATAGCGGTTGGACATTGCATTACCATGACTCCTCGTCCAGCTGCCAAAATACCCCGTGTCGATCGAAGACTCCGACCTGGTGAGTTCTTCGCTTGTTGCCGGTTCCAGGGTTTTATAGTTTGAAAGTTTTGGAGTTGAGGCTATTTTGGTACCGAACAGCAAGATCGCCACCAGCAGGGCTAAAAGGAATAGTCCCGTTTTCCAGTGCTTGAGGACCGTATTGTGGAACATGCGAAAATACCCAAATTACCCAGGTAATACAGTGTAGCCAGAGTATATGTAATATAAAACCCTTTCCCCAGAAACCCAGGATCATTGAGGCCTTCAACATGAATCAACCCGTAGTTTCCGATACATTCGCGACTGACAGCGAATTGCTGCGGCGGCGTGAAAGCGCGATGAGTCCGGCCTATCGCCTTTTCTACGAAAAGCCGGTCCACCTTGTGCGTGGCGAAGGAGTCTGGCTGCATGACTCAGAGGGCCGGAAATATCTTGATTGCTACAACAACGTGGCCTCGGTGGGGCACTGCCATCCAAATGTGGTTGACGCTTTGACCCGGCAGGCATCCACGCTCAACACGCACACCCGCTACCTGCACGATCATGTCGTGAATTATGCTGAGCGTCTGGCCGCCACGCTGCCCGGCGACCTCAGTGTGTGCATGTTTGTGTGCACCGGCAGCGAAGCCAATGACCTCGCGTTCCGCATGGCCCGCACGGTCACCGGCAATCCGGTCTCCGCGGCCGCCGGTCTGGCCGTGCTGGATGTGATCGAGCGGGAAAAGATCCTGCAAAACGTTCACGACGTGGGTGCATTCCTCGGTAGCAAGCTGAAAGCCCTGGCCGAAAAATATGAGTTGGTCGGCGACGTGCGCGGTAAAGGCCTGTTCTACGGTGTGGAAATCGTCCGTGACCGGGCCACACTCGAACCCGGTGAAGCGGAGGCGCAAGGGGTCCGCGAGTTTCTGCGTGAAAATGGTGTGCTTGTCGGCACCACCGGGCCCCTGAACAACGTGGTCAAGATCCGGCCGCTCATGGTGTTTTCAAAATCCAATGCTGAGTTGTTGCTGGAAACACTGGAGCAGGCACTGGATTCAGTTTAATATTTTTTTGGAGGTGTCTGGTGGGACCACTCAAGGGTTTGAAGATTATTGAAATATCCGGGATCGGTCCGGCTCCTTTTTGCGGCATGATGCTCGCGGACATGGGCGCAGAGGTCGTCTGCATTGATCGTTCTGTCAAACCCATGCTTGACTATCGCACCGATTGCACCCGCCGTGGTAAAAAATCCATCGGGCTTGATCTTAAGTCGCCGCAAGGTCGCGAGCTATTCCTTGAGCTGATTCAAAAGGCCGATGCTGTTTTCGAGGGATTTCGCCCGGGTGTCATGGAGCGGCTGGGGCTGGGCCCGGAAGAATGCCTGGCGCTCAATCCACGCCTGGTTTATGGCCGCATGACCGGTTGGGGGCAAACTGGCCCACTGTCACAAGCCGCGGGGCATGATATCAATTACATTTCCCTGACCGGCGCCCTGCATGCAATTGGCCGCCGCGGGGAAAAGCCGGTTCCTCCTCTGAATCTTGTGGGTGATTTTGGTGGAGGCGCCATGTACCTGGCGTTCGGGATGGTTTGTGCCCTGCTGGAGGCGCAAAGCTCAGGCCAGGGGCAGGTCGTTGATGCCGCCATGACGGATGGTTCAGCTTCCTTGATGGCGATGTTCCATTCCTTCTATGCCCAGGGCCAATGGAGACGTAAGCGCGAAAGTAACCTGCTGGATGGCGGTGCGCACTACTACGATGTATATGAAACCAGCGATGGGAAATACGTTTCCATTGGTTCGATCGAACCCCGGTTCTATGCTTTACTGATTGAAAAAGCGGGCTTGAGCGAAGAAGAATTCAGGGATCAGAATGACGTTGTCCGCTGGCCTGATCTCAAACGCAAGCTGGAGGCCGTGTTCAAGACCCGAAGCAGGGAACAATGGTGTGAATTGATGGAAGGCAGCGATGTCTGTTTCGCACCCGTGCTTGATTTTCTCGAAGCCCATCAGCACCCGCACAACAAGGCGCGCAGTACCTATATTGAGGTCGATGGTATGACTCAGCCAGCGCCGGCGCCCAGGTTTAGCCGGACCAGTCCGGAAGTTGCATTTGCGCCTCACAAGCCCGGTTCGGACAATGAGGCAGTGCTGAAGGAATGGGGAATAAGCAAGTAGGGCGGGCGGCAAGACTTGTTTTGTACTACGGATCAGGTGAAACTTAAGGATCAGGCTTGATCAGGAATGAGACGAAAAGGGATTTCAAGGGGCACACAGGTTGCCGGGAGGTTCTCAATGATTGCCAGATTTGCATCCATGGCCGCGTTCCTCGCGCTGGTTGTCCTTGCGGCGGCTATTAGTGCGAATTTCGAGGCAGGCGAGTGGTATTACAAGCTGAATATACCATCCTGGACGCCACCCCCCTGGCTGTTCGGACCAGTCTGGTCGGTGCTCTACTTGATGATGGCGCTGGCTGCCTGGAAAGTCTGGCTCACCGGACATTACACCCGGGTGGGTGCGCTGTTCTGGTGGGCTATGCAGCTGGTGATGAATGTAACCTGGTCGTGGTTGTTCTTCGGGCTTGAGCGTCCCGGTTGGGCCTGGCTGGAGATGAGCATTCTGATCGCTGTAGTGGTGCTGTGTATCAAGGCTTTTCGCCTGCTGTCAAAACCCGCAGCCTACCTGATGGCGCCCTACCTCGCCTGGCTGATATTCGCCTGGACCCTGAATCTGGTTATCTGGACCATGAACGGAGGCCTGTTCAGCAAAATGTTGCTGTAGAGCGGGCCTTGCTCGCGAAAATGGCCCTTCGGCCGCAAAGCTGCCGCGTCCTGCTCACGCCCCTTACCTACATCCCTGTAGGCATGGCGGCCTCCTGCATTCGCGAGCAAGGCTCGTTCACGCTTCGCTTCTATTCGGCTGCCTGGGTGGCCCAGAAGACGTTCAGCTTGTTGCCGTCGAGATCGCGGAAGTAGCCGGCATAGAAGAAATCACCTCTTGGTCCCGGGGGGCCTTCGTCGGTAGCGCCCAGCTCGATAGCTTTATCGTATACCGCATGGACTTTCTCTTTGGAATCGACCGCCAGCGCCACCATCATGCCATTGCCGACTGTGGCTGGATTACCGTCATTTGGCTTGGTGGCCGCGAAACCCGGCGTGTCTGCTGATGTCGCCCAGGCCACAAAGCTGTCTTCCTCCATGAATCGGCTGGCGCCGATCATGGCAAACAGTTTGTCGTAGAAGGCAACGGCACGCTCCAGGTCGTTGGTGCCAACGGTTACATATCCGATCATGTGTTCTCTCCGGTTTAAACGAGTCCTGGCGTGACTATCCGTATTGTCGAGTGAAATGTCAAAAATACTGTGAACAAAACCCATAAATCTTTCGCTCTTCCTACTCGCCAGCAAGGCGGAAATACAGTATGCTCGTCGCCGTTTTTCCACTGTTGAGAACAGCATGTCTTACCAGGACTTTTGGGACCGTCAGAGCGAGACGGTCGAAGCCGCCATTCGCGCGGTTGATGGCTCGAGCGATGAATTGACGGTTCAACACACTGGAATCTGGACCGCGAACCAGGTTGCGCATGCGCTGGATTTGCAGGCGACAGACCGTGTACTGGAACTCGGTTGCGGCGTGGGCCGCATCGGCAAGGAACTCGCGCCACGTTGTGAGCAATGGGTCGGCTCCGACATTTCACCCAATATGCTAAAAGCCGCTGCACAACGCCTGGACGGATTGACGAATATCGACTTTAAACAACTGGAGCGATCCAGTTTCGATGGGGTGTTTGCCGACGACTCATTTGACAAGGCATACTCCGTAGCCGTTTTCTGCCACATGGACAAGGAAGACCTGTACCTTTATTTGCGTGAACTTCATCGCATTATCCGGCCCGCAGGCGTCATCTACATTGAGACCTGGAACCTGGCCCACCCCGTAGGCTGGCGCCGCTGGGAACTTGAAGTAGGCAACTGGTCACAGCTTGCTGCCGGCGATCGCAAGGACGCAGGGCGAAATCAATTCTGCCATCCTGCGGAGTTTGCTCTGTATGTCGAGCGCGCCGGTTTTGAACTGCTCGCACAGCACAGCAACAGTCCGTGGACGCAGATCGTAGCCGCAAAGGGCCTGAGTGATGAACGCCGTGAAGACCTGCAATCGCATATGGACAGGCATGCCGATGCGATCGCCTATAGTGAAACGTTCTCAAGCTGTTTTGAGAAGGCCATGGATCTGCACAACGGTGAAATCGACATCGCGGAGTTGCATGCCTTTCTGGATTCGATTGCCGATACCGAAGAAGCGGCACTGTTCCGTCCGTATATCGAGGCCAGTTGGGGTGAGGGCCGCGGGAAATAAACTCAGAATCCGCCTATTTCGTGGGCGGCCTGAATCAGTTCGGCCTGTCGTTTTGGTGGTGTAGATGGGTGAAAATTAGCCACCAGGTGCGCATGCTCGGTGTCGCGAAAACCTGCGGCAGCACTCACCTTGCGGGAATGCGCATCGCCGGTATAGCCCATAAATGCTTCGCATTGATCGGCCATTATGGCAACCACGTTGCGAATGGCGACATAGTATAATCCGCCGGCCTCGCGGAGCGCCTGGCGATGTTCCCCGCTCATCATTTTGACAGCCGCCCTGTCTGTTATGACCCCGCCGCAAAGGATCAGCGGACCATATTGCCTGGCGTGAATGTAATTAATGGGCCAGTATTCACCGCTGTCGGCTCGATAGAAACTAACCCAATGGTGGCCAAAATCCGGCGCATCCGAAGTGAAATTTCGATTAAATAAACTATTGATGAAGAAACGGCCAGCGGATACTTCGGTGGTCTGCCAAAATGCTGCGAGCTGAGGAAATTCGTTCACAGGATCAGGTGGATCGAAAAATTGAAAAGGCGATTCAGCCTTTCCGAAAAGGCGCTTCCACATAACTACCAACTCCGTTTCGCGTGATCGAGAATGGCCCGGAATCCATCGGGGGAATGCCAGTCACGGCCACAGATAAACCGCGGAATGTTCCATCGATTGCTGTCTCGCGTAGCATACCCGGCATCGGTGCTGACGGCTGCTTGCATACCGTGCTCATTTTCGAAATCCGGTAAGTAGGAATTTCGCAAATAAGCGGATGACTCGCCGAAAGGATAGGCAAACAGGCTTGGGCGCCTGCCTGTCACCGCCGCGATGCTATCCGCAGCAAGTTGAACCTGTTGCTGGCAGGTCGCGTAATCCGCCACGCCGAGAAAGGACCTGCTATCGCCGACCGGCTCACTCACCGCCGGATGACAGTGATCCCAGCCATGGTTTTCAATTGAGGCCCAACGTGCCTTGTCGGCATCAGGCCACCAGGCGTCCGTCATGAGTTCGGCATCACCCAGTGCGTCTTCGCCTATTTCCGCGCGTGCTTTCGGGGAAGCGATGGCGAAACAGGTGATGTGGGCATCATGTCGCTGAATAATGGATCGGAAACTCGTTTGCAGTCCAAAATCGCGATACACAACACCCTCATAATCAAATTTCGGTGCGTCATCGCAAGTTAATACAATGCCATTGCGGGCAAATCGCGCCGGGCGCTTTCCAGCAATCCAGTCAACGAGATCGGACAAATTCAGCACGCGCATCCCGCTGTCGATAATCGTTTGGATATCAGACGCCAGTGCATGCTGGTCGTTCGATGCATAATCGTTAGCGGCAATATTCTGGCTGTGATATGTCAAAACCGGAACAATGCCTGTTCGAAAAGGTGAGATCATCGCGCCGTGGGTTCGCCAGGGATCCACGCTCTCAAGGGATGGGTGAAACGCCGAACAGCCACTGGTGGGCAAACAGGATGATCGCATAAATCACAATACCGGAGATAACCAGGATGATGTCGTTCTTTATCGGAGCAGGCTCGGGTACGGTACGGGCGCCATCGCGGCGATTCAGCAACATCATCTCGATCACCGCCCAGGCCGCCAGACCCCCGAACAGTACGATCGAGCGCGCCTCGCCATTGGACAGTAAATGCCCCACGCCCCAACAGGCCAGGCCGGTCAGTTGGGGGTGGCGCAGGATTCGTTTGAAATTGTTGGCAGGGTAAGGCGCCAGGAGCAGGATCATGCCGATCAGAACCAACAGGACCGTCGCCTGTCTGCCCCAGGCCGGCGGCGTGTAAACCAGCTCCGGAATCGTGGCTTTCCAGCCGGAAATGATCAGGTAGATGGACAGCGCCAACAGCAGCGTGAAGATCCCCTTGTAAGGGTTCTCTCCCATCTTCGCGATCAGGTTCTTGCGGAATCCAATCGCGGCGGCCGGGATGAAATGCATCAAGCTCCAGAGTAAAACGCCGATTGCCAGTTTGCTCATGGGATTAACCTGTGTTCCAGACTTGTTCCTCAGTGTAAATGAAAAATGGGAAAGGACAATAACATATACTTAGGGCCTGTTAACACTTGCCAGGTCGCCGCGTTGCAGGCCCTAAGTAAATTTTGTTTATGAAATATTCCCTCTGACCGTTCTGCATTCAAAAGGAGCAAGGTTTGCACAAGCTTGTCAGTTGCCTGATTTTCACCTTGATCTGTGCGCCAGCGTTGCTGCACGCCGGAACTCCGATCCGCCAGGCCCTGTTCAAGATCGAGCGCAACAAGAACGCCAACATCGTTCAGTACGATGCTCAGATTGACCCGGACGGCAAGCTCCTCGAGAAGGAACCCATCGTTGCCTACTGGGTTCGCCTGGCCGAACAAGGGCAGGTTGAGCAGCTCAGCTGGGTTCAGAAGACCTTCGCTTATGGTTTCGATGTTAAGCTCAAGCGCAATAAGGACACCGTGGAACTGGACATGAAGATCGATATCGCTCGTTCGATCAGCGTGCAGCGCGAAGGGGATGAGTACCGTGCCACGACCCGCATCGATGGGTCAAACTCCTATATTGAAAAGCTCTTCATTCACGCCACGGGCAAGGGTATGTCAACCAGGGTTGATTACATTGAGTTGCACGGCAATGAGGTGAAAACCGGGGACGAGCGTTACGAAAAGCTCGTACCCTAACAATTGGTTTTGAATGGGTGGGTGAATCCTTGTCAGAAGTTCGGAAGAGTACTCACAAGCGCGTGCTGGTCATTCGTATTGGCCGCCTTGGGGACACCATTCTGGCCACCCCGATCATCGAGGTATTGCAGCAGGCTCTTGGATTGGACGTCGCGATAGACTTTGTGGTCAGTCCGGGCGCATCCAGTGCGCTTCTTGAGTTGGATCAGCGTATCAATGAAGTGTTCCCGCTTAATCGTCGCAAGTTACCCTGGCGATTGCACTCCGCGAAACGAGCGCTTCGCAAGCATTCCCGATCCAGGCCTTACGACCTGGTCGTCAACCTCGAATGTGGTACCGAGTGCGATGATTTCATTGAGTTTGTTCAGACCAGGGAATTCTGTGGCCGGCCACTGGTTCAACCACGGCATATTCCCGGGCGGCACTGCGTGGATACGGAGAAGACCATTTATGCCGATCTGCTGGGGGCAGAGCTCGCTGCAGCGGCAGACCCTGCGCTGAAAATTAAACTGGATCCGGAGTTTCTGTCGTCAGCCGGAGAGGTGGATCATATCGTCCTCAATCCGGGCTTTTCCGGCGTGCAAAAGGGCGATTATCGCAGTCACAGGAGCTGGCCGATGGAACATTGGGCTGATTTGATTGGCATCATCAGGCAGCGTTCCGGCCTGACTATTGCGATTAATGGCACGGAGGAAGAACGCGCATATTTTAATCCCTTGCTTGCCTTACCCGGCGTGCAGTCACTGTTTGGCTCCCCTCTGCAGACGCTGATTCACGCTATTGTAAAAGCACAGTGCCTGGTTTCGGTCGACACCGGCACCATGCACCTGTCGACAGCACTTGGCACTCCCACCATTGCCTTGTTCGGGCCCACCATTCCGGAATTGACCGGGCCGTACTCGAAAAAGGTGCCTTGCAGGGTGCTCAAAAGTGGTATCGACTGTCAGCCGTGCTTTCGCACTGCTGAGCAAAAGCAATGCACGGTTAACCGCTGCATGCAGGTATTGAAACCTGACCAGGTATACGAAACTGTGGAGAGCGTAATCATCAGCGCAGGTCGAAGTCACTGATGCCGTGTCGAAAATTTGCATGAAGGCAGCCAAAATTTTACAGCCCGTGTTTTGATGAAAATTATAATCATTGCTTGATATTTGTTCATGGCTGCTGCAGGGCAGGGCAGGGCATATTATGAAAACTTGCGGGCAGGCCGTTCAAGAGGTGTGTAAATGAATAGAGATGTCATTATTAGCTGTGCTGTGACCGGCGCAGCAGATGCCTGGGACAGGCACCCAGACCTTCCCGTGACACCCGCGCAGATAGCACAAGCCGTGATTTCGGCCGCGAAGGCCGGTGCAGCGGTTGCCCACATCCACGTCCGCGATCCTGAAACCGGAAAAGGCTCCCGTGATGTCGAACTGTTCCGTCAGGTAGTGGAACGCGTGCGGGACAGCGACACCGATGTCATTATCAACCTGACTGCCGGCATGGGCGGCGCCTGGTTTCCGGGCGAAGAAGATCCGGCTTATCCCGGCCCCGGCACGGATATGATCGGGCCCGAGGAACGCCTGGCGCATGTCGAAGCCTTGCGGCCCGAGATCTGTAGTCTGGATTGCGGCACGATGAACTTCGGTCATAACGAGATCTACATCAGCACGCCGCAATACCTGTGGGACATGGCCGGGATGATCCAGAGCTGGGGAGTAAAGCCGGAGCTGGAAGTATTTGACCTCGGCCAGATCTGGTTCGCCCGGCAGATGATCGAAGGGGGTTTGATTGACAGCCCACCCCTGTTCCAAATTTGCATGGGTATTCCCTGGGGTGCGCCGCCGGACACCGAAAGCATGCTGGCTATGCGCAACGCACTTCCAGCGGAAGCCAACTGGGCCGGCTTTGCGATTGCACGCATGGAAATGCCCATGGTTGCACAAGCAGTGTTGCTGGGTGGCAATGTGCGCGTCGGACTGGAAGACAATTTGTATTTATCCAAAGGTGTGCTGGCTTCCAACGCACAATTGGTGGAACATGCAGTGGGGATCATCGAAAGCCTGGGTTCACGGGTCGTGGGCCCTGCACAGGCCCGCGAGCAACTCGGACTGAAGGCCTGATAGTCTTGATGAAGGCACCCAAACTCGACCGGGTTCTTTTCTTTTCAGCGGTTGTTGTCGTACTGGCTGCCTGTATTCCACTGGGCATGATGGAGGAGCGCGCAGCGCCGGTTGTGTCGGACCTCTACAACTGGATTGCCTCAAACATGGGCGTGTTCTACCAGTGTTTCGCTATCGGCACCATGTTGTTTCTTGCCTGGCTGACATTTGGGCGTTTTGGCCATATTCGCCTGGGTGGCGATAAACCGGATTTTTCCAATTTTTCGTGGGCGGGCATGCTGTTTTGTGCCGGCACCGGCGCATCACTACTGGTTTGGTCAGGCGTGGAGTGGGCGTTTTATTATGACTCCCCTCCATTTGGAGCCGAACCCCGCTCAACGGAAGCTATTGAATGGGCTGCAGCCTATGGCCCGTTTCACTGGGGAATAACCGCCTGGAGTTTCTACGCTCTGCCCACTATCGCCATCGCATACTCTTTCTACGTCAAGAAGATTCCTCATCTACGCGCCAGCACATCCCTGCACGCCATCCTGGGGCGTTCGGGAGAAAACAGTATGCTGGGCCGCCTGGTAGACCTGGCCGCCATGATTGCCTTACTGGGCGGGGCAGGCACTTCGCTGGGCGTAATTGCGCCCACGATCGCGGCGACCCTGGCAGAACTTTTCAGCATTGAAACGTCTTTTACGCTTGAACTGGGGGTGATGGTCGTTTGCATCGGGCTTTTTGCCATCAGCGTCTACCTGGGAATTGAAAAGGGCATCAAGCGGCTCAGTGATCTCAATGTTTATCTTGCATTGGGGTTCCTGACTTTTATCCTGATCGCCGGCCCAACCCTGTTTATTGTGAAGACCAGCGTCAATACGGTCGGATTCATGGCGGAGAATTTCATTCGCATGCTGACATGGACAGATCCCGTTGATAACGTGGGTTTTGTAGAATCATGGACCATTTTCTACTGGGCCTGGTGGATTGCTTTTGCGCTCCCTATCGGGATTTTCGTGACGCGTATTTCCCGCGGTAGAACAATTCGCCAGGTGGTGCTCTCCATGCTTCTTTTCGGCACCCTGGGCTGTTGGGTTTTCTACTTCATTCTTGGCAATTATTCGCTTTCACTTGAATTGGAAAGCGTTACCTCAGTGACAGAGAGCCTGGCGGAGAATGGGATGTACATTACCGTGGCCAATGTCATTTCGACCCTTCCACTGGGCGCACTGGCGCTGGCATGGTTCGCCCTGGTAAGCGTGATCTCTGTGGCTACGACTTATGATTCTGCATCCTATACGCTGGCTTCGACCGCAACCTGGGAATTGAAAGAGGGCAATGATCCCGCCCGCTGGCATCGCCTGTTCTGGGCAGCCGTGCTCGGCATGTTGCCGATTTTCATGATGTACGTGGGGGGGCTTGACGTGATCCGCTCGGCGGTCCTGATCGCCTCCTCGCCTTTGTTGTTTGTTGGTGTCGCAATGGCCGTTTCATTACGTAAATCCTTAAGAGCTGATGAGTCAGGGCCCGAACATGAATGAAATCGCTTTCCTGGACGCCACAGCGCAGGCCGGCCTGGTACGAAGCAAGGAAGTGTCGCCGGTAGAGCTGGTCGACGGTGCAATCGAACGGATTGAGCGGCTCAACCCCAGCCTCAACGCAGTCATTCACCCGCTGTACGAGCAGGCCCGGGAGGCTGCCAAATCACCAGCGACCGGTCCGTTTTCAGGTGTGCCCTTCCTGGTCAAGGATCTGGCCGCGGAATGCCAGGGTGCACCATTATCAGACGGTTCCAGGTTCACAGCCGGGCGTTATATTTCACCTGCCGACAGCGAACTGGTGCGGCGCTTCAAGGCGGCGGGGCTGCTTGTTCTTGGCAAGTCCAATACCTCGGAGTTCGGCTTGTTGCCGACAACCGAGCCGGAGCGATTTGGCCCGACGCGCAATCCATGGGACATCAGCCGCGGCCCGGGTGGGTCAAGCGGGGGATCAGCCGCTGCAGTGGCATCAGGCATGGTGCCGGCGGGGCACGCCAGCGACGGTGGAGGCTCGATCCGTATTCCGGCCTCGTGCTGCGGGCTGGTTGGCCTCAAGCCGACGCGGGGGCGCAACTCACTGGCGCCGGGTATCGGTGACATTGCGGGCGGCATCATACACGAACATGTGGTCACGAGATCCGTGCGCGACAGCGCGGCAATTCTCGATGCGACGTCCGGATCGATGCCGGGTGATCCTTATTTCCCATCCCGCCCGGAACGTCCATTCCTGGAAGAAACCAGGGAAGGCGCCTGGCGTGATGCCGGCCGCCTGAAGATTGGTTTTGGAACGGAGCCACTGAACGGCGCCATCACCCACCCGGAATGCGTAGCTGCTGCCAGGTCTGCTGCTTTGCTTTGTGAAGAACTGGGGCACGATGTCGTGGAGGCCTCTCCGAGCGTGAACAGCGGCATGATGTTCAAGTCATTTGGCCAGGTAATGACCGCTTACCTGGGCTGGAACATTGCCGCCTGGGAACGCCGCACCGGATATGTGCCGGCCGAAGTAGATTTCGAGGCTGTAACCTGGCGGATGTACCAGCACAGCAAGAAGCAGACCGGCGCAGATTATCTGCTGGCCTGGCAGGACTTGCACAAGTGCTGTCGCCAGTTTGCTGAATTTTTCTCTGAATACGACCTGTGGCTGTCTCCAACTCTTGCTCAGCCTCCGGTTCCGCTGGGTTATTTTGACTACAGCTACGAAACACGCATGCAGCACATTTCCCACCTGGGTGATTTCACCGGATTCACGCTGGTTTCCAATGCAAGCGGCCAGCCGGCCGTTTCACTGCCTTTGCACTGGACCCAAAATGGGGCAGGCGGCGGCTTACCGGTTGGCGTGCAGCTGACAGGGCGCTATGGTGACGAAGCCACATTGATTCGCCTGGCGGCGCAACTGGAGCAGGCCAGACCCTGGGCTCATCGCCGTCCTCCAGTGAGCGCAGTATCGCCCAGTGAGACAAAATGACGCAGTGGATTCAAGCGCGCGAAGTTGCCGGCCTGTTAAGGCCGGGAATGACTGTGTTTATTGCCGGCGGAACGGCCGAACCAAGGGAAATACTCGATGCCCTGTCTGAACAGGGTGAGTGCTGTGCGGGTGTTCGTTTTGTAGCTGTTTCTCTGCCGGGCATCAATCAGGTGGACTTCACGACTTTGAACGGCCAGGCGCAATCCACGGCCTTTTTCACGACGCCGGAAAATCGTGAATCCATAGCCACGGG
>PVMS01046625.1_pt1 | contig 17699 bp, 22 predicted proteins | sample 1853461 | NCBI WGS metagenome assembly PVMS01 (sample SAMN08582032, study PRJNA380276) | Marine sediment metagenome, whole genome shotgun sequencing project. | isolation source: ocean sediment barecode stripped | collected 2017 | reverse complement strand
ACAGGATCGCCTGGGGCCGGTTGAAATTCTGATCTGTAATCACGGTATTGGTTCGGCACATGAGACGGTGATCTGGGAGCAGGAGCCTGAGCTATGGCGCGACACAATGCGTATCAATCTGGATGGGCCTTATTTGCTGTCACAGGCAGTTGTTAAAGACATGATTATACAGGGTTACGGCCGGACAGGTGGCAGAATATGCCGGCAGTGCTTATAATAGCTCAAAACATGGTCTTCTGGGCCTGATGCGCTCGGTTGCTCAGGATGCAGGTAAGCACGGAGTGACTTCCAACGCGGTGCTGCCCGGCTGGGTGAGAACACCAATGGCCGAGACTTCAGCCAAAGCTGAAGCCGGGCAGCGTGGTATCTCAACGGACGAAGTGTGGGCGGAAAGAGCTGCGCTTTACCCTGCGGGCCGGGTGGTGAAACCCGAAGAAGTGGCCGAAGTGATTGCCTTCCTGGCATCCGAAGAATCCAGTGGAGTCAACGGGGAAGCCATTACCGTAGCCCTGGGAGGTATCTGTTGACCAAGGATCATGCTTTCTGAAAAGTTTACTTTTCATGCTCCATAGTTATAACTACTTTTCCTTTGGCATGAACTTCTTCCAGATACCGGAAAGCCTCAGCTGTATCGCTTAGTGGATAGGTTTTGTCAATGACTGGCTTTATCTTGCCCGATTCAATAAGCTCCTTCAGTACGACCAGATCCTTATTCTTTGGGACAGATAGGTATGTGCTTCCTTGCTGTTTTATGAACACAGATGATATGAGCGCTTGTATAATGTAACCTAGTCCACTTAGTGTAAAGTCCGTCTGGGTGTAATCAATGACGTGATCTGCACCGATCGCCCGGACCATTTCCAAATTCCGGGTACTGCAAACACCGGTCACTTCTGCCCCGAATGACTTAGCTATCTGAACAACATAGGTTCCCACCCCCCCTGAGGCACCATTAATTAAAATCTTATGGCCATCCTGCAATTAAACGCACCAAATAAGGAATCCCTTTCATAATGTATACATCACCAGCATGTAGGTCAGCTGCGTGAACCTTTACTAACACTTCGTAATCCTTTATTGCCGGTTTACCAATCTCCCTAAGTTCAAAGAAATCAGGTGAACCATACCCGCTTTGAAAGATTGCTTTCATACGTATTCCTCCTTATTTTTTGTTTTTGTATTTGAAGATGACGGTTTGGCTTTAATGCATGCCGCATTTATAAAACGTTGTTAAGAGTATCATTATAAGATAATAGTTTCCTTTTTAAAATAAAATCCAAAAGTTTCCATTTCATCCAAAATAGGGTTGTACATTTCTTTTGTAGATGGCATACACACTCCTATACTTGTAATTTTACCTTCTAAAATTAATTTTGCAGCAATAGCTGGTGGTAAGGAAACAGCTCTAGCCATTGCTGAATCACCATTTGGAATACCTTCATTCAGCATACTGGAAATTCGTTTCTCTCTCCTGTCTGAAAATTCAACAATCATTTCATTATGAACAATTATCATATCTTTTTCAGAGGGTTCATATGCCATTTTTTTCAACATCAAATCCACAAGGAGGTTTGAATTTGTGCCTCTACTTAGTGATATCTGAACATTATCAAATATTCCGAGCCAATCTAATTTTTTGACAAAATCATCGTTAATCTCCATACTTAATGCTTTCGCAAATTTCCTTTTTATTTCTCCCTCCGTTGAAGCGCCAATAAGTTCAGCAATAAATTGGCTGTATGTAGTATTCTCAAAACTCTTTTCTTCAGTGTTCTCAATCAATTTGATTTTCAGGAGATTTGTCATTGTGTTACAATAACCTGCAAATCGCAGCAACCCTTTGTAGATGGAAATATTCTCATCCAATCCAAACTCTTTTAAATAGCGAGTACTGTCGTTACTCGGATAAGTTTCAAATGTCCCAATCCCGTGTATGTCAACTAATCTATGATCCTCAAATTTTGCCGCTACTTCAATTACTTCTCCATCTATCTGATATGTTGCCGGTGATACAGCGGAACGCATAAGTCCGTTTGGATCCCATGAAAATTTATAGCCCCAAGGATTGCGATTATGCTCAAATGAAGGAATGCCTGCTCCAAAAGAGTCAATTTTAGTTATTTTGCCTCCCTCAGAATGGACTTCATCAATCATATGTTTTAAACCCATGTTGTCGAGCCCGGGATCTTCACCAAGTTCAGTTAGAATAAGAGTCTTTTGTTTTTTTGCTTCTTCATCAAAACGTTCGATTCCAGGATGTTTAAAGTCCGTTGTTATCATAGGTGTTTTGTGCTTCAGACATAATTCGGCAACTACTGTGTGACATGACCGTGGAATCATCACGATAACTATTTCAACATCCCGTATTATTTTATCTAAAGCATCAACTTGATCAATTGTCCAGCTAATTGAAGTGCCAAGAACCCTTCCTGCAATTACTTTCTGCGCCTTTGAAACGGTTCGTGTTGCAATAATAACTTCATATTTGCAAACATCAATGAAATAATCAACCATTGGTTTTACTACATAACCTGCTCCTAAAATTGCAACTTTTCTCATTTTTTAATCCTTTCTATTAAGTCATTTAATTTCTGTCATCAGTGTTCTGCAACGGTTCCGGGTATATGCTGACCCGGCTCTTTGCTTACCCAATGCTGTGTGTGGTTTTTAAATCTATCAGTATTTCTCTTAAATGATTCCTGATCAGGGAAAAGTGTGCTTCATGTTCAATTAAATGAAGTGTTGAATTAGGAAGCTGTTCTTTATAATACCTTCCCCTGTTTACCGGTGCCATTTTATCCTCATTACCATACCAAAGAGAAACCGGGTATTCAACAGACCTCAAATCCATATTCCAGTTTCTAACATATAGTTTCCATTCTTGCACAACTCCATCAATACCTTGTTTGTAGCTTTCAATACTGCCTTGAATAAAATCCCATCCAAATTCAGGATTTCTTATCATCAACTCTTTGTCGGGTTTTGGTAAATATTTTTGAAACTGTTTCATTCTTTTATCTGGATTATTTAATAATCCTTCATAGTCTTTTTGAATATATTTACGGAGTTTTTTTTCATTTTTCATTCCTGCAAACCAATGGATAATTTTAACAGGGAACCACATTCCTTTTAAGGTACCTTTATAATCATAAGGTGTAGCACCTGAAATAATGGAAGCTCTATCAATTCTCTCAGAATTAGTTTGCAAACATGCCAGTACATGAGGGGCCCCGCCTGACAAGCCAAAAATGGAAAAGTGATTAATTTTTAATGAATCTGCCAATTCTTCCACATCACTACTCCAATCCGGAAAGGATCTGTTTTCTTGAAACGAAGAAAGTCCTATTCCTGGTCGATCTGGTGAGATAATTCGTATTCCTAAACCAAGAGCGATGCTATCCATAAACCTGGATGATAATCTGCTTTCCTGTCCACCATGAAAATAAAATATTGGAAAACCTGTGGAATCTCCATATTGGGCGTATCCTAAAACACGTCCATCATACAAGGTTATTGTCAAGTCTGCTTCCAAAGAATAACAGTTATTATTTATGGCTACACTAAAAGTAGTAATTTGCCATGATGATACAAGAGAGACAAAAGTATGATCGCGGTTCAAGTAAAAAGCCGTTGAGCTCTCCTTTGCAAGAAGCAATGCCAGAATTTGATTGCATTAATCCTATGAAATACTTAATAAAAAGTTGATATCTATTTGGGCATTGATTCTGTTGTCAGGGGCAGAATTATATATCTTACAAATAACAGTTATCTTTACACCTTCAAATAAAGGACATAGATGAGTGAGAATAGGGAACAAGTATTTGAGAATGAGGAGTTCCAGGTGTTGTTAAGGAAATATGAGGATATGCGGAGTGGTACTCAGTCCATCTTTTTTGATGTAGAAGAGTTCGAGCAGATCATCGATTATTACCTGGACGATTTTCAATATGATGAAGCGAGGGAGGCTGCTAGGCTGGGTAAAAATCAGCATCCTGCATCTGTGGAGATCATGTATAAATTTATTCACATTTTCATTGAACAGGGACAGCCAAAGAAGGCACTTTCAATGTTGGAGGAGATCCCTGTCTGGGAAGAGAATAATCCTGAACGCTATTTTTTAAAAGGGACTGCCTTTTGTTTAACTGGAAAACTGAAAGAGGCTGAGTCTCAGTTTGACCGGGGTTTGGAAATATCATCCGATGAGACGTTTGATGCCCTGGTAAATATTTCCATTGCTTTTGAAAATGTACGTCATTTCGAATTGGCCATTAAGTACCTGATGCAGGCTTTCAGGCAACAACCTGAGAATCTGTCAGTACTTTACGATCTTGGTTACTTCTATGACCGGTTGCATCGGTTCGACGAAAGCCTGAAGTATTATCAGCAATATCTCGATTTGGATGCCTATTCAGACAATGTATGGTACAACATGGGAATTGTATACCATAAAATTGAACAGTTTGATAAGGCTGTGGATGCATACGATTTCTCAATTGCCATCAATCCTGACTATGCATCGGCTTACTTTAATAAGGCCAGTGTTTGTGTAAATGCAGGTAAGTTTGAAAGTGCCATTGAAACATACAGGGATTTCCTGGAGATCGATCCGGAGAGTACTCAGGCATACTGTTACATTGGTGATTGTTTCGATCAGATGAATCAACTGGATGATTCGCTGGCAGCATTCAGGAAGGTAATAGAACTCGACAACACCGATCCGGAAGGGTGGTTTGGTGCCGGGTTGATTTATAACCGTCAGAAGAGTTTCCAGGAAGCGATCACCTATATACGAAAAGCCATAGAATTTGATGGCAACAACCTGGATTACTGGTTAAATCTGGGGTACGCCAACGAAGACGATGGCCATATTGAAGAGGCTGTCAAGTGTTATGAGTTTGTGACAAGGACAGATGGTGCAGACCTGGATGGGTGGATGGCGCTTACAGGATTATTAATGAAAGAAGGGCAGTATGATAAAGCTCTGGGGTTTTTGAGGGAAACTTTTGTGCTCCATTCAAAGGAAGCTGCTGTTAAAATGAAGATGGCCGTTTGTCATTTAAAGTTGGGTGAGCCGAAACTTGCAGAAAAGTTCCTGGAGGAGGCGCTTGCTTCCAATGGTTCACTTGATTCAGAAATTAAGTATTATTTTCCTGAAGGTACCGGTGATAAGGAGACAGAACGAATTATCCAAAAATTTCAAAAATAAGATCTGAATGAATTTCAATATCAATCACGTACCGGAGCGGACTTCGGGCGAGCGTTCTAACGGTTTAACCATGATGATGGACAAGGGTTTGAGTCTGAAAGAGGCCGAACATTTCATCGAGTCCAGTGCGCCATATACCGATCTGGTGAAGCTGGCTTTTGGAACCGCGTTGATAACCAGGGATTTGAAGAAGAAAGTGGATCTCTATAAATCGGCAGGATTAAAGCCTTATTTTGGAGGAACTCTTTTTGAATTATTTTTTGTCAGGAACCAGTTTGACGATTACAGGCGATTTGTAGAGGAGTCCGGATTAGGTAATGTGGAGGTGTCTGATGGTACCATTAAAATGGAGCATGAAGAGAAACTGGAGTGCATACGGATCCTGGCAAAGGATTTTGAAGTGCTTTCAGAGATTGGCAGCAAGGTAAAAGGGGTAGAGTTATCCAATGAGGTCTGGGTAAGCCAGATGAAATCTGAACTGGAAAACGGATCATGGAAAGTAATTGCCGAGGCCAGGGAAAGTGGGACCATTGGTCTTTATGATTCAGAGGGGAAGGCCAATCAGGAGCTCATTGATGACATCATGAAGAAATCTCTGTGAATGATGTACTGTGGGAAGCTCCAATTAAATCGCAGCAAACCATGTTTATTAAAATGCTGGGAGCCAACGTCAACCTGGGGAATATTGCACCTGTAGAAGTAGTTTCTCTTGAGGCTCTTCGGTGTGGGTTGCGCGGTGATACTTTTTTCGATGTTCTTCCCGATGAGTTTCAATTCAGAAAACAGTAGATTTTGAAAAATTATATAAAGAAATACCTGTTTATTACGCTGAGAGGCATGGGAATGGGTGCGGCTGATGTGGTCCCTGGGGTTTCAGGTGGGACAATTGCTTTCATAACGGGTATATACGAAGAGTTGGTGTATTCCATCAAAAGCATCAATGTGGAAGCCCTGAAGCTATTTTTTACAGGGCAATTGAAGTCGTTCTGGAAACATATCAACGGGAATTTTTTACTTGCTGTTTTTGCCGGGGTCTTTATTTCTGTGTTATCACTGGCTAAGGTGCTGGAGTATTTGTTGGAACACCAGCCCATTCTGATCTGGTCGTTTTTCTTTGGCCTGATCCTGGCATCTTCTTATGTGGTCTCCAGGAAGATTACACATTGGGAGTATCCCAAGATAGTGGCCCTTGTTGCGGGTATTGGGATTGCATTCTATATCACAAGTGTTACTCCAACCACCACAACAGATGCTTCCTGGTTTGTAATACTGGCCGGTGCTCTGGCCAGCTGTGCCATGATATTACCGGGGATTTCAGGAAGTTTCATCCTGCTCTTACTGGGGAAATACTCCTTTGCTCTTCATGCAGTGAATGAGCGAATTATACTGGATCTGGCTTTACTGGGATCTGGGGCTGTAGTTGGACTTATACTCTTTGCAAATCTGCTTTCCTGGCTGTTAAAGAAATACCACGATGTTACCATAGCTGTGCTGGTTGGATTTATGATTGGATCTCTCAATAAAATATGGCCGTGGAAGGAAACGCTTAAAACCATCCTTGTGGATGGAGAGATTAAACCACTAGTGGAAAAGAACATATTGCCTTCACTGGGAAATCCCGGTGACAGGTTATGGATGGCTCTTGTAATGGTTGGGGTCGGAATTGCACTGATCCTGCTGATCGAATTAATCCTGCCAAAGAATCCGAAAAAACTGAGTACTAGCCACTGAGTACTAATACACTACTATGAGGAAATTCGGACTTATCGGTTATCCCCTGGGACATAGTTTTTCAGTTCCTTACTTCGAGGGTAAGTTTCAGGCGGAAGGTATCGATGCTGAGTATAAGAATTATCCCATGGAGGATATCTCTGGGTTCAGTGCCCTTATCAGGGAGCAGGACGATTTGACCGGGCTCAATGTGACGGTTCCCTACAAAGAGAAAATCATACCTTTTCTCGATGCACTAAGCCACAAAGCAAGGCTCATACAGGCAGTGAATACCATCTGCTTTTGCAGAAAAAAAGGAAGGCTCAATTTAATTGGACACAATACGGATATCCATGGTTTTGGGAAATCTCTGAAAGAACATTTGAAAGAGCATCATACTGCAGCCCTTGTGCTGGGGACGGGTGGATCCTCCAAAGCTGTTACTTTTGTGCTGTCTGAACTTGGAATAGGCTATCAAATGGTAAGTCGTACACCGGGGGAGGAGAGGCTAACTTATTCTGAGCTTGATGATACAATTATTAAGAATACCCCGGTTATTATCAATACAACTCCACTGGGTATGCATCCCAAATTAGAATCGTTTCCGGATATCCCATATGGGGCTATTTCATCCGGTCACCTGCTTTTTGATCTCGTCTACAATCCGGATAAAACCCGGTTTTTATCCATGGGAGAGGAGCAGGGAGCCATCATTGTGAATGGATCCGATATGCTGGTATACCAGGCAGAGGGATCATGGGAGATATGGAACCGAAAGGATGAAAAATAAATTCACAAAAGCGTTTTCCATTTCCTCGTTTGATCTGAATCCACGGGGCCAGGCGAGGTTAACCACCATCGCCAATTTTTTCCAGGAGATGGCCTATCACGATGCAGGGAAACTTGGCTTCGGGTATGAGGATATGAATCAGCGACAGACCATGTGGGTCCTGTCAAGGATGAGGATCAGGATTAATAAATACCCGGTTTGGGATGACCTTGTTCATGTGGAGACCTGGCACAAAGGAATGGACCGGCTTTTCGGTATAAGGGATTTCCGGGTCAACGACAGTAACGGAAATCTACTGGGTATGGCCAGCAGTGCATGGCTGATTCTGGATATCCAGACCAGAAGGCCAGTAAGGCCTGCTGATGATGTATTAAAACAGAGCCAGGGAGATGATTCAGTCTTTGAAGAAAAGCTTGGCAAGATTCAACTTCCCGATAATTTGGAAGTAATTACTGGCAGGGAGGTCAGGTTTTCTGACCTGGATATTGTCGGACATGTGAACAATGTAAAATACATGGAATGGTGCATCGATGCAGCCATGATCCAGAGCGATCTTCAGGGTGAGGTCAGGGAACTGGAAATTAACTTTATACTTGAAGCGCTTCACGGTGATAAGGTAGTAATCAGCGGAACCCCTTTATCCGGAAATGATTTTCCTCGGGAATCCTTTTTTGTTGTACGAAGAGAAGGAAATGGACAGGAAATAATGCGAACCCGGTTGATATTGGACTAGAGATCATCGTATTCAATATCAACCAGGAACAAGCCCTGTGAAGGTGCTGATTGACCAGCTTTACCACGATCTTTTGCTTCAACGATTTTTTGGAAACCGGCCATGTCCAGTTTGCCGAGTCCTACGTTCAACAGAGTGCCTACCAGTGATCTAACCATATTTCTCAGGAAACGATCGGCCTGTATTTCAAATAGATATCCATGATCCACAACTTTCCACTCAGCCCTGGTAACTCTGCAATTATTGGTTTTAACATCCGTATGTAGTTTGCTGAAACTGGTAAAATCAACAGTTGATTTAATGACCTCGCAACAACGGTCAATCTCTTTGGTGTTTAGGCTCCCATAGATGTAATTGGTGTAGTTCCTGGTATAGATAGGTTTTACGGTTGAGAAGTGGTAATGGTAGGTGCGGGACCTGGCAGAAAAGCGGGCATGCAAGTCATCCGGAACCAAAAAGATCTTATACACCACGATATCAAGTGGCAGGAAACGGTTTAGTTTAAAAACGAATTGTTCTGAGGCAGGATTTGATTCCACATCAAAATGGGCCATAAAATTTGAAGCATGTACACCTGTATCTGTGCGACCGGCACCGGTGACATTTATCTCCCCCTTCAGGAGAGTAGAAAGCGCTTTTTCCAATACCTGCTGAACGGTTTTTCCGTTGGGCTGAACCTGCCAGCCGCAATAGTCCGTACCATCGTACGCCATATGAATGAAAAACCTGGGCATAAACCAACCTTATTTGCCCAAAATTACCCTTTTCTTAACATTTTTTAACCCCTCATCCCTTTCTTATGCACTTTTTCACAGCTATTTTTGTGCTCAATGGGTATGCGTAAGCTTATCGAGATGATTATTAACTAAAAAGAATCCATAAATGAGTCAGGACGTAAACATCAAGGAACTCAATGAGAGGATCAAGAAGGAAAGTGAGTTCGTAGATCTGATCACACTGGAGATACAGAAAGTGATAATAGGTCAGAAGGGTCTTGTTGAAAGGCTATTGATCGGTCTGCTGTCTGATGGGCATATTTTGTTGGAAGGAGTACCCGGACTGGCCAAGACGCTGGCCATCAATACTCTTTCACAGACCATAGATGCTGCATTTAGCAGGATACAGTTCACACCCGATCTATTGCCTGCCGATTTATTGGGAACCATGATTTACAGTCAGAAGAAAGAAGAATTCATTGTAAAGAAAGGTCCCATTTTTGCTAATATGGTCCTGGCCGATGAGATAAACCGCTCTCCTGCCAAAGTTCAGAGCGCTCTTCTGGAAGCGATGCAGGAAAAGCAGGTAACCATAGGGGATAAGACCTATAAGCTGGAGCGCCCTTTCCTGGTGCTCGCAACACAGAATCCCCTTGAGCAGGAGGGAACATACCCTCTGCCCGAAGCGCAGGTTGACCGTTTTATGATGAAAGTGATTGTGAACTACCCAACCCGGGATGAGGAGCGGCTCATTGTTCGGGAGAACCTGGCAAGTGTATTTCCCACCGTTAACAAGATTCTGAAGCCTGCGGACATTATGAATGCCAGGAAGATTGTCAAAGAGGTTTACCTGGATGAAAAAATTGAGAACTACATTCTCGACATTGTTTTTGCCACCCGTAATCCTGATGAGGCAGGACTGGCACAGTTTGTGCCTCTTATTCATTATGGAGGATCACCACGTGCCAGCATCAACCTTGCCAGGGCTGCAAAAGCCTATGCATTTATTCGGCGCAGGGGATATGTAGTACCCGAGGACGTGAGAGCCATTTGCTATGACGTATTAAGGCACCGGATAGGTTTAACCTACGAAGCAGAAGCAGAGAACATAACCACCGAGAATATTATTTCTGAGATCCTCAATAACGTAGAAGTTCCATAGCCAGACACCTAATGCAAATAAAACTGATCATACCTGTAATTCTGCTCACTGTTTGTCTCTCCATGAGTGCACAGTCACTGATCGGTTTGCCAAAAGAAGAAGTGAAAGTTCTTATAAAGAAGGATCATAAAGAGTTCAGACGTGATAATTCAATCGTGAAGCAACAGTTTAATTATCTGAAGTATGTTAATGGAATCCGGACGCGTACCTGGATTCTCCATTTTACGGATGAAGACATCTGTAAAACTTCAAAACTGGTTTGTGACTATAATGAATACGACGAAGTGTTGGAGGATCTGTCCTCCTCATATGCGAAGATTGGTGATTCTGTATGGGAATATATGTTAGAGGATGATACCATCCACATTACACTGGTAAAGCTGGAGTGGTACTTTACAGTGAGGGAATCAAGAAAGAAGTAGGGAAGTGGAAACAAAAGATCTCTTAAAAAAGGTTCGAAAGATTGAGATTAAGACACGGGGACTCACCCGGCAGATCTTTGCTGGTGAGTACCATAGTGCTTACAAGGGACGTGGTATGACTTTTTCTGAAGTACGTGAGTATCAGTATGGCGATGATATCCGCACAATTGACTGGAACGTAACAGCACGTTTTAACCACCCGTTTGTGAAGATCTTTGAAGAAGAGAGGGAACTTACCGTAATGTTGCTGATCGATGTGAGCGCATCAGGTGATTTTGGAACCCAGACTCAGCTCAAGCGCAACCTGATTACCGAAATCGCAGCCGTGTTATCATTCTCTGCCATTGAAAACAATGATAAGATTGGTGTGATTATGTTTAGTGACCGCATTGAAAAATTCATCCCCCCCAAGAAAGGTCGCAAGCATATTCTAAGGATTATAAGGGAACTTATTGAGATTCAACCCGAAAGCAATGGTACAGATATATCAGAAAGTCTGAGGTTTTTAACCAATGCCATTAAAAAAACGTTGCACAGCTTTCCTGATCTCCGATTTTAGAGACAAAGGGTATGCCCGTTCGCTCCAGGTGGCCAATAACAAACACGATGTGGCTGCTCTCCATGTTTACGACGTGAGGGAAACTTCACTTCCCCCGGTTGGGCTGGTGCGGGTGCTTGATGCAGAATCGGGAAGAGAGCGCTGGATCGATACCAACAGGAGAATTGTTCGTGAGAGTTATTCCATGAAATGGGGGAGTCATCTGGAGATGATAAAGGAGATATTCACAATGGCTGGTGTAGATCATGTTTCCCTCCGGACAGGTGAAGATTATGTGAAACCCCTAATGAGGCTTTTCAAGAAGAGATAGTATGAAGTCGGCTACCCTATTTGTCATATCAGCGATGCTTTATCTGATGCCTTCAGCAGTTAATGCACAGCTTATTAGCGTACAGTCCCAGTTGAGCTCCGATTCTATGATGATCGGTGACCAGGTGGTGTATAACCTGCGTGTGGATGCTGCGGATGCTGTGGAATTCCTGCTTCCTGCGATCCAGGATACACTGAGTGGCAACCTGGAAGTCCTGTTCCGAATCTCCTCCGATACGGTAATGCAAGAGGGGAGACGGGTAGTTAATCACAGCTATATGATCACAGGATTCGAAGCGGGTATGCAGCTGGTTCCGGCCCAGGAAGTATTATATAGTGCTGGTGAACTAGTGGATACCGCACTGAGCATGCCTCTGATCATTCAGGTCTTTGACCCTGTAATTGATACTTCCCAACAGATTAAACCCATTAAGCCCCCCATTAATACGCCCCTGACATTCAAGGAAGTACTTCCCTGGACCGGCATTGGTCTGGGAGCATTGCTGGCGGTTATCCTTGTCATTTATCTGATTCGGAGATATGGCAAAGGCGCAGATGGCCAGGTTGGAATGGCTCAGGAACCATTGGAACCGGCACACATCATTGCTTTCAGGGAGTTGGACCGATTAAAAGCAGGTAAAGTTTGGGAAAAGGGCGAGGTAAAACGATATTATTCCTCGCTTACCAATATTACACGCCATTACATCGAACGTCAGTATGGCATTCCTGCCATGGAGCGAACCACTGAAGAGATAATGCGTGCTTTCAGGAATTCCAACCTTGATGACAGCCTGTTGGATGATATGCTCAGGGATCTTCTCGAACTGGCCGACCTGGTTAAATTTGCAAAAGAGGATCCACTTCCTGTGGATAATCAAACCAACCTGAATAACGCCTATATATTTATTCAAAAAACTTACCCGTTGTTTTATAATGAACAGATGAAAGAGGAGGCAGGAAATGGGTAATATAGAATTTACATATCCGGCTTTCTTCTATGGGCTGATCCTTCTGCCGTTGATGGTTGCCTGGTACATTTGGAGGGGTAGAAGAGGGACTGCCCCTATGAAGCTTTCTGGATTTGAGAACCTGGATGAACGCATTGGCTCATCCAGGATATGGCTCAGGCACGGACTGTTTTTAATCAGGCTTACTGTGGTTGGACTCATCATCACGGTTCTGGCGCGTCCCCAATCATCAAATAAATGGGAGCAGGTCACCACAGAGGGCATTGATATAGTTCTATGCATGGATGTGTCGGGGAGTATGCGTGCCATGGATTTTAAACCCAACAGGCTGGAAGCATCAAAAAATGTGGGGATTGAGTTTGTCAATGCACGACAGGATGACCGGTTTGGATTGGTCGTATTTGCCGGTGAGAGTTTTACCCAGTGTCCAATGACCACCGACCGGTCAGTGGTGGTGAATTTTTTAAAAGAGATCGATTTTGGGGTGATCGAAGACGGAACAGCCATTGGCATGGGGCTTGCTACGGCTGTGAACCGGATCAAGGAGAGCAAAGCTGTTAGTAAGGTGATTATATTACTTACCGACGGTGTAAATAACAGGGGTGATATAGGACCCGTAACATCGGCCGAAATAGCAGCCAGCTACGGGATCCGGGTCTATACGGTTGGGGTGGGATCAATGGGAAATGCGCCAATTCCTGTTCAGGATATGTTTGGTAGGACGGTGACCCGAAATATGCCTGTTGAAATTGATGAAGAGGTGCTTCAGCAGATAGCATTAACCACCGATGGAGCCTATTTCCGGGCCACCAACAACAACAAGCTCCGGGAGATATACCAGGAGATTGATCAATTGGAGAAGACCAAACTGGATGTGAAACACTTTAGTAAGAAGAAGGAAGAGTATTTTCCATTTCTCCTTGTGGCCATGATTTTGTTGCTGCTTGAGATCTTTCTGAGATATACAGTATTTAGAATTATACCATAGGAAATGATTCATTTCGCACATAAAGAGATTTTGTGGTTCCTGCTGGCGGTTCTCTTGCTGCTGTTTGGATACAGGCTCTACTGGAAACACCGCAAACGTTCACTGGCCAGGTTAGGAGACAGTTTACTTCTGGACAGCCTGATGCCGGATGCTTCACCGGCTGCGCATCACTGGAAATTCGTCATGTTGTTTTTGGGGGCATCCCTTCTGATTATAGCAGCCTCTGGTCCCAGGATTGGATCAAAGCTTGAAGAGGTGGAGCAGAAAGGTCGGGAAATCATCATCGCACTGGATGTATCCAATAGCATGCTTGCTGAAGATATCAAACCTTCAAGACTGGAGCGATCCAAGCAGATGATTAACCGGATGGTGGACCGGATGACAAATGATAAAGTGGGGCTCATAGTATTTGCCGGTGATGCCTATACCCAAATCCCCATTACTGATGACTATCCAAGTGTTAAAATGTTTCTATCAGGTGCAGGTCCCGATATGGTTTCCAAGCAGGGAACGGCCATCGGTTCTGCCATTAAGCTCGCTTCCAGATCATTTTCAACCAGCCAGGATGAGCGCCTCGAAGGCGAGCGCGGCCCCAGTCAGGCAATTGTGGTGATCACAGATGGGGAGAACCATGAGGATGATGCAGTGGGAGAAGCAACCAAAGCTGCTGAACAAGGAATTCGAGTCTATACAGTCGGATTGGGAGATCCTAACGGTGTCCCGATCCCCCTTCGACCCGGAAGCAGCTCGAACCGAAAGGACAAGGATGGCCAGGTGGTGGTCAGTAAGCTTAATGATAAACTGTTGATTGAAATTGCTGCAGCCGGAGGCGGTGCATATATTGCCGGAGACCGGATTAACAGTCTGATTGATGAACTGGACCAACTGCAGCGAACTGAACTCAAATCCCGTGTATTTGCCGAATTTGCTGAAAGGTTTCAGTATTTTGCAGGCTTTGCGTTGCTCTTTCTGGTCCTGGAATTTTTTATAAGGTCCAGAAAAAATTTGTATCTGGAACGCCTTAACCTGTTCAAAACAAAATAGAGAGACAATGATAAAAAGGTATTGTACCATAACCGTGCTCATTCTTTTTACCCTTTCTGCTTTTGCTCAGAAGGAGAGGAAAGTGATTCGTCAGGGTGTTAAATCCTACCAGGAAGGAGATTTCAGTGAAGCAGAGGTGCAGTTTCGGAAGGCACAGGATCTTAATTTGGAATCCTTTGAAGCCGACTTCAATACCGGGACTGCCCTGTATGGCCAGGAGAAATATGAGGAGACCGTGAAGCAATACGAGAAACTGGTTGAAGAGAGCACGGATCCTGAGACCACAGCCAGCATCTGGCACAACATCGGCAACAGCCTGCTGGAAGCTCAGCAATATGAGCCAAGCATAGAAGCTTATAAAAGCAGCCTCAGAAATAATCCCGGGGATATCGATACAAAATATAACCTGGCTTACGCAAAAAGAAAGCTGAAGGAGCAACAGCAACAACAACAGGATAATCAGGACCAGCAGGATCAGGATCAACAGGATAATGAGAACGAGGACCAACAGGAAAAAGAAGATCAGGATCAACAGGATAAAGAGAACCAGGATCAACAGGAAAAAGAAGATCAGGATCAGCAGGATAAAGAGAACCAGGATCAGGATCAACAGGATCAGCAACCCAAACCTCAGGAAATTTCTAAGGAGGATGCTGAACGGATACTTAATGCCATTCAGCAGCAGGAGAAAGATGTGAAAGAGAAGGTGGATAAGAAAAAAGCTGCTGCCGCAAAAGTAAAAACAGAAAAGGATTGGTAAATTAAGGGAATGAAAGAGAAGCTACTTGCACTGGTACTAACATTCATTCTGTTCAGCACTGGATTGAACGGACAGGATGAATCTTTCACGGCTTCTGCACCTGCTGTAGTCAAGGTAGGGGAGCAGTTCCAGTATGTGGTCCAGGGTTCTAAGAGGGGTGACCTAACGCTTCCCAGCATGAGGGATTATCAATTGCTGGCCGGTCCGTTTTCTTCCTTTTCATCCCACTCTCAATGGGTCAACGGCAAAATGACCATGGAAACTGTGGTCACTTACACCCATATCTTGAGAGCAATCAACGAAGGCACATTTACCATTCCGGCATCCACCATTAAGGTTGGCAGGAAAGAGTTCAAAACCAACGAAATTGTAATGGTTGTCAATGCCGCAGATGCTCCGGCAAATACAACCACACCCGGAGCTGGCAATCCCCGGAATCAAGATCCAGATGCTGAAGCCCGGGCCGGTGAAGCACAAACTGCAGGACCAACCGGTGCTGAATCTGCTGGCAACCAGAATAGCAAACTTGTATTTCTACGGGTAATTCCTTCCAAAAGAGAAATCTATGTAGGAGAGCAAATAGTAGCCGGACTAAAGGTCTATACCCGGGTAAACACCAGGCCCGCCTCTTCATCGAGGGATATCCCCTACGAAGGATTTTATAAAAAATCACTGGATCCTGATGCTACTGCCCAGCGACAGGATATCGGGGGAGAACAATATGTGACACAGGTGATTCAGAGGCATATCCTGATCCCTCAGAAATCGGGAGACATTGTAATTCCTCCTTATGAGTCGGAATGGATGATCCAGCAAAAGGTACAACGACGGAGAAGCAACAGTGTTTTTGACAATTTTTTCGATGATCCTGTTTTTAATGGTTATCAGGATGTACCTGTTAAGCTGTCCACACCGCGGGTTACAATGCATGTTATTCCGCTACCATCAGGATCTCCGGAAAGTTTTACCGGGGCAGTTGGAAATTTTTCAATGAATGCCTCCCTGTCGGTTAATGAGATTGAGGTCAATGAAGCTCTAAGTCTGAAGATCACCATCAGGGGAACAGGTAACCTGCCACTGCTTGGAGAACCCAAGGTGAATCTGCCTCCCGATCACGATCTCTACGATGTTACCAAGAAACTGAATACAAGCACATCCGGTAACCGGATCAATGGATCGGTTTCATTTGAATATCCCATCGTGGCCAGGCATGCAGGCCGGTTCAGAATACCTCCCGTCCAGTTTTCATGGTTCGATCCCACCACCAGAAGATACCGTTCGGCCACAAGCAAAGAGTTCAATTTTACAGTACTGAAACCCGAAACCGAGGAGGGTACCGGAAGTGTATATATACCGGGTGTAAATCGTGAAATTGTAGAAAACCTGGGAACCGACATCAGGGATATATCAAGAACTTCGCCTCTGTTTACGCCTCTTGCCAGTTCAATCTTTTCCACCAAATGGTATCGTTTGATTTACCCCGGCGCACTCCTGGTAAGCTTAATCCTGATCGTGCTTATGCGACTTGTAGCCCGAAGGAATGCTGATCTGACACTGGTACGTAACCGGCAGGCCAACCGTTCGGCCGGGGCACGCCTGAAAAGAGCCGACCGGCTAAGGAAAACGGAGAACCACGATGACTTTTATGAGGAGGTGGGGAAAGCCGTTTGGGGATACCTCTCCGATAAATTGAATATTGAAACTTCCGGTCTCTCAAGGGAAGCAGTAACTGCTCAATTAAGCCGCAATAAAATATCAGAGGATTTGAAGTCCGAATTGCTCAGAATCATGGATGGGAGTGAGTTCTCACGATTTGCACCCTCCTCCGAAAAGACCGATGTGAATCAGTTCTACAAAGATGCAGTGAGCTTAATCAGAAATCTTGAAAATAAACTGAAATGAAAAGAGCATATCTGATACTGGTTATGTCCGTGTTGCTAAGTGAATTATTAGCATCCTCCGACTCCCTGTTTCAGAGCGCCAATCAGCGTTATCAGGAAGGGAACTATGAAAAGGCACTCGAGGATTACAGGAAAATTTCAGAATCCGGGCTGGAATCAGCTGACCTCTACTACAACATGGGGAACGCAGCTTATCGCTCAAATAGCATAGGGTACGCTATCCTCTATTATGAAAAGGCCCTGAAAATGGAGCCGGCTCACGATGATGCCGGTAATAACCTTGAGTTTGCGGCCCGGTATCAGGTGGATACCTTTGAAGAGGTACCAGAGTTATTCCTCCGCATATGGATCGTCTGATGCTTCAGAGCATGTCGGAACGGACCTGGAGCATATTGGCCCTTATCTTCTTTTTGCTGATATTATCCAGCTTT
>PVMS01166912.1_pt1 | contig 17701 bp, 15 predicted proteins | sample 1853461 | NCBI WGS metagenome assembly PVMS01 (sample SAMN08582032, study PRJNA380276) | Marine sediment metagenome, whole genome shotgun sequencing project. | isolation source: ocean sediment barecode stripped | collected 2017 | reverse complement strand
TCTTCAAGATTCAGGCGGTAGCCCAGGCCACGGACCGTTTCAATCATTGAACTACCGGAATCTCTGTCGATGGAGAGGAAATCAAGTTGACGGCCAAGGAACTGGCCATCATGGAGTTGTTGATGAGCAATACAGGCACTTTGTTCAGCCGTGAGCGCATTCTGAATAATATCTGGGGACTCAACATGGACCCGCTGACCAATGTAGTGGATGTTTATATCGGCAAACTGCGGAAGAAAATCGACAGAGGTTCCGGTAGTTCAATGATTGAAACGGTCCGTGGCCTGGGCTACCGCCTGAATCTTGAAGAAAAAGTTTAATCTTGTTTCATTAAAAATTTAATCTGCGTTCATCCTCATTTCAATATCTGTTTAGCCGAACGAACTAGTATGTAGTCGTGGTCCCTGGTTTCTTACTCAGTATATCCCGTGTTGACCTCAAGGGAATCAAGGATCTCGCAAGAACCGGACTAACGACTCTGTGCTTTCCAAGGGTGGCGAGAATAGCCGACGAAGGTAGAAAGGCGGTCGGTTACTGAGCCGTGGACGTACCACAGCAGTTGGAATGGACGCGAACAGCTAGTAATACGAGGTTCAGAGTGTTGACCGATATGGGTATCGTCACCGCTTCATACGGATAATGAAGCGGTGAGTTTTTGTCCGCCAGATAAAAACCTTTCAATCAGCAATGTCATATCTCACGTGAGTTGACGACAGCACTGCCTTTCCTTGAAATTCCTGTTCTCCGTATTGCACCGTTGCCGGTGACAGATAGATCATCGTGGGCTGTGGCTGTATTTCCAGTTCCAGTTGTCCGGTAAAAAAATCTGCGTCATCCCCCGTAAATGCACGTTCAACATCGCCAACCGTCAGCCCGATCGAGCAGTTGGCCAGGAGACTGGGGTTGCGCCCGAAGACAGATTCCAGCGGTGACGGTTTGATTTCAAGCGGCACCAGGTAACCGGACCAGTTGGCAGTAAAGGCATTGCCATCCTGTGACAGGGTGGTCAACATGCTGTTGACCGCTGGTGAAGAAACAACCCGGCTGCTGAAGGGGGCTTTCCAGTCAGTAATGCAACTGGCCAGTGCCTGGGGTAATTTGCCAGGGCTGAATTTAAGCTTGCCTCCAAGTTTCATGTTGGACTTTAGCCGCATATCCATTTTCAGGCGGGTGAAATCACCGTCGATACTGATATTGGAGAAAACGACACTCAGCCGGCCCTGGGCGGCTGCCTGTGCCTCAGATGTTGCCAGTGGGCTCCCTTTATTGAGCGAAGCAATGCTGCTTTTAACGGCTTCACAGGCCAATTGCTCAAAGCCTGATTCAATTTCACAGCTACGCAATGCTTGCGCACCCAACTGCTCACAATCCAGCTTCTCGGCCTCGGCATTGGCAATACAATTCGTCCAGTCAGCTTCGTATTTGCTGTTCTGGCGGTCCCGGGCCGCTTCGCAAATGGGGTCTTCAGCCTCGTTGACACAGCGATTGTTCAGCGGGTTGCGAAACAGGCACGACGAACAATCACGCGTGTCTCTGAGCCGTTTGCATTGCGTAAGCGATACTGCACACGACGGCGCAGGTGGGCAACTGAGATGTTCACAGACGATGTCTGCAGCCTCAAATGGCAGCACCTGTGCCGAAAAATGCATTTCCGGCAGGGCAGCCTGATCTACACCGGCTTCAAGGTGCAAACCAGTCAGGGAAGCCTGTATTACGTCGCGCAAATTTGTCCGCCTGACTTCAATGAGCGCAATGTCCGGTTTGTCTTCGGAGATGGAAAAATCAGCCGTCCTGGTGTTGAATTGTTTGCGCAGCGCCGCGAAAGTCCGGTTTGCACTGGCCTGGTCCACTTGCGGCATGATTCCTTCTGTTTCAGTTGTGCGTATTGACTGGGAGTGAAAGATACAACCCGATTCTTTATCCACCACCAGAACTTTCCAGTGGGAGGCGCCAGTTCGCGTATCATCGTTAGACGACCACGTTCTCCAGCGCTCACTGGGTTCCACACTCAGCTCTTCAACCTGCAATAGCTGTCCGTCCGCAAACCAGTAATGAATGATGGTCAGCGGTCGCGTTGCACCGGAAATTTCCGAATAGAAATATCGTACATCTTCCCCATTGTTCATGTTGCGGGCGAGGCTTACGGGCTCGCGCCCTTCGATGCTGCTCGTAAACCCGCCCCTTGATACCGTAATGTCGGCGGGGCAGAAGGATAAATTCGGGTTGAATTCAAGATCAAGTGCAATGGATGTGACCGCAGGCTCTATCAGCATTGCGCTGCCACGCACTATGAATATACCGTTGAGCTGTTGCGCTTCAGTGACAACAGAATCTGTAAAACCGGGCAAGGAAACACCGACCTCAATCTTGCCCAGCGGCACCGCGTTTAGCGGTATGGTGTTGTTGTCATCCAGTATCAATGAGTCTGCTATATCTGCGTTCAGACGCTGCAGTAATAGCTGATTCAATTCCGGGGTGGCTACGGCGTAGGTTCCCTGATCAAATGAAAAATCGCGCGAGTTGATTTGAAGTTGATCGAAGTGTGGGAACCATTCAAGACGGTTGCCACTGAAATCCAGAGAAACATCGCCGAAAACGAACGCGGAAATGACATTCCCGGTAGTGTCGGTAATTTCCAGCACTGATTCCAAAGCAATGTACTGCTTGTTAAAACGTACCTTAAGATTGCTCAGAGAAAATGTCAGGGAAAGCGCCACCTGTGATTCAAGCCCGCTGGTTATCTGCTCAGCCAGCCTGCGATTATTCAGTTTAACCAGCGTGTCGATCTCTTCCAGTTCCAGCAAGGCATGTTCGGCACTGGCCACACGCTGACTCTGGAGGGAAGGCTTTTGGATCACTGGCCCGGTAGGTTGCACCACGGTACAGCCAATTACCCATTGCGTGACAACAGCGAGGCACAGGATGCGAGTCAACATGTTTAGCATGCTGCTCTCAAGCTCTCAACCTGCTGCCTGCCCCCGGCCTGGAAAAGTGATAAGTCATGGATATTTGTTAATGAACCCGTAGGATATGGCCCTCTATTGTGCTTAGCGGCATCGGTAAAATCAATATTGCTTGCCATAAGCAGAAAAATACTCCTGCAGACATGAACCCGTGCAACATGGTAGATCACCGGCTTCGATACTGTTCAAGCAGCTCAAGAATTTCAGGGTGATCGCTTAATTTCGCGAGGTCACGCGCTGTTTTATGGTCACTGTCTACAAGCCGCGAATCTGCGCCAGCTTCAAGCAATAAAACGGCTGCATCACCCTGGCCTGTAATCGTAGCTCGCATGAGAGCGCTCTGGCCCTGCTGGTTCCTGATATCGAGATCAGCACCGGCTTCGATCAGAATGCGCAGGACTTCCAGGTGCTCGGCACCTGCACCAGTTGCCACGACGACGGCGACAAGGACAGCGATCACCTGCTGACCACCGCCCAGTGCGACGATTGTCACACCACCAACGCCTGGCTGCCGGCCTCCTTCGACCACTCCGGCGTCACGCCCGGAATGTGTTCAAGCTGCCATGATGGCAATACCGCGGATGGAAAACACGAAGCTCACATATCAACAAGCTCGGAATGTGACGTCTGTCATTCGACCGTTGCCTGGATTCCAGCGGATTTCGATCACGAGGGCGTCACCGGCTCATGCTCGAGTTGTCATGATGGCATCACAGCGACAGGAAAAAGTTCTACCCATTTCATAAGCAGCCGCGAATGCGACTACTGCCATGACAACAACTTCTGGACACCGCTGTTTTTCAGCCACCTTTCTGCCAGCTATCCGGGAGACCACAGCCAGCAACTTCTGTGCACAGACTGCCATGGTGGAAACTCTGAAATCGCAACCTGGCCGTCACCGCAGTTCCAGCCGGATTGCGCGTCCTGTCACGCGAATGAATTTGAAGCGGAACATCATAAAAAGTTCGAGAACCCCGATTCTTTTTACAGTGTGAGCGAGCTCCGTGATTGCAATGGCGCCTGCCATATGTATACCGATTCTACACTCACAGAAATCAAAAAGAACAGGCCGGGTCCGGAACACAGGGTGAGCGACAGTGATTTCGATTAGGCAGACTGCATGCCGGCTAATGTGGCCGTTGTTGGCGCTGGTAGCCACTGCCGGCGCCAATGTGATGGCTGCCGGAGGATTGGCGATCGACAGTGTGACCGTGTCCGCGGCTGATGATGTGCGGATAGAAATCCTGTTCAGCTGCCCGAACCGTTACCTGGATTACTACCCTCAGGGGGAAACGGATGTCCTGCAGATTAATCTGCTGCGAATGGAACAGTGCGCCTCCCTGGACCTGCGCTCTGACCGGCAGGAAGTGGACACCCCTGCCAACAGCGACCTGGCATCGCTGGCTTCAATAGAATATGAATCACAGCGCGAAGATGACGCCATCCTGCGCATCAGGTTCGACCGCCCCGTTCGAGCGCTTGTCAGGCAATCCGCTGATCAGCGCTCGCTGAGTATTACGATAGAATCCACTCATCCACTAACTGCACCCCCGCCTCTTTACACACCCACATCCACCTTACCCGCTACTGGTGCTGGCCCGGAAGCACAAGGCGCCGGCTCTGGAGTTGCCCTGGGCATAAGGCAGCTATCCGATACACAGCTGGAATCACTTATGGGAGAAGGCGAGGCCGCCATACTCCAGGAGAACTACAGCCGCGCCATACAGATCTATACACGGGTATTGCGGGCAACGGAAAACGCTTACACACCGCAAGCGCTGGAACTGCTGGGGCTGTCACGGGAACGTAACGGCCAGATCGCCCACGCCGTTGCCGAGTATCGACGTTATCTCGAGTACTATCCCGACCAGGAAGGCGCTGACCGCGTCAACCAACGCCTTGTGGGACTTGTCACCGCCCACAAAACTCCGCGACCGGGACGGGCGAACGGTACGATTGCAAAAAGCCCCAGCCCCTGGGATGTGTACGGTGGTATTTCGCAATACTACCGACATGATACGTTCAAGCTGGACGGCCAGGAATCCATCAATGCGCAGTCTTCGATACTGACCAACGCCGACCTGATAGTGCGCAGGCGGGGTACACGGATCGACTTTTCCGGTCGCGCCACGCTCGGTAATCTGTGGGACCTGCTGGGCGAAGACAGGGGCCCGGGAAACCGGACCCGTTTTTACCAGGGCTACGTCGAAGTAGCTGACCGGGTCACCGGCCTGAGCGGCAAACTGGGCCGGCAGACACTGCGGACCAGTGGTGTTCTGGGCCGCTTTGACGGCTTGCACCTGGCTTGGGAATTCAGGCCCGGCATGCGGTTCAACCTGATGGGCGGATACCCGGTAGACACGACTGCAGATGGCATTGAGACCCATCGCCATTTCTACGGTGCAGCCATTGACTTCGAGCAGGTTGCTGACCTTGTCGACCTTAGCTTTTTCTACAACCTGCAAAAAATCGATGGTTTGCAAAATCGCGAGGCCATTGGCGCCGAGGCCCGCTATTTCGACGAATCGAAATCTCTGATCGCCCTGATTGACTATGATATTGGTTTCAAAAAACTGAACAACCTGGTGCTTCAGGGAAACTGGCATGTCATGGAAAGCCTCACACTCAGCGCCGCGATCGACCACAGGACCAGCCCCTACCTGACAACGCGAAACGCTCTGATTGGTCAGCCTGTAAAGACCATTGAAGAATTGTTGCTGATTTATTCCAGTGAAGAAATCAGGCAAATGGCCAAAGACCGTAGCAGAAGATTCAGGTCCTACCGCCTGGGCGCATCGCAATCGCTTTCCGAGCGCTTCCAGCTCAATGCGGACATTTCCGTGACGGAGTTTGGCGGCACCTCCGCGTCAGCAGGCGTGCTGGAAATTCCTGATCAGGACACGCTGTATTATTACTCGCTCAACCTGGTCGGCTCCAGGCTTTTCATGGATGGAGATACGTCCATTTTCGGTCTGCGCTATATCGATTCTGGAAGGACAGCGACTTCCACTCTTTACATAGACAGCCGTTTTCCGGTGAACAATCAGTTCCGTATTAATCCGAGGTTCAGAGTGTCATACCGCGACAACAAGCTGGTTGGGGGGGATTCGTGGATCGTGTTTCCATCGTTGCGCCTGCTGTACCGCATCGGCCGCCGGTACCGTCTGGATTTTGAGGTGGGGGGGCAATGGATTGACCGGAAATCAGAGGATGACACAGGCGATCGTTCATCATGGTTCCTGTATTTTGGCTACCGTATTGATTTCTGAACTGGACGAATCCGGCACCACGACCGAATACAAGTTCTGCCCGCTGTTTCGATACTTGGTTTCAAATGGTGTTGTGATATCCGAATCCACACCCTCGGTCAGACGGACATCATCGCAGCCGGCCATGTTCACTGCTGCCGCGAACTCCCGGGCATAAATTTCCCAGTTGCAGCGCAGCTCCAGCCTCCCCCCCAATTGAAGCATTACCGGGAAAACCGGGTGTGCGTGCCAGCGCCGAAGCACCTGGCCAGGTTTTGGCCAGGGGTTGGGATAGAAAAGATAGTGGTGGTGCAAACGCCAGCCTGCCTGCAAAGCCAGGCGCCAGAAGCTGGTCAGTTCAGCACGCAGCCAGACTGCATTTCCTTCGCGATGGGGAAAATGACTGGCCGGCAGTTTTTTGAGGCGTGCTGCGGATTTGTCCACACCAATCACCAGGCAGTCCGGGTAGTGTTCTGCCAGTTGCCGCGTACTGACCCCGGTTCCACACCCCGAATCAAGCACAATCTTTTGTCCCGGATTGACCCCGCTTGCCTCCAGGGCCGTGAAAGCCTCTACCGTCGGCGCGTGCAAAGGCTCGCGCCATTGCGTGCTCATGTGCTTACGCACCAACGCCGCCAGACGCGGGTGCACGCCCGTTTGCGTACTGCGAACGGCTGAAGAAAAACTTCTTTTCTTCATAAGGGTTCTAATGTGGCTTTCATAAAATTAATTCTTCTGAAAGAGGGCGTCCGGGCTGCCTTCACGGTATCATTACAAGCCTGTCCAAACCTGATGATCGCCCGATGAAGCAATCACTTCAAGCCAGCTCAAACCAACAAGGCGCAACGCAGTATTTGCACCTCGAGCAGGCGTTTCAATTTGTGAAAGGAGGCCAGTTTCCCCAGCTGGACATTGCATTCGAAACCTGGGGTGAACTGAATTCCAAACGGTCCAATGCCGTATTGATTCTGACTGGCCTGTCACCCAGTGCGCATGCAGCCAGCAACGCAGCAGATCCGACCGACGGCTGGTGGGAGCCCATGATCGGCCCGGGAAAACCCATTGATACCGACCGCAATTTTGTTATTTGCGTCAATTCCCTGGGCAGTTGCAAGGGTTCAACCGGCCCTGCCAGCATCAATCCTGAAACCGGTAAACTATACCGCCTGTCATTTCCGGACCTCACGATCCAGGACATCGCTTCATCTACCCTGCTGGTGCTGGAAAGCCTGAAAATCGAGCGGCTGCATGCCCTGGTAGGGCCATCAATGGGGGGCATGAGCTGCCTGGCCCTGCTGAAATTAAAGCCGGATGCGGCCAGGCATTTTCTCGGCATTTCCATGGCTGCGCGAGCCGAGCCTTTTGCCATTGCCATTCGATCCCTGCAGCGCGAAATGATCGTGCGCGATCCGGCCTGGAATGACGGTGCGTACACCGACCGGAAGTGGCCAGAGACAGGCATGAGGCTGGCGCGCAAGCTTGGCATGATTTCCTACCGTTCAGAGCCGGAGTGGAGGGGGCGGTTCGGGCGCACTTTACAGACCAGGTACAATGAACGCCTGTTCGGCATGCACTTTGACATCGAATCCTATCTGGAATCCGCCGCCAAAAAGTTTATCCGCAATTTTGATCCCTGTAGCTATCTTTATCTGTCACGGGCTATCGATTGGTACGACATCAGCGAAGGTTATGAGGACATGACGGCGGCTTTCGCCGACATCCAGCTGGATTCCGCCAGGATTATTGGTGTGGAAACAGACTTCCTGTGGCCCGTGCATCAACAAGAAGAAGTTACCGAATTTTTCTCTGCAAATGGCATCGACTCATCTTTTGAGCTCCTGCCTTCTATCCAGGGGCACGATTCATTCATGGTCGATTACGACCGGTTCTGTCCGGCGGTGGAAAACTATTTTTCAAGCATCCTTGAATCAATTGCTGAATAACACGTAAACCACTGGGACAAGTAAACCGCTGGCTCTGCTGAACCAGCACAGCTATACTTTGCGCCTTCTCAGGATTTAACCACCCGCGCCGAAGTGGCGGAACTGGTAGACGCGCCGGATTCAAAATCCGGTTCTGGCAACAGAGTGAGAGTTCGAGTCTCTCCTTCGGCACCACAAATATATTAATAATCAATCGATTAAAAGTAATTTCGATAAATTACTTTAAGAAATATCCCCGCTGGTACATTCATTCTCTACAGGACAGCCCCCAATATTTTTACACCCGGACTCGACCGCGAGTTCGAAAACAAAATCATCACCCGGGTCCTTTGGATAGGGCCGCCATCTGATTCCCGAATTTCAATACTTCAAGTGCGCGGGTAATCAACGGATCGATACCATTTTCAATATCGGCCTTCATGTTAAACAGCTCAATATCAACCGGCACGCCTTTTCCTTCAAAACACACCATGTTAGCTGAAAAATATTTTTGATAGGACAAACAAGATTTCCAGCCATTGGGGAGTTTTTTATCGAGCGTATAGGAGAATATGCCGTTGGTATGGTGGCCTATAGTCGTAACATGAGGAAGTTCAATTATTGCCAGGGCGAAAACCTCGCCGCCACTAAAAACAGAATCGCAGGTCAAGAGCACGATTGGCCCGGTGAATTGTGTGTCACCTTCCGGTTCAATGTGCCAGGTCTTCAGGGCGGAATAGTCTTCTTCGCCAGGACCGGTTTTCGTTCTTCTGTGGAAGGCCACCCGCCGGGCGTCGCAAAACCGATTGATGATCTGGATCGCTGTATCATCATCTCCGCCGGGGCAGTCGCGGATGTCGATTATAAAGCCATCAAGCTCCGTGAAGTCACGGGCAATCCTATCAAGAGCGGCGGTTAATTTGCGTTTTTTAATGCCTTCGAGCTCAAGAATCCGAACATATCCAAAGGTGTGCGACCTGCAATAATGAAGCATCCAGGCCTCGGTCTCATTGGGCTCAGAAAATCCATTGGCACCAAGGGTCTTCACAGTCGTTTTAAAAAGCTTCTTGATTTCTTTGTCCGAGAATTCCCGGTAGAATCTCGGCTTTTCTTCCGGCGAGTAAAACCGTTCCTTCCGGCCTTTGGCTTTTTTTATCGTCAGCTCAACATGCCCATCATTCAATGGGTCGAGCATCTGACAGAAAATATCAAAAAGCTGATCATCACTGGTTTCACTTGTGACTTTGGGCCTGAAAGTTTCGTATTGCTTATTCCAGTCGACATTGCGCAACCGAAAAAACGGGTATCTGTGGTGAAAGTTGGTCCACAGGTCTTCAAAATTCTGCTCGGGATCGCGATTGGCCATGACAGTAATGAGTTTAGCACCGCCATACCGTTCAGCATCAAGATTCCAGGGTGCTGTCGTGGTCCGTGGAGTGTTCACTTACAAATGGCTATCCATGTAAACTAAACGCAGACGGTCGGATTGAATAGCGTCCACCCCCTTTCCGGGAGATTGATCTATGAAACTACGTTACAAAGTCGCAAGCGGTATCCTGATTTTCCTGGCGGTCGCGATAGTGTCACTGGCGTTTGTTCTGAGCCACAGCTCTGCCTGCGGACCGGCGCCTGTACTCGCCAGCGAAACGAAGTTGATGAAAGCCATCGTTTATCGTTGCTACGGCTCACCCGATGTTCTTGAGCATGTGGACATTGAAAAGCCGGTCCCAGCGGACGATGAAGTCCTGGTAAAGGTTCACGCAGCTGCCGTCAATCCACTTGACTGGCACTACATGAGAGGCTCCCCGTACCTCATGCGCCTGGGGACTGGCCTGGGCGCACCAAAAGACACACGACTGGGCGTTGACTTTGCAGGGACGGTCGAGGCGGTCGGTGTAAACGTCAAGCAGTTCAAGCCCGGAGATGAGGTATTTGGCGGGAAAAACGGAGCCTTCGCCGAGTATGTCACTGTTCGTGAGGACCGGGCACTGGTACTGAAACCGGCCAACATGACATTTGAACAATCGGCTTCTGTGCCTATAGCGGCCATCACCGCATTACAGGCGCTTCGCGACAAGGGACAGTTAAAGCCGGGGCAGAAAGTCCTGATTAACGGCGCGTCAGGGGGCGTGGGGACGTTTGCTGTGCAGATTGCCAAGTCTCTCGGCGCAGAGGTGACCGGTGTATGCAGTACGAGAAATCTGGAGATGGTCCGGTCAATCGGCGCAGATCACGTCATTGATTACACTCAGGAGGATTACACCGAAAATGAGCAACGTTACGACCTGATCATCGATAATGTTGGAAATCATTCACTGTTAAGAAACAGGCGGGCGCTTGAGCCCGACGGCATTTTCGTCATTGTCGGAGGACCAAAAGGCAATTGGCTCGGGCCAATCATGAGCCCGATCAAGGCGCTAATGTTGTCACCGTTCGTGGGACAGGAATTCGTCATGGTTCTGGCAAAAATGCGCCAGGACGATCCGGTATTCGGAAGAAGGGCACGCCAGAGGAAAAATAATAATCAATTTGGACTAGTATTCCTTCAAGTTGATAATCACGAGTCCACGAGCGACTGAGTCAAGCGGAAACAGCAAAAGGCTTGCCTGGGACGCCCGGGATGTGGATCATGGCGGCCTATGGATATCTCCGAATTACGATCCCTGGCGGCCTCCGGAAATTCTGAGGCGCAATACCACCTCTATATGCAGTTGCGTGGCCAGTCTTCGGACGAGGCCCGTGACTGGTTGAAAAAGTCCGTGGATCAGGGCTTCCCGCCTGCACTATACGAATCCGGCGCAGCAGAATTGGCAGCTGAAAGTCCCAACGTCCAGAGTGGCTTGAAGCTGATTGAAGACGCCGCTGAAGCGGGTTTCGCAGCAGCGGATTATCACCTGGCTTGCCTGAAAGTTCACGCTTATGGCTGTGATCAGGACCTGGATTCGGCTAAAACACACCTGATGTGCGCCGCCAGGGCAGGAGACCCCAACGCCCTGTATGCAGCGGCCATGATGTTTGCCCGCTCGGATCAGGATGCCGCCCGGGTAAATGCTTTCACCTTGTATCAGTCCGCGGCTGCCGCAGGCTATCCCCTGGCTTTTGAACCGACTGCCCGGCGGCTGGCTGAAGGTATCGGCACCGCGGTCGAGCCTGGTGCGGCGAAGTTCTGGCTGGATCTGGCCAGGCGTGCAGGATATCCGGTGTCCCCTGTCTCAGAATCCACTGCCATGAAAACGGTAAATGCGGACGCTGCCCGGGCTGAAGAGTTGGCTGCCCTGGCATGCCAGAACCCGGGTTCGGTGCCGGAGCTTGACTGGCCGGAAACGACCGGGTTTGGCCAGGAAGTCGTGTGTGAATCACCGCGCATCGTTCAGATTGGAAACATGCTGAGTGAAGACGAATGCACCCACTTGGTGAATGCAGCGCAGCCTCACCTGAGGAGATCCTTCATTGTGCGCCCGGACACCGGCGAGCCCTCGCCGCACCCGATGCGGACCAGCCACGATGGCGCCCTGCCCTGGCAGTATCACGACATACCCTACTACCTGATCAACCAGCGTTATTACGATGCCGCCGGCATGCCCCAGTCGCATGGAGAGGACATGTCCGTGATCCACTACGGCCAGGGTGAAGAATACAAACTTCACTACGATTTTTTTGAAGCCGGGTCGGAAGATGAGCGTGCGCGGCTTGAAGAAGGCGGGCAACGCGTCATTTCGATGTTTACTTACCTTAACGAGCTACCGGCGGGGGGTGAAACCGAGTTCCCGGAACTCGGGATTCGCATCACTCCGAAACGCGGACTGGCGGTGATTTTCAGCAATTGCCATGAAGACGGCAGCCCGGATCAACGGACTTTACATGCCAGCCGGCCGGTAGAATCCGGAGAGAAGTGGCTGGCGGTCAAGTGGTTCCGGCAATCAGACACAAACAAACCTTTGTAGGCCGTAGTTGCATTCTGGCAGTATGGCCTGACTGGATTACCAATATACCGGACATGTCGGGCAAAATGACAAGAACGCTTTTAGGTTCCATTATTTTCATCGTCCTGAGTTCGATGCCCTCGGCGACAGCTTTCGCCTGGGGCCCCGAAGGCCACCTGCAGGTCGGGATGCTGGCCTTGCAAGGCCTTGACCAGGCTGCTGCGTCCTGGGTAGAAGAAATACTCGAAGGCGATGATGCTGAGGCGGTTGACCAGGCCTGTAATTGGCCGGATGCCGTGCGCAAAACTCCCGAGTGGGAATGGAGCGCACCACAGCATTACGTCAATATTCCGCGCAGCTCGGCTCATTACGACCGCCAGCGGGATTGTCCGGATGGTTTGTGCGTAACCGAGGCCATCAAGAAATATGCTGCCCAGCTGGGCGATCCGCAACTGGAAAGGCGCAGGCAATGGGAAGCATTCGCCTGGTTGTGCCACCTTGTGGGTGATTTGCACCAACCCTTGCACGCCGGCTACCGGGATGACCGTGGGGGCAATGATGTGGAGGTCAGTTTCCAGGGTGAAACGATCAACCTTCATCAGTGCTGGGATTCGACCCTGATCCGTGAAAACCTGGGGCCCGGTGGCGACTGGCACAAACCCGCTTCGGCAGCTAACCTTGATTTTTCCGGTAACCGGTGGAATCCGGCGCTAATCAACGACTGGACTGATGAATCCCACTGGCTGGTGAAGGAGGCCGTCTACCCCCCCGGTGAAATCATCCAGACGGATTTCGCGGAAGGCAGTTGGATATTGATCCGTGAACAATGGTTGAAGGCCGGCGACAGGCTGGCCCTGATTCTGAACGCTACCGTGGGCGAGGGTGAAGTGGAACCTGGGCAGAGTCAAAATGGTTCAGAATAATTCCTGACCGGGAAATCAGAGATTCCTGGCGATACGGAAACCAATTCTCGCACCATGGCTGTCGGGCTTGGCGGAAAGCCTGAATGCAGACCGCGTCTGCTCCGGTGAACTCGCCCAGTAGCCTCCGCGGATCACCCGCAGTTTACAGCCGGGATTGATCCAGGAGGAACCATCGACCGGAGCACGCATATAAGTGTCATGCCAGCAGTCCCTTACCCACTCGCCAACGTTTCCCCCAATGTCATACAAGCCGAAAGGCCCGGGTTCAAAGGACCCGACCGGTGCAGGGCCCCAGAATTGATCTGAATAACCCTTGAAAGAAGTTGACCAGTTGCGCCGGCTGCTCGAAACATCACCTTCTCCCGTGATGTTTTCGACTATACGGCCAGGTGAATCATCTCCCCACCAGTACCTGGTGTTCTTTCCGCCCCGCAGGGCATATTCAAATTCTGCTTCACTGGGCAAGCGGTACGGCTTGCCGGTACCTCTGGCCAGCCAGTTGACATACGCATTGGCGTCGTTCCAGGAAACATGCACTACCGGGTCTTCGTCACTTGCCTTCTCGCCTTCGAAGTTCATTTTCCAATTCACGCGGTCGCGCGAGGTCAGACGGCCGGAACGTTGATCGTAAACCGTGGAAGAGCGAACCCGCTCAGCATCGGTCCTGTACCCGGTGTGTTTTACAAAATCCTTGAACTCCTTAACGGACACTTCGCGCTGGCCGATGGCGAAACCCCGTCGAAAAGTCACGCGATGTTGCGGTCCCTCGTTGTCCTTGCGGCCTTTCTCATAGGCCGATGATCCCATGATAAAACTGCCGGCCAGGATCACGACCGTGTCAGGCGTCCAGTTGGCCTGGTTCAGGAAGTGATCCCGGATAACCTGACCCGGTTGGAACCCTCCATAGACGCGCGCCTCCTCCAGCCTGCGCCGAAGCTGGGCTACCGTGTTGTCCGCTCCACCCAGTGCGATCAAATCGATCAATATGCGCTCAGCGCGCTTGAAGTTCCCGGCATCCATGGCAGACACCGCAGCCACCTCGAATTTTTCTGCCCGCTGTGCCCTGAATGAAGCAATTTCTACCCTGGCCTCCTCAATCAGATCCTGTGGTTCCCGGACATAAGACGCATCTTCAAGCACTCGATCCGCCGACTCGAAATCCAGCTCACGCGCATAGTCGAGCGCCATTGAAACCATCCGTTGCTGAACGACGAGCAGGCCCAGTTTTGCTTCCTGGCTGTTGGGGTCGAGATCGAGAGCGCTACGATAATAAGTCCAGGCGCAATTGGTTTCCGGCCGGTCTATCCTGCCATCTCTGACCGCTTTTTGCGCTGCGCTCAGCAGCCTGGCTACTTCCTGTTTTACATCGGGTGGGGGCAGGTTTTCCACCGGAGTGTCACGGCCGTCAGGAGCCGTCATCTCAAGCTCCCATTCCTCCTGGTTGCCATCATCGCCAAGGCGTTTAATCCGTCGCTCGTTGTCCTGATTTCTGTCTGAAGCTGATGCAGGAGGGGCCGTAGCCACATCATCCGGCATGCCCTGTCCACCATCCTGAGCGTTCAGACTGGCAGTTGTCAGCAGGACGCAGACGAGTAAAAACAGAGACAAAAAACCTTGCACTGATGCTTTACTTGACCGGTTTATCCGTGCTCTGGACAAAACAACAGTGTGCATGCAAATTCCCTAGCCTGTAGCATTCGCAATAAATGGATTTCGGACCTGGCCAATATGCCTGACAACACCAGCTTAAAACAAGCGCTCTCAGCAGGAGAGCATCCTATCCTGCTGGAATCGAGTGCACAACTGGAAAGTGCCGCAAAACAGTGGAATCGCAGCGAGGTTCTCGGCATCGATACGGAGTTCGTGCGGGAGCGGACCTATCGAGCTGACCTCGGCCTGGTCCAGGTCTCTGACGGCCAGACGGCATGGCTGGTCGATCCGCTTGCCAACGCCTCGCTTGAACCCCTGGCGCAACTCATGGCAAACCCGGCAATCACCAAAGTTCTGCACGCCAGCTCAGAGGACCTGGAAGTGCTGATGTACGTTCTTGGACAGCTCCCGGAGCCACTGGTAGACACACAAATTGCTGCTGCAATGCTCGGGCAACCCCTGCAACTGGGATATCACCACGCGGTGAAATGGCTATTCGACATTGCCGTAGACAAAGACCAGACCAGGTCAAACTGGTGCCGCAGGCCATTGCATGACCGCCAGCTGCGTTATGCAGCCATGGATGTCGTGCTTCTGCCGATGAGGCAGCAAAAATTGAGATCCTTGCTTGAAGATGCCGGACGCTGGCAATGGCTGGAAGAAGACGTCGCAAGGATTAAACGAAACAGCCTGCTTACCGTGGAGCCAGAGACGGCATACCTGCGCTTCCCGGCCATTGGCCGCATGGATGATGCAAGACTAAAGGCACTCCAGGCCCTGGCTTCCTGGAGAGAGAAAATTGCGAAAAAGAAAAACCGCGCCCGTGGCTTCGTAATTTCGGACAGCGGCCTGATGCAACTAGCGAAACTGAGGCCCGGGAACAGCGAAGAAATCCGGGAAATTGAAGACATACACCCCGGTGCGCTTGCCAGGTACCAGGATGAACTATTGCACCTCATCGCAGACTCGCAGTCGGCACAGGCGCCTGTCGAAAAACTCGAGCCGTTGAACAGAACACAAACCATGCAACTCAAAGCCATGCGGCGGCTTGTCAACCATAAAGCTCAGGAACTGGCCGTAGATCCGGCTCTGCTCGCATCAAGGAAGGAACTCGAGAAGCTGATCAGGGCTGCAGCAAATGGCCAGCAATCACCAGAGAGGTTCCTGGGCTGGCGTAAATCGGTTATTACCAATGAATTATTACCGCTGTTGAATTGAAAACGCGCAGGGCTGGAAAGTATGAGGCGCAATACCGGCTTTGCGTGCCCCTCGACTCTCCGGGGTTAATTTTTCAATGAGTCATTGCGGGTAACTACCTCGAAGCAATCCGCTACTTCAACGGGGATTCGGGTAGGCCTCTGCCGTTGGTAGTTCACAAAAGCCCATTCTGTCTCGGCTTTAGCCAATATTTCTCCGCCTGGTTTTACAATTTCATACATCCTGACAGAACTGGCCGATCGCGCACTGGCTACCCAGGTCCTGATAATCAACTCATCACCCTCAAAAGCAGGCTTCAGAAAGATAATTTTGTGCGAACGCACGACCCAGCCTGCACCAAGCTCAATGTATCTTTCCGTGGGCCAACCGTTGGCTGTGGAGTGGGCGATGGCGGCATGCTGCGTCCACTTTACGTAGTGATAGTTGCCAGCGTGCTCAAGTTCATCGATGTCCTCGCGGGTCACAGTGTGTGGATATTCAAAATATGGTGTCATAAATCTTACATCGCTTTGGCGCGCCGATTATTTTGTCAGACCTCGTAGTTTACAGGGTTTGCCAGACATCCTTCGATGACTGATTATGATGGCCTGAACGATCAGAACCTCATGTTCGATCGTATGAAGCACTGAAATTGTGCCGGAACCGCCATGATGAAAAAGCACTTCGCAATTTTTTGTATCGTTTGCCTGTTCGCAAGCCAGAACACTATTGCTACTGCCAATGAAGGCCTGATCCATCGCATTGAGGCAGCGGTTCCGGCTGGTTTTTCCGGTCAGATTGTAATCAGTGATGCTGATGGCATCCTGTTTTCCAGCAGCTTCGGTATGGCGGATCGTGAAGCCGGCTTACCGGTAACGGATAACACTCTGTTCGACATCGGCTCGGCGACCAAGACCTACACAGCGACAGCTTTGCTGTTATTGGCCTCCCGGGACAAGCTGAATCTGGACATGACATTGTCTGACTGGTTTGAAGATCTGCCCGATGCTACCGGCTCAATCGCCTTGCATCAGCTTCTGAGCCACACCTCTGGTCTGCCGCAATATTCAGGTGATGACGACGAGCCCTGCGACCGGCAATGTTTTGACGATTGGTTGGCAAGCGCCGTTCTCGAATTTCCGCCGGGCGAAAAATTTCAGTATTCCAACCCGGGATACAGTGCGCTCACGCGCGTCATTGAGAAGGCCAGCAACCAGGATTATGAAATGTTTATTCGAGTGTCCCTTGTGGATCCGCTGGTTGCAAGCGACGGCAGAAGGAATCACGTTACCGGATGACTGGCAGGCCAGGCAATTCGAACGTCACGCCAGGAAGCGTGAGGGTGTCTGGTATGGCTACGGTTGGACCATCACGGAGAAACCCTGGGGCGAAGTTATAGACCATACGGCGGCAACGGATTTTTCTTTGCCGACGCACAGATAGTCATGATTCATTTTGACGCTGCTAGGAGCCTGTCGGATTTAACAGTTTAATATCTAGCGCATTCGTCTAGTTAACCTTTACATTTACGGTTGTTTATAAACCAACTTAGGTTTATAATCCTACGAATATGTAAAGGATATATTTACTAATGAGCTCAAAAATAAACCAACTCCTAAACAAATGGCCGAGCGGCACAGTGGCATTGCAGTCATGGCTCTCCGAACAAGGTGTTACCCGTCAACTCGCCCGTGAATACCGAAACACTACCTGGCTGACACGTGTAGGTCATGGGGCCTATATACGAGCTAACGACAAAGTGGATTGGAAAGGAGCGGTATTTGCACTACAGAGGGCGGCAATAAAGCAATTGAGAAAACGCTCAGAGGCAATTACATCCGTGACGCCAGCGGAGCCTGGCGGAAAAAATAACCG
>PVMS01141207.1_pt1 | contig 17704 bp, 13 predicted proteins | sample 1853461 | NCBI WGS metagenome assembly PVMS01 (sample SAMN08582032, study PRJNA380276) | Marine sediment metagenome, whole genome shotgun sequencing project. | isolation source: ocean sediment barecode stripped | collected 2017 | reverse complement strand
GCGCTGATCCACGCCGCACTATTATATTATTCTTCCATGTAGGCATAGGTTGTATAGTTGAGTAGGCTTTCCTCAACTGCATCAGGCGCTTCAAACTGGCCTGGGTCAGACTCAACTCGGCCATCACAGACAGTGCCGATCTCTTCACTATATTGGAAACAACGATCCGCATCGGCCGTCTGCACGACAACTAAAAAAACCATTACAATCACCACAACGATTGCGCCGGCACGTATTGCTCGAACCATTCCCACTCCTACTCTAATTCGTTGATTCCGCTTCTGCTATATTATTACTCTAGTTGCAACGGGTCGCATTTGCTAGTTGGACATTCGACGACCACACTACGTTTCACCGATTGTCCCCAGTTTAACACTAACCCAACGGGATTTACAAATAATTTTATTATAAAAAGACATGATCTATCCAGTTACTCAATAATTGGATTGACCTTATCTGGCTCCAGATAAGCTTGTGAGCCGCAGCCCTTACCCCAGATAGAGTAAACGTCCGCAGCTGTCACAGGTAACTATCTGCCCTTCGTTGGTCCATTTAGCCAGCATAGCCGGCACAGTCACCTGACAACCCCGACAACGTCCATTTACTAGAAGAACGACGGCCGTTGGTCCGGCATGCCGCTGCGCACCCTGATAAGCTTTCAAACTCTGTGGGGTTATTGCCGTCAACTGATGCTTTCGGGTCGCCAGCAATTCCCCTAGCCGCTCCACCAATTCCGCTTGTTCTATCTGAAAAGATTCTTTGTCTTGCTGCCACTTTTCCTCAATTTCAGCTAGTTCAGTTATGGCACTTTCGTTTGCCGCTTCAGTATCCTCAAAAAAAATCATGGCCTCGATAACCTCATCCTCAAGAACGGCGCGTCTGCGTCCTAGCGATTCAATTTCTTGCTGGATATCGGCCAATTCCTTCGGGTTTTTCACCATGCCTGAATACAAGCGGTCCTCTGATCGTTTACTTTTTGTATTTAGAGTACTTAACTCCAAATTCAAATCACTCTGGCTGGTTCGACGCTGCAATAACTCAACTTTGGTTACTTCCGCTCGCTCACGGGCGGCAAAAAGCTTAGAGTTTTCCTCTTGTAAGCGTAATACATCACTCAGGCGTTCCTTTGCCTGACGGATTTCATCATCAGAAAGTTGTAAGCGATAAAGGTGATCGATCTGGCTCATGCCCTAGATTGTAGCACCAACTATACCCATGAGGTAGAAAGGAAATTGCAATAACCCAGGGCCATAACTTTCAGGTATAATCCCGCGCGTATGTTTGATCAACTTTTGGAAATACAAGAGAAACCATATGACGAAGAAGATGCCGAATGGGACGCATTCGTAGCTGATCACCCCCGTGGAACTCTTTTACAGACGACCAATTGGGCTCGTCTAAAGAGTCGTTTCGGTTGGCGCTCCCATCGAGTCTGGTTGAGGAAAGATGATCAGCTGGTAGCCGGCGCACAATTTCTTGTTCGTTCGGCCGCCTTCGGCCTGCTCCGCGTTGCTTACGTGCCCCACGGCCCGCTGGTTGATTGGCACGATGACGAACAGGTCGCCATTATGTTTAACCAGCTTGACCATGCCGCTTACGAGCAACGAGCCGGTCTACTGAAGATGGAGCCACGGCTATGGCAGTCAGAGATGGCCCCGGATCAGTGGGAAGCGCTCTGCCAACAGCAAAATAGTTTATCGAACGCGGACACAATTCAGCCTCCTCGAACAGCAGTTATTGATTTGCGACTTTCTGCTGATGATATCCTGGCGGGGATGAAGCAAAAAACGCGTTACAATATCCGCCTGGCAAGCAAAAAAGGGGTAACTGTCAGGCAAGGGACGGACGCTGACCTTCCCATATTCAACCAGATGATGCAAATAACCGGCCGGCGCAATACCTTCGGCGTCCATGAGGCGAACTATTATCATGTTGCCTTTGAGCTATTCGTCCCTGAAAATGGCGCCTTGTTCATCGCCGAATATGGTGACCAGCCCCTGGCGGCTATTATGGTATTTACGTCCGGTCCACGAGCAGCCTATCTCTATGGCGCTTCAAGTGGAGAAGAGCGGAATCGGATGCCCAATTATGCTGCCCAATGGGCTGCCATTCAATGGGCCAAAGCTCGCGGATGCGTCGAGTATGATTTGTGGGGAGTTCCCGATTATCCGGAGGACGAACTGGAGGCCAATTTCAAGAGCCACAATGAGGGTCTTTGGGGTGTTTATCGCTTCAAACGTGGTTTTGGCGGGCAAATCAAGCGCACTGTTGGCCCAGCCGATCGCGTATACAACAAGCTGGTATACCGCCTCTATCAACGCCGGCGTAACAGATGACCATCCCTAAATGATCAGACCTGGAGGAATTTGATTGACGTCGGAAATAGATAAATATCAGCACTCAGTTTTTGGATTGGTAAATGAGCCTGGCCCCTGGCACCAGGTTTTGATGAGTCTCCCCAATCCACATCCCTTGCAAAGCTGGCAATGGGCCCAGCTAAAGAACAATTGGGGATGGTCCGCGTCCCCTTTAAGGCTGGATGTCCATGACGATCATCTGACACAACCTCCCCTGGCGGCCGCACTGGTGCTCAAACGAAAATTACCCCGGTTACCGTTCTCGATCCTCTACGTTCCAAAAGGTCCAATACTTGATTATGGTGATGGCGCGTTACGCCGGGTTGCCCTTGCCCAGCTTGAACAGATAGCCCGTTTTGAAAAAGCGATCTTTGTCAAAATCGATCCTGATGTCGTCTCGGGTTGGGGAAGCGACGAACAACGGCTGTCCCCTACCGGCGCTAAATTTATTCGGGAGCTGGAATCACGAGGCTGGCGATATTCCGACGATCAGGTCCAGTTTCGCAACACGGTGGAGCTCGATCTTGAACGTTCGGAAGATGATCTGTTGGCCGCGATGAAACAGAAAACCCGCTACAACATTCGCCTTGCCGGTCGAAAAGGCATTTCCATTCGTAAGGGGACGGCCGCAGACTTTGAGCAGATCGCCAATATGTATATCGAAACGGCAACCAGGGATCATTTCACTGTGCGGCCGGTGAGATACTATCTTGATGCCTGGCAAAAATTTTACGAGGCCGGTTTAGCCCAGCCGTTTTTGGCCGAGTTTGAGGGCCGGCCCATTGCCGCAATCATCATCGTACGCTATGGCAATCGTGCGATCTATATGTACGGCGCTTCCACTAATCAGGAGCGCAAACGAATGCCTAATCATCTCTTGCAATGGGAGGCCATTCGATGGGCGAGATCAGAGGGCTGTGATACATATGATTTCTGGGGTGCGCCTGATGACTTCGTCGAATCTGACCCCTTATGGGGCGTTTGGCGATTTAAATCAGGTTTCAACGGCCAGGTAGTGCGCCACATTGGCGCCTGGGACTATCCAGCTCGCCCCTTCTGGTATTGGACATATACAGTCGTCATCCCAAAATATATTAATTTCTTACGGTCAAGAAACTCTAAGCCGGTCGCCGGGTGAACTTCGATTTAGAAGCCTCAGCCGGCCACAACGACACCAACTAGATACGCTTTCAAACATTCTTTCACTTCAGGAGGAGACCCATGGCAAAAACAATCGTCATTCTGGACGGTGATCAGACCGGGCAAGAACTCCTGGCCGAAGCGCTCCGGGTAATTAGATCGGAAGCTGTCAAGCTGGATCTGAACTTTGAACATTATGATATCAGTCTCGAGAACAGGCGGCGGACACAAAACCAGGTTGTATACGAGGCGGCTACCGCTATGCGGCGCACAGGTTTGGGTTTGAAAGCAGCGACGATTACCCCAACCACCAAAGGAGACGTCGGCAGTCCAAATCAGATTTTGCGCGAGGAGATTGGCGCAGAGGTAATTTTGAGAACCGGCCGGCGTATTCCCGGCGTACGTCCAATCGCCGGCGTTTACGCACCTATCAGTGTTGTTCGGATGGCGATTGAAGACGCCTATGGCGCTAAGGAGTGGCGTGAAGGTGACGAAGATTCCCCTGAAGAAGTAGCGTACCGAACAGAAAAAATCACTCGCCGCGTATGCCGATCTGTGGCCGAATATGCCTTCCAACATGCCCGTTATGCCCGCGCCAGAGTATTTGGCGGTCCGAAATTCACGGTCAGTCCAATCTATGAAGGTATGTTCAAAGAGGAGCTTGATGCCGCGGCCGGGCGTTATCCCGATGTTCGCTACGAACCCCAATTGATCGATGCCACTTTTGCCTTGCTTTTAGCCACTACTGGAGAAGCCCTGGTGATTCCCAGCTTGAATCGCGACGGTGATCTACTCTCGGATATGGTGCTCCAGATGTTCGGCTCAATCGCCGGATCGGAATCAATGGTCATCGCCTTGGATGACGACGGCCAAGTTACCTGTGTGATGGCAGAAGCGCCCCACGGTACTGCGCCAACCCTGGAAGGAAAAAACGTGGCCAATCCGATGGCTATGATTTTAGCCACGGCCGGTCTCCTGACTCACCTGGGCGAGGAACGAGCAGACCTGGTTAGCCGGGCTATCTATGAATCGACCTTGGAGGCTGCTTATGACGGCATTCGCACGGCCGATTTGGGAGGGACGGCGAAAACCGACGAATTCACCAATGAGGTTATCCGGCGGATCCAGTCCAAACTCGAGGTATGGTCGGCACTGGCCTAGTAGAGAAAAAGAAGGGTTAGACGGGTATCTAAATAGACAATTTACTTCTCTTTAACTGTTTCGCCACGAATTCATTACCCATTATTAGAAGTTTGGCGTAACAGCAGGGTTGCTCCCTGAAATATGCGCCAAATTAAACCGCTGTTGGCCTAACTTCTTTGTGTAGTTATTGCGTCCGCCTATCCTTATATTTCTTCCAGAATCTAATTACAAAAAGGAGCTACGGTTAGCTGCGAGGGCTTCCTCGCATTGTTACCAGGGTGATCTCAGGTGGCGCCAGGAATCGTATGCGCGGCGCGCTTAGACCTTCCAGTCCCACGCCCCGGCTGACATACATGTGTGTCCGTCCGGAACGATACAGACCCATCTCATACCGTTTGCCAAGTTGGGAACTGGTAAGGATGGCCCCATAGCCCGGAAGGCGAACGTGCCCTCCATGAGTATGCCCGCAAAGGTACAGATCAACCTCAAGTTGACTCGCTTCCTGCATCAGATCAGGCGCATGATATAGGAGGATTTTGGGAACATGATCGGGAGCAGCCAAGACCAGCTCCGCCAGTCGCTGCCTGTGAGGCGGTAAATGGCGGCGACAGTCCAGGCCCAGCAAGACAACTCGCCGGTCATCACCAAGTTGAATCTGCTCCCATTCATTTACCATTAGACGTAGTGGTAAATCATCAAATAGCGGGGTTACGACATCACGAATGTCAACAAGGGGACTGCCAAGCGTGGCAAAGACACCGTAAGGCGCCGAAAGTTGCTCCAGCAATTGACGGACCTGGGCGTGGGACTCAGGATCATATGTGAAGGAAAGGTTCAGGTAATCTCCGGTAATCAAGATCAGATCAGGTTGGGCCTGGCGAACAAGTTGTAGAAGATTCTCTTCCCTGATGGTTAGCCGTTCGACATGCAGATCGCTAATATGTAAGATTCGAATTGGAGCAGCATCATACGGTAGTTGATTTGTTTCAATATCAAGATATGTCATCGCCAGTTTGAGCGGTTCGACAACTGCCCCATAAACCAGGGCCACCGAGCCTATTAGTTGGCCAAAAGCCATGATCAACAAACCCCACGCGTCTCCTAGAAAGACAGTGATGACAGACACCATCACGGCAACGAAAAATCGGGGTGACGCCAGCGCGAATAGTTGGGATTGCCACGGTCCGAAAGAGATTTGCTGAACTGGCAATGAGCGTAGTAACCAGGCATCAGACAGGACATATAATACAAAAATAAGTCCGGCGATAAGGGCGACGGATGCATCCCTTGTTATCAAAACCCAGACTATGGAGACAATGGAAGCCAGAAGCAACCCGACCAGGGCAACCTGCCACAGCGACCAGGTCGCCAGCCGGTGAAACAGTAACAAGATTTTGTAAAAAAAACCTTCTTCCAGGTAATCTACCGGTTCGTCATCAATAACAGTTTCTGAGTTCTTCAAAACCAAACCTCTCTCAGCTACTATGTAATCGGCGAATTATAGGCCTGGTTATGCCTTCATGAAAACAATGGCGCTTGACTTCAATGTTGAGTACACATTTGGAACATTGTGCAGGGTTGAGAATTCGACCGTCGCGCCGTAAAATATGAATTGCCAGCCGGAACTGACCTCTGGCAATGAACAAATAGTTGATAATTAATAAGGTGAACCCATGGAACCCATATTTCCCGATCGCCTAACACTTGCCCACCTGCCAACGCCCATTGAGCGACTTGAACGGCTGAGCGATTACCTGGAGGGACCTGATCTATTCATCAAACGCGATGACCAGACTGGCCTGGCTCTGGGCGGTAACAAAGCGCGCAAACTGGAGTTCTTGTGCGCCGGTGCGCTGGCCCAAAATTGTGACCACATCATCACTTGTGGCTCAACTCAAAGTAATCACTGTCGACAGACGGCGGCCGCGGCGGCCCACCTTGGCCTGGGTTGTAGCCTGGTATTATCCGGCGATCGACCAGAAATTCTTGGCGGTAATACCCTCGTAGATCAGATGCTGGGGGCTGATTTATATTGGACTGGAAGGCGGTCGGCTGAAGATGTGATGCAGGAAATCGGCAAGAGCCTCAACTCAAAAGGCCATAAACCTTATTTGATTCCCATGGGGGGATCTAATCCCTTGGGCGCTGTGGGCTATGTGTGGGCAATGAAAGAGCTGGCGGACCAGCTAATGGGACAGGATCTAAATCCTGATCTCATTGTCTTTGCCAGCTCCAGTGGTGGAACGCAAGCCGGTGTGGTGCTGGGAAAGAAACTTTACCATGTTCCGGGACAGATTCTTGGCATCAGTAATGATCAGCCGGCAGAGATCCTTGAGCATCAGGTTGCCGTCTTGACGGCGGAAACAGCCGCCCTGCTTGGACTGAACCATATGAACCTCGCTGATGAAGTCAAGGTCGACGACAGCTATCTGGGTAAAGGTTATGGCATCGTTAGCGAATTAGAGCGGGAGGCGGTCCATCTATTGGCCAGGCTCGAGGGCATCTTATTGGATCCGGTCTACACAGGCAAGGCGATGGGCGGGGTGATCCAGCAGATTCGCCAGGGGCGATGGCAACGCGGGCAACAAATTCTATTCTGGCACACTGGCGGAACACCGGCATTATTCGCCTATGGCGACGACCTATTATGAAGTAGAGTTAATCGCTTAGCCCGACGATCAAGGCGAGGAAACTGTTATTTTGCCAATTGACATTGTATCAGCCGTGCCTGCGGCCGTCTGCACAAACAGGCGCGCCGCCGGATCTGTCAGATCATAGAGACCGAGTAACAACTCATATTGTCCGGCCGGCAATTGAGGTGGGATGAGCAAGCCATGATTGTCAACCATCGTCTCATTCGGCGACCAGGTCGATGTCAACGCCAATCCCCCACCCGGCTCGCTGTCCCGCTGGGTCACGATCTGACCTTGGCTATCTACCAGGTGCAAAAAGACCTTGTAGCGTTGATCGAGAGAGACGTCCGTCTGCCAGAAAAGGGACAATTGCAAAATGTCACCCGGGTTAATCTTGGCGTCACTCATCGTATATCCAAGTAAACGAATGTGGTCGCCAAATTGTGCTGTGACCGGCGTCTCCATAGCTGCCGTCCCATTGCCGGCGACGGCATATGTTACGAAGCGCACATCTCCTACCCATTCTTCGCTTGCCTTGAAGGCCTGGGCATCGAGCCAACGTTCAACCAGGCGCTCTGGATCCCGCTCGCTTTCACCCCAGAATACGACGTAGATCCGATCGTGCCTGGCGATGATCTCGGCCAGTTCAGCCTCGATGGCGGCCGGATTCGGGTAACCTCGGGGAATAGGAAATACGGGCGCTCCTTCTTTGTGATAATAGGTGAAAACTTCCCACTGATTTGCGGCATTGAGAATCACAGCAGCGCCAGGCTCATTGTCAATAGCGATCCGATCGACGATGCTGCGGTAATCTGCCCGAGCATAAGCAGGATCGAAGACCATATTCGTTAAAGAGTCAGCGGTTCCCCATAAGATTAGGATGCCCAACAGAGAAATGGAAAGCCGTCTGGGAATGAGTGGAAGCACTGTATCCCTGCCTTGCCAACTCCACCACCAACCTGCCCCGGCCGACAAGCAAAGCGCCGGTACGACAACAAGCATAAATTTGTAGTATGCAGGACGGGTAGCCCCCAACAGCCACATCAAAAGGACCGGCGCCGCCATAAGCAGCAACAACGTGCTCGAAAAAAGAACGTCTCCCCGTCCTACTTTGCGGCCGGCGATCAGGCCTATAGTGAGCAATAGAGCGTAAGCCAGGAGCGGTAGGAGACTGGATTCTGGATCAGAAGTTGGTCCAAAAGTCGTCCACTGTGCGCTTTCAAACAAAAATGTTGGCAGCGATGGTCGCAAGCCTGATCGGCCGCCGGTCTGGCGCAATAATATAGGCAACCAGGGCAGGTAAAGCAGGATCAAGACCCCCATCATAATTAACCAATTACGCCCGTCTAACCACATCTGGCGTTTTGGGCTTTTCTTGTTTGCCGGCTGATTGCGGTCTTCGATGGGCTCAGCTTCGGCGGACCTGGGCATCTCTTTTTCTGCTCTGCCAGAGTCGCTAGCAGAAAATTCAATATGCGCCCGGTGGCGGCGAATGAACCAAATCAAGAAAATGAGATTGTGCGCCAGGAGCACGGCCGGGAAAAAATAGTGGGTGTATAAACCGGCCAAGGAAACGCCAACATAACCGATGGCGATCGTCAATTGCCACCGTTTTGCCTGCAACAGGCGAACCAGCAGCAGAGAAGACAAGACAGCCAAAAACGCCAGCAGTTCATACATACGCGTTTCCTGGCTATAATAGATCAAGGCCGGATTCACAGCAGCCAGGAATGCGCCACATACAGCGGCGATAGAGCCGCGTTGTCCGAGGAGCTGGCGTCCCAAGGTGTAGGTCAAGACGACAATTCCGATCCCCAGAAAAGCCGAAAATGCGCGCAAGCCAAACTCGCTTTCTCCGGCCAATTCTCGCCAACCGCGTAACAGCAAATAATATAAGGGGGGGTGTACGTCGCTGGCAGTACCTTCGACAATCAACTTTAGGGACCGTTCGCTCAGGCGAGCGCTGTTGCCCTCATCATTCCAGAATGATTGTTCCTCGATACGGTGAAATCGTAGCACTGCGGCAAGCAGCAAGATAACTACCAGTGCAGCAAGGACGCTTCCTCGTTTCATAGGATTGGTTATTCTTGTCTAGGCGCCAGGTAATAGAGCAACCAGAAAAACAGGATGGCGCCACCGGTAATAGCCAATACCGGTCTATATTGCTGCCAGGTATAGATGATAGCCGGGTCCGGGCTAACCTCAGTTGAAGCCGGGCTGCTGGCATATTCAGCCAGTGTCTGCCAGGCCTGCGTTGGCGTGAAGTCGGGCTCTAGCAGTCGGAAATAGTACCAGGGCTGGTTTATTTCAGCATCAGAGGGTCGTTTGAAGAACCAGTAATTGACAACACCGGCCCAGGGCCATTCCGTTTGGGATCGCTGGTAAGCCTGGACCGCATATCGCGCCTGTTGCTCACTGTCGACCCGCCCATAGGGATCGTCAAATTCCTCCGGGACGGTATTCCATCCGGCTTCGCTGATCCAGATCGCTTTTTCAGCATCGCCATAGTTGACCATCACATCACGCAGATAGATCACATGGGGGTAGTTGATGACCGTCGGCCGAAGACGGTGATCGGTTGGACCAGACCACAGTCCATATCCTTGGGCGGATAAGATATCAAAACATTCTCCGGCGCCGGCCTGGTACATTCGCTGCAGGAAGATAAGGTCATTCAAATCTCGGCCGTCCAGGGCAATCGTTGGCGAAAGCGCCCCGGCCAGGATTACGGCATCGGGATTGGCTTCTTTCGCCCGCTGGTATCCGGTACAAAGCAAATCGGTATATCTCTCCGGGTCCACGAGTTGCTCACCCCACTCCGGGTAGATATTGGGCTCATTCCAGAGTTGAAAGAATTGAATCCGGCCGCGATAGCGATCAACTACCGCCTCGACAAAATCACCGTAATCATCAAAGTCATCCGGTGGGGCGTGGGTGCCAATTGTATTGGTCATAGCCCTGGTCCAAGCCGGTGGATTGTCAATGCGGGCAATTATCTCGACTTCGTGCTTTTCAGCCAGTTCAACAATGTTGTCATACTTCGCCCAGGCATCGACCCCGGCCGGATCGTTGCGTAAGTCAATAAAATCTCCCTTGCCATGAATCTCAATGTCTTCCCAGGGAAACTGCTGGCGAATGGTCTGAATGCCGGCCTCACTCAACATTTGCAGACTCTGCTCCCTCACCTCAGGCAACACTTCCTGCTGTAAGAATGTATTCATTCCATAAGGAACCACATCGGCATAGTTGATCTCGGCGTCAATAGCATGATCCGGCTGCGGCCGGATCGCACTATGCATCCAATGGATAACCCCTCGTAGCTGCCCGGGTAACTTCTCTTCACCGGTCAGCTCATAGAGTGAACCGCTATTTGGCCAGAGAGCGACAATCAGGAAAAGTAGCGCCACAAATGGAATAATCTTTCGTTGCATTGGGCTCAATTATACATCAGCATGAACAGCAAGCTTTGTCCGACTTTTTATATATGATAAACTCTAATTCAGTGACTCAGGGCATTCAAGGTGCAACTCTCTTTGCCACATTGACGCTTTCTTAAGCATCGAGGAGACCATGCTCACGACCATCGAAAAAATCCTCTTCCTGCTCCTGGCCATCGCATCTGGTATCGCGATTTATTTTACTTTTGGTCAAATGATCCGGACCATCCTGCGGGGTCAGGACAAGATACAGATCAACAATAAGTGGAAATTTGCTAAGGACAGTCTGGTAGCCTTTTTGACCCAGGGCGGCATCATTCATAAGCGCCGGCTTGCCTCGGTCTTCCATTATGGTGTGGCCTGGAGTTTCGTATTTTATGGCCTGGTCAATGCCGTTGATCTTCTGGAAGGTTACATCGCCGGTTTCAATTTCTTGGGTGATAGTACACTTGGAGATTTTTATCACCTGACTGCCGATCTTTTCACGGTCGCAGGGTTAATTGGTGTTGTCTACTTCCTGGTCCGGCGTTTTGTCGCGAAGGACCCACAGCTTAGGGTACGAGATAATGTCACGATCTATCCAAAAGCGCTGAAAGGTATTCCTAAGGATTCCCTCATTGTCGGTCTATTTATTCTGCTTCATTTAGGATTCCGCTTCATGGGCCAAAGTTTCCTGGTTGCCCTGGAAGGAGGCGACGCCTGGCAACCATTTGCCAACCAGGTGGCCGGCCTTTGGTCAGGCATGCCGACTGATTCGCTCGAACTCGCCTGGCATCTATGCTGGTGGGGGGCTCTTGGGATAATTCTCGCCTTCCTACCCTACTTTCCATACACAAAACACGCCCATCTCTTCATGGGACCCATCAACATTAGCAGCCGGCCAACACGCCAATCTTTGGGCGCAATTGCGCCATTGAATTTCGAAGATGAGACAATTGAGCAATTTGGCGCCGCCCGGCTGACCGATTTATCTCAGACTCAAATAGTTGATGCTTTTGCCTGTATCATGTGCAACCGTTGCCAGGATGCTTGCCCGGCCTATGTAACTGGAAAGGAATTATCCCCCGCAGCCTTGGAGATAAGCAAACGGTATTACATCCGTGATAATATGGCTTCTTTGGCAAAAGGTGGCGAGGATTCCTCACCTTTGCTCGACTATGCAATAAGTGAGAGCGCCATATGGGCTTGCACGACCTGCGGCGCTTGCATCGATGTGTGCCCGGTCGGCAACGAGCCCATGTTTGATATCGTCAATATGCGTCAGAATCAAGTTTTGATGGAAAGCGCCTTCCCGCACGAAATAAAAACAGCCTTTACAGGTATGGAACGATTGGCCAATCCCTGGGGCATGACCGAAGACCGGCTGGCCTGGACACAACCCTTGTCGTTCGATGTGCCCACGGTGCGAGACAATCCTGACTTTGAAGTGCTTTTCTGGGTTGGCTGCGCCGGTGCATTTGATCCTAACGCTCAGGCCATCGCCCAGGCTACCGCAACGGTGCTCCACAGTGCAGGGGTAAATTTTGCCGTCTTAGGAAATGATGAAACGTGCACTGGCGACAGCGCTCGCCGCGCAGGAAACGAATACCTCTTCTTCGAAATGGCGATGGGAAATATCGAAACGCTTGATAGCATTGGTGTAAATAAGAAGCGCATCGTTACCAGTTGCCCGCACTGTTTCCATACAATAGGTAAGGAATACGCCGACCTGGGCGGTCATTACAGAGTCATGCACCATACACAAATGATTGCCGACCTCATAGGAAAAGGCAAACTTACATTGAAAAATGGCTCGCTGGAAAAAACAACGTTTCATGATCCTTGCTATCTTGGACGGCATAATGACATTTACGAAGCGCCGCGCTCGGTTTTGGCCAAGGCCGGTATGGTGCTACTCGAGATGGATCGCAGCGGAAGTGACTCTTTTTGCTGTGGCGCCGGCGGTGCTCAAATGTGGAAAGAAGAAGAGCATGGTGAGCAGGCTGTCAGCATGAATCGATTTTTGGAAGCTGAAGCCACCGAAGCAACAACCCTGGCTACAGGCTGCCCTTTCTGTGCCATTATGATGAACGATGCCAATATCGAAGCAGGTGGTTCTATGAAGGTCAAGGATGTAGCCCAAGTAATTGCCGAAGCAATTGAATGAATCTTGATATGCAAGCTTGGACAATAAATAAATGTTCGCCGTTCCGACCGGCTGCTTACTTCTTCCTTACCTTGCTGATCACAGCCTTGATGAGTGTTGGCTGTACTCTCCTGGACAGCGGTCCGTATGAAGAAGATTTTTCTGAGGCAGGTAGTTGGGGAATTGGCCGTTCGGCAGATGTGGAAGGCCAGGTCCAAAATGAAGTATATGAAATGCATGTCAAAAGTAATCACGGCTTATATCTGGCGTCGGCCGGTGAGAATTTCGCCGACGGCATCTTTGAATTAGAAGCCACCCAAATATCTGGTCCTTTGAACAACGGCTATGGTATGCTTCTCCGAGTTGACGAGAGTAGCGATACTTTTTATGTGTTCGAAGTTAGCGGAGACGGCTATGTCTGGATTGGATATTGCGAAAACCTTTGTATGGATGACGCAGTAGCCCTGGTCGGTGGTAATTGGTTCCCATCACCGGCCGTCAAAACCGGACTTCATGCCACAAACCATCTCCGGGTAGTCGCTGAAGGTCCAAAGATGACCTTCTTTGTGAATGGCGTTGAAGTAGGTCGAACATCCGACAATCGCCTGACTGAAGGAGATATCGCTGTTATGGTCGAAGCTTTAGGTGAGGGGAACATTCGGGTTGCTTTCGACAACTATAGATTTACGCCAAATTAGAGTCGTAGTCAGAGTAAAATTCCCAATCTTCTGGATCTTTTAAGCACAATGTCAACAAAAGATAGTGATAATCAGTCCATTAACTCAAAGCAGCGCACCGGTTTAATAGGGGCAGGCGTGGCCTACCTCATCATTGCCGGACTTCTAATCTTTTTCTTCGCCCTATCACAACGGTCACCAATCCAGAGTGAACCGTACGATGAAAAATTCGATAATGAAGGCACCTGGATAGTTGGTGAAGGTGTGAGTGCCCAGGGGTTCGTGGTCGATGGCGTATATGAGATGTCAATCGATCCCGATTTGGGTGGTGACGTGTTTTGGGCCACAGCCGGTGAAAACTTCGCCGACGGCAGCTACGAAGTTGAGGCCACTCCTCTGGAAGGGGCGATGGATAATGGGTATGGGATGTTATTTCGGGTGGATGAGGGAAAAGACAGATTCTACGTCTTCAAAGTTAGTAGCGATGGCTATGTATACCTGGGAAAGTGCGCCGACAGCTGCCTGGAAGAAGAAGCCCTGGTAAATCAGGATTGGTTTGACTCTCCATCTGTTCAGACCGGGTTTGGTGTAACCAATCACCTAAGAGTAGAACTATCAGGATCCGATATGGTCTTTTTTGTAAATGGGGATGAGGTTGGTCGAGCAAGCGACAGTACGCTTGAGAAAGGAGATATCGGTCTGCTGGCTGAAACTTTTACTCCTGGCGGGCTTCAAGTAGCCTTTGACAACTTTCGCGTCAATCCCCTTGATACCGTGGAAGATTAGGGATTGACAATAAGCGGTTCAGGCGACAAGCGGTTACCATCTTAGCAAAAACGCCCACAAAACAGTAAGATTGTTAATCGCAACCATCTTAAATATCCATCCTCATTCGGTGGGTTAATAATATACTTTTGATTCACCCTTGGAAAAAAGTTGGCAACGGTTACGAACTCATGCCAATCTACCTGCTAATCTCATGTCGCGCCTATTGAGTTCCAATCATCGTAGCTTGAATTACGGCTAAACCCTGAGAAGGCAATTAACATATGATATGGTTGACGTTCGTTGAGACATCTATGAAAAACAATTTGAATGATTAAGATACAGGAAGCTGAACCACATAACCAAATATTTGATCGGGCCGAAATCCTGGAAGATTACCGAATAGCGTACCAAAGTCGCCAGGCAAGTTTGATTGGACGGCGGGAGGTGCTGGCCGGAAAAGCCAAATTTGGCATTTTTGGTGATGGCAAAGAAGTGGCCCAATTGGCTTTGGCCAAGGTATTTCATCCAGGTGATTTTCGATCCGGCTATTATCGTGACCAGACTTGGTTGTTTGCCCTGAATATGGTCACGATCAAGGAGTTCTTCGCCCAGCTTTACGCCCATGCCGATGTTTCCGCCGATCCAAGTTCTGCCGGCCGGTCTATGAATGCCCATTTCGCAACACGTTTGCTTGATGAACATGGCGCTTGGAAAAACCAAAGAGAAAGTTACAACACCTCTGCCGATGTCTCCCCCACAGCTTCCCAGATGCCAAGATTAGTTGGCCTGGCTTACGCCTCGCGCTTATATCGCGAATTAGAATCCTTGCATCAATTTACAACTTTCTCTGACAAGGGTAACGAGGTCGCTTTTGGCACTATCGGCAACGCCAGTTGTGCTGAGGGAATGTTTTGGGAGGCTGTTAATGCGGCCGGGGTGTTAAAAGGGCCAATGGTGCTTTCTATCTGGGATGATGGCTACGGTATCTCTGTACCCAATCATTACCAACTTGCCAAAGCAAACATCTCTGAATTGTTAAGTGGCTTCCAACGAGAACAAGGTAGCGAAGAAGGCTTTGAAATCTATACTGTTCGAGCCTGGGATTATCCTGCCCTGGTCGATACATACCGCAAAGCATCACGAATAGCCCGCCAGGAGCATGTGCCGGCCATTATCCATGTGATCGAGATGACCCAGCCTCAAGGCCATTCTACCTCTGGTAGTCACGAGCGGTATAAGCCTGCGGAGCGTTTAGAATGGGAGCGTGAATTCGATAGTCTGCGCAAGATGCGCGAATGGATAGAAGAGGAAAAATATGCCTCGGCCGACGAACTCGACTTGATTGAAAAAGAAAGCAGAGAGCTTGTTGAAAATATTCGGGCCGAAGCCTGGGAAGCGTATATAACCCCCATTCGCTCAGAGGTGAACCAGGTAGTTGAAATCCTTGAGTCCATTTGCAGTTCCTCTAGCCAGGCCTCGGAGCTAATACATATCCGGCAGCACTTGACTCGTGTTGCGGTCCCCTATCGCCGCCATATATTGGTGGCCATTCGAGAGGCTTTGATCGCCTTAAAGGACGAAGAAGGTGACTGCCGGAGAGAGTTGATTTCCTTCAAGCAAAAAATTGAGTTAGCCGGCCGGCAACGATATGATTCTCATCTGCATAGCCAATCTCCAGAATCGGCGTTAAATATTTCCAGGGTTGGCCCGATCTACGCTGACGATTCGCCTTTGGTTAGTGGCTTTAAAATCCTTAACGCCTGCTTCGATGCCATGCTTGGTCGAGATCCCCGCGTCATCGCCTTTGGAGAAGATGTGGGCCAATTGGGAGATGTGAACCAGGGTTTCGCCGGCCTGCAAGCAAAATATGGGCCGCTTCGAGTTTCGGACACGGGTATTCGGGAAGTCACGATTATCGGTCAGTCCCTCGGTCTGGCCTTGCGCGGCTTACGCCCCCTGGCCGAGATTCAGTATTTGGACTACTTGCTCTACGCCCTGCAGATAATGGCCGATGACCTGGCCACTCTGCACTGGCGAACTCGTGGTGGTCAAAAAGCGCCGGTAATAATTCGAACTCGTGGACACCGCCTTGAAGGCATTTGGCACTCCGGTTCACCAATGGCCGGAATAATAAACCTGGTCCGGGGAATTCACGTTCTGGTGCCAAGAAACATGACCCAGGCGGCCGCATTCTATAACACTTTGCTCCAGGCAGACGAGCCGGCTCTCGTCGTCGAGGTGCTAAATAGTTACCGCATGAAAGAACGTTTACCAGAAAATATAGACGAGATTACGTTACCCCTTGGCATTCCGGAAACATTGCGATCAGGTGATGACGTTACTCTGGTGACATACGGTGCGATGTGTCGAATCTCTATGGAGGCGGCCGAACTGCTGGCCAAATTCGGCATCGAGGTTGAAGTGATTGACGTGCAGTCGCTTTTACCCTTTGACATCAACTCTACGATCTTGGCATCATTAAAGAAGACGGGACACATAATTTTCCTGGACGAGGATGTACCGGGCGGCGCCACAGCTTACATGATGCAGGAAGTACTGGAAAAACAGGATGGCTTTTGGTGGCTGGATTCAAAGCCGCGCACGCTGACGTCAAGAGCTCACCGGCCGGCCTACGGTTCAGATGGCGACTACTGGTCAAAGCCGAATACCGAAAATGTTATTGAAGCTGTTTACGAGATTATGAACGAAGTAGACCCGGCTCGCTACCCATTCTTCTACAAATGAGACCCGGTTTACAGCGTATGAATCATTTTACCAACCATTGAATTATTTCGATCTACTAGGTGGAGAGCGATCATGGCAACAGAAGTCTTTATGCCCAGCTTAGGGGAGAGTGTATTCGAGGGCACGATTTCCATATGGCTGAAGAAAGAAGGGGATCAGGTCGAACGCTACGAGCCCATCCTTGAAATTGAAACTGATAAGGTGACCACAGAAGCCACGGCCGAGGTCGCCGGTACTTTGCTCAAGATTGTGGCCAAAGAAGGTGAAACGGTTGCAGTCGGTTCATTGCTGGCCTATATTGGCGATCCTCAAGAAGATCTTAATAAACTGGTCACCGAAGAGGCTGTCGACGCTCCACCAATTTCAACGATTGAGCAACACACTCCCGTTGAGACAGCCAGGCCACCTCGGAAGCAGCAACCCACTAGTAATGGTCCGGCCCAGCCGCGGCCGCAACGTTACACTGGCCGGGTAAGCCCTGTTGTCGGCCGAATAGCCGGTGAACACAATGTCGACCTCAATCTAATCAGTGGCACAGGCCGGGACGGCCGGATTACAAACAAGGATATCCTGGCCTTCATCGAAAGCCAAGGGTCAGTTCCCCCTCACGCTCTGGTTACGGCAATCGCGCCTCTTGCGCCAATTCCTGACCCTTCTTCTCCTGGCGCGATTCCCGGTT
>PVMS01013954.1_pt1 | contig 17716 bp, 17 predicted proteins | sample 1853461 | NCBI WGS metagenome assembly PVMS01 (sample SAMN08582032, study PRJNA380276) | Marine sediment metagenome, whole genome shotgun sequencing project. | isolation source: ocean sediment barecode stripped | collected 2017 | reverse complement strand
CACGACCATCGAGATCGCCGCGAATGCATCCGCCGGACATGCCTCTCTGCGGGCGACGGGCACTGTTATCCGGTTCGAAGGCTTTTTGACGCTCTATCAGGAAAGCCGCGACGATGATGACGAAGAGGAGGCCGGACGCCTGCCGGCGGTGCAAAGGGATGAGATGCTAAAGCGCATCGGCATCGAGTCCGGCCAGCATTTCACCGAGCCGCCGCCACGCTACACCGAAGCCTCCCTCATCAAGAAGATGGAGGAACTCGGCATTGGCCGGCCCTCCACTTACGCCCAGACCATGACCGTTCTGCGCGCCCGCGAATATGTCCGCATGGACCGCAAACGGTTCGTGCCCGAAGACAAGGGCCGTCTCGTCATCGCCTTTCTGGAGAGTTTCTTCCAACGCTATGTCGAATACGATTTCACCGCCGACCTGGAAGAAAAGCTCGACAGGATATCCGCCGGCGAACTGGCCTGGAAGGATGTCCTGCGTGACTTCTGGCGCGACTTTGCCGGTCAGGTCGACGAGATCAAGGATCTCAGGGTTTCGGAAGTCCTGGACGCGCTGAATGTAATTCTCGGCGATTTTGTTTTTCCGCCGCGCGAAAACGGCGCCGATCCGCGCGCCTGCCCGACCTGCGACGATGGCCGCCTGTCGCTCAAGCTGGGGAAATTCGGCGCCTTTATCGGTTGCTCCAATTATCCCGAATGCCGTTTTACGCGCCAGTTGGCCGAGGCCGATGGCGAGCCGGGAAGCGCCGGCGCCAACGGTGCCGACGGCAAGCCGCTGGGCGACGACCCGGCGAGCGGCCTTGCCGTGACATTGCGCTCGGGCCGGTTCGGTCCCTACGTCCAGCTTGGCGAGGGCGAAAAACCCAAACGCACGAGCCTGCCCAAGGGCTGGGCGCCGGACGATATCGACCTGGAAGCCGCGCTGCGGCTTTTGTCCCTGCCACGCGAGATCGGCCTTCATCCCGAATCCGGCAAGCCGATCACCGCCGGGCTCGGCCGTTACGGCCCGTTCGTCTCCAGTGACGGAAAATATGCCAATCTCGACAGTGTCGATGAGGTTTTCACCGTCGGCGCCAACCGGGCGATCACGCTGCTGGCCGAAAAGAAAAGCCGCGGCGGTGGCCGCAATCGCGCAACCGTCTTGAAGGAGCTTGGCGACCACCCCGAGCTCGGCGGTCCGGTCACCGTGCGCGATGGCAAGTACGGACCGTATGTCAACCACGCGAAAATCAACGCGACCCTGCCGAAAACGCAAACGCCGGAAGCGGTCACGCTGGACCAGGCCGTGGTCATGATCGCCGAAAAGGCCGCCAAGGGCGGCAGGAAAAAAGCCGGCGGGCGCAAGAAGGCCAAGGCCGCCCAAACCAGCGAAAGCTGAGCGCCGGCCGATAGCCGGCCGCCGCGACAATCGTGCCCCGCAAAGCCAAGAAAAAGCCCCTGCCCACCGGCCTGCCGGACCGCGAGGCGATTCTCGACTTCATTGCCGAGCACCCCGGCAAGGCGGGAAACGCGAGGTCGCCCGCGCCTTCAACATCACCGGAGCCGACCGAATCGGACTGAAACGGCTCTTGCGGGAGATGGCCGACGATGGCCAGATCGACGCGCGCCGTTCCAAACCGCGCCGGCCGGGCGACCTGCCATCCGTCACAATATTGCGCGTCGATCGCATCGACGATCAGGGCGACCTCATCGCCGTCCCGCTGGAATGGGATGCCGAATTGGGCGATCCCCCGCTGATCGTTATTTCCACGCGGACCGGCCGCAAGGCCCGCCGCGACCAGGTGCCCGGCATTGGCGACCGGGTGCTCGCCCGCCTCGCTCCCGATGGGGAAAATGGCGGCTTTCGCGCCGCGGTCATCAAGGTGCTGCCAAAGCCGCAAGCCGCCGTGCTCGGCGTCTATCGCGAGATGGACCGGCAGCCGCGCATTGTGCCGATCGATCGCCGGGTGAGGGAACTTGACGTTCAGCCCGGCGCCGAAGCGGGCGCCAGGGACGGCGAACTGGTCGCAATCGAAATTGAGTACAGCGGCCGCTACCGGCTGCCGCAGGCCAAGGTGATCGAGCGGATCGGCGACGTTTCGAGCGAAAAGGCGATCAGCCTGATTGCCCTGGAAGAACACGGCATTCCGTATGTTTTTCCGCCTGAGGTTGTCGCGGAGGCGGACAACATTCAGCCCCTTGGCTCATCCACCGATGAAGCATGGCGGGAAGACTGGCGCGAAAAACCGCTGATCACCATCGACCCCCCCGACGCGCGCGACCATGACGATGCGGTCCATGCCATGCCCGACCCGGAAAATCGCGGCGGTCATGTCGTCATCGTCGCGATCGCCGATGTCGCCTGGTATGTCCGTGCCGGTTCAGGCCTCGATCGCGAGGCGGTAAAACGCGGCAATTCGGTCTACTTCCCCGGCCGCGTCGTGCCGATGTTGCCTGAACGCATCTCCAACGATTTGTGCTCCTTGCGCCAGGGCGAGGACCGCCCGGCGATGGCCGTGCGCATGACCTTCGACACCGATGGCCGCAAGACCGGCCACCGCTTCCATCGGGTCATGATCCGCTCGGCCGCCAAACTCTCCTATGACGAAGCGCAGGCGGCGATTGACGGCACACCCGGCAAACGCACCAAACCGCTGCTTGAGCCTATCCTGAAGCCGCTCTGGGCCGCCTACCGGGCGCTGGCGAAAGCCCGCGATTCGCGCAACCGCTGGCCATCAACATGCCTGAGCGCAAGGTTGTGCTGACCGCATCGGGCGCAGTCGAACGCATCGCCGTTCCCCCGCGCCTTGAAGCTCACCGGTTGATCGAGGAGTTCATGATCCAGGCCAATGTCTGCGCCGCCGAGACGCTGGAGAGCAAACGAGCGTCATTTGTTTACCGGATCCATGACGAGCCGACTTACGAGAAGCTTGAGGCACTGCGCGACTTTCTCGGTTCCCTCGACATGCGGTTTTCCAAATCCGGCTCCGTCCGTCCCGAGCATTTCAATCATGTTCTGGCGAAATTCGAAGGCACGGCGAATGCGATCTTGGTCAATGAAGTGGTGCTTCGATCCCAGGCGCAAGCCGAATATTCCATCGACAATATCGGCCATTTCGGACTCAATCTGCGCCGTTATGCCCATTTCACCTCGCCGATCCGCCGCTACGCCGACCTCATTGTCCACCGCGCGCTGATCGACGCCCTGAATCTCGGCCCCGGCGCAATGCCTGCCAGCGAAGCGCCAAAATTGGAGCGCATCGCCGGCGAGATCTCGCTGGCCGAGCGCCGCGCCACGAAGGCCGAGCGCGACACTCTTGACCGGCTGATCGCCGCATGGCTCGTCGATCGCGTCGGTGCGCGTTTCGCCGGCCATATCCGTGGCGTCACCCGCGCCGGGCTGTTTGTCGAACTCGACGAGACCGGGGCCGACGGATTTGTCCCGATTTCAACGCTCGGCAACGATTATTTCGAATACCACGCCGATCGCCACCGGCTCGTTGGCCGCCAGAGCGGCGAAACCTTCCGTCTCGGCGATGCGGTGGAAGTGCGGCTCGTCGAAGCGCTTCCCTTTGCCGGCGCCATGCGCTTTGAGATGGAAAGCGAGGGCCATTATCCGGCCCGCAAGAAACGCAAAACACTGGCCAGCAGCAAGCCGCGCCGCAAGCCGGGCAAACGGCCGCGGGACAAACGGACAAAGAAAGGCGCAACGTGAAGGATACCGCGCCCTCCGTATTCGATATCCGGCCCGGAACCCATCCCAACCGGCGGCCCAGGGATGCCGCGACGATCATTGTGCTGCGCCGCCGGGCGAAGACCATTCGCGTGCTGATGGGCCAGCGATCGGCGGGCCATGCGTTCCTGCCCGGCAAGGTGGTTTTTCCCGGCGGCAAAACCGACAGGGCCGACTATTACGCGCCGTTTGCGCAACCTCTTCATCCTCAGGTCCTGGCAAAGCTGACGGTAAACATGCGCGGACGGGCAAGCATCAGACGGGCGCAAGCCCTCGCCCTGTCGGCGATCCGCGAGACCTACGAGGAAACCGGCATTCTTCTGGGCACGTCATGTGCAAACCCGCCGGCCATGCGCAACGCCCCCTGGCGGGATTTTCTGTCTCACGGCGTCCTGCCGGATCTTTTGCCGCTTCGGCTCATCGCCCGGGCGATCACGCCGCCGCGTTTCAATAAACGCTTCGACGCCCGGTTCTTTGCCGTATTCGACGACGCGATCGTCTCCGAGGTCGCCGTTCCCGACAAGGAACTGGTCGACCCCGCATGGCTGACGATCAACCAGGCGCGCGGCCATCCGCTCCCCGATATCACCCGCACGATTCTGGGTGAGCTTGAGCAACGCCTCGTCGCGGACCCGGATTTGCAGGCAGATCAACCGATTCCGTTCTATTACATGCGCCACGGCCGATTCCGCCGTGATTTGATTTAGAGGCTGGATGTGGGCCGGCGGCGACCCTTTGTGCAACTTGCCGATCAATTCGGAATTACGCCAGGCGCGGCCGCGGCGATCGCGACAATGGTTTCGGTCGGGATCGGCATCTCCCTGTTGCCGCCGCTGTTGTCGCTGACCCTGTCGGCCCGCGGCGTCTCCGAGCGCATGATCGGCCTCGTCGTCGCAACGATCGCCTTGTCCGCCCTGGCAACGACGCCCTTCGCATCGCGAATAGCGGCCAGATTTGGGACCGCCAACACCATTGCCGCCTCGACGCTTGTCGCCGCCGGCATAATTCCCTTCGTATGGGTGATCCGCAGCATGGCGCTGCTGTTCCCGCTGGTCTTTGTCTACGGCGCCGCGATCACCCTTTGCTTCGTGTTGTCGGAATACTGGATCAACGCCGTCACGCCGCAAAGGCGCCGCGGCTTTATCATGGGCCTTTATGCGACGATGCTTTCGATCGGATTTGCGCTTGGACCCGGCATCATCGCCGTTCTGGGTTACACAACGATCAAGCCGTTTCTCGTCGGCAGCGTGCTTCTCGCCATTGCCAGTCTTCCCGCAATCATGGCGCGCGATCTTTCGCCCGATTTTTCCGGCGAGACCCGGCACAAATTCGTGCCATTCATCTTCGCCGTGCCGGCCGCCACATTCGGCGTCTTCGTCTTCGCGATGGGCGAAACAAGCGGTTTCACATTCCTGCCGTTATGGGGACAAAATCTGGCGTTCACACCCATTGTCGTTCCCCTGCTGGCATCCGCCATGACGCTTGGCAATGCATTGTCCCAGATACCTCTGGGCCTGCTGGCCGACCGCTTCGACAAGCGGATCATCCTGCTCATATGCGGCATCACCGGTTTCGCCGGCATGCTCGCGGCCTGGGCGGTCGCCGCCTCGCCGGTTGTCCTGATGGCCGTTCTCTTTGTCTGGGGCGGCGTCACCGGTGGGCTCTATACGGTCGGGCTCGCCCACCTTGCCTCGCGCTTTTCCGGCAGTGCGCTCGCCAGTGCCAATGCGGCATTCATTTTTTGCTACGCACTGGGCATGCTGATCGGGCCGCTCGCCGTCGGCGATTCCATGGCCCGCTGGCCGATAGCCGGATTTCCACTGGTCCTGGGTATCGTTTTCGGCGCCTATGCGCTGATCATGGCCTGGCGGATCGCCGTTTCGCGCATGTCCCGATCTTGACTTCCGGACAGCGAGGCGTCATGTCAGCGCAACGCTCTTAAACACCGATCAGTGAGAGAAAAACATGGCCAAGGCCTCTACCGTCAAGATTCGTCTCGTCAGCGAGGAAGGCACCGGCTATTTTTACGTGACCAAGAAGAACGCGCGCACCATGACCGAAAAGTTTTCGGTCCGGAAATACGATCCAAAGGCCAAAAAGCACGTCTTGTTCAAGGAAGCGAAGATCAAATAGCGCTTGCCCCGCGCAAAAGCATTTAATCAAGGCGCTTCATGGCGCCTTTTTTATTGCCGTTTTCAAGGTCTTGTTCAAAACGGTGGACAAGAGTAGCCGACCGGTCGTGGCTTTAAACGAGGAGGCCACTCACCACGTCCGGTCGGCCGACCCCACGGACCCAGGAGATGCGGCGGACCTGAGTAATTCCATGGGGTATCTGGAGGTCCTGTCGGAGAGCCGGCAACACAACTGGAATGCCTTGCTTTCCGAGAACCGATCCAACCCCAACCCGGCCGCGAAATCCAGCAATAGGTGAACAATTGGTAAATAGGCCCGCGGGCGGACTGTTTCGTATCAGGACAGGCCTAGTGAATTCTTCTCAGGCCGCTTCCGCGACGACGCGGTTCCGGCCGTCGCGCTTTGCCGCATAAAGCGCCTTGTCGGCCCGCAAAATCAGCCCGTCGGCGCTATCGCCGGCACCGCGAAACCCGGCAACGCCGGCGCTGACCGTCAACTCGAGATCGGGCATGCTTTCGTCGGAAAATGGCTTGCCAGCGATTTCACATCGCAAACGATCGGCGATCAAAGTCGCTTCTTCCAGATCCGTCCCCGGCATGACGATGATGAATTCCTCGCCACCGAACCGGGCAACGAGATTGGTACCGCGAACGCCATCGATCAATCGCCGGGCAAACTCCACCAGCACGGCATCGCCGCTGGCATGGCCGTGGACGTCATTCACCGATTTGAACATGTCGATGTCGAACATCAACAACGACACCGGCTCGCCATTGTCGGCCGAACGCTCAAGCAGCGACCGCATATGGCTGTCAAGATAGCGCCGGTTATAGAGGCCGGTCAACGGATCCTTGACCGCCATTTCCACGGCATCGTTCACCAGATTACGCAGGCAATCGGCATAATGCTTCCGCTTGATCTGGGTGCGCGCCCGGGCTCGAAGCTCGTCTTCGTTGATCGGGCGAAGGACATAGTCATTGACCCCCATCTCCAATGCCCGCCTGAGCGCCTCGAGATCATCCGGCTCATTGACCATGAGGATCGGCGTAAACCGCGAGCGATCGATCGACTTCAGATCGGAGCAAAGGCGCAACCCGTCGGCGCCGGGCAACTGGCGGCTCGTGATGATGAGATCGAAATCGCGTTTGCCGGCGATTGCCAGGGCATCATCGGCCGTGCCGGCGGTTTCCATGACGCAATTGGGGCCAAGAGCGGCTTTTGCCTTGTCGACCGTCGAAGCAAGGTCGTCGACGACCAGGATCCGCCCCTCCATCGGCATCTCCCGCGTCAGGATCGCCGATGGATCGATGCCGACGGATTTCATCGCGCTCGCCCGCACCTGCAACTCGTCCATGGTCGCCTTGAGCCGGGCCAGGCTCTTCACACGGGCCAAAAGGGCCACCTCGCTGACCGGCTTGGTCAGGAAATCGTCGGCGCCGCATTCCAGCGCCCACACACGATCCTCGGGCCCATCGAGCGCGGTCACGATGACGACCGGGATCGGCGCCGTTTTCGGATCGCTTTTAAGGGCGGTGCAAACCTCGAACCCGGAAAGGCCCGGCATCATGATGTCGAGAAGAACGACATCGATCCGCTCCGAACGCGCCGCTTGCAGAGCCTCCTCACCGCCCGCGGCGGTGCGGACGTCGAAATATTCCGCCTTTAGCCGGGCCTCAAGCAACCGGACATTGGCCAGAACATCATCGACAACGAGAATCCGCGCAGACACGAGCAGCCTCTATGCTTCGCCGACAAAGGTTTTGACCGTTTCGATGAAGGTCGCCACCGAGATCGGCTTCGACATATAACCCTCGCAACCGCCCTGACGAATCCGCTCTTCATCGCCCTTCATGGCGAAAGCGGTGACGGCGATGACGGGAATATCCTTGAGCGCGTCGTTCTGCTTGATCAACTTGGTCACTTCAAGCCCGGATATTTCCGGCAATTGAATATCCATGATGATCAGGTCCGGACGCCGTTCCTTGAGCATGGCAAGGGCTTCGTTGCCGTTTCGCATCGGCAGCGTTTCATAGCCTTTCGCGCACAGGAGATCGTTGAAGAGCTTCATGTTGAGCTCATTGTCCTCGACGATCATGACTGTTTTGGCCATCCGCCATCCTCCATGCCGTGCATATAGATGGCATTGTTGAGGATTCGCCCAACAAAATCTAATTTGATGTTCTACCCTTAAGGAAAGGCAAACGCCGATGGCGACACCGGGAGCGGCCATGGCGGCGCAAGACGCCCAATTGCTGGCCGCCAAGGGACTGATCTATATCGCAAATGACCAGGAATTGCTGGGCCGTTTCATGAGCCTGACCGGCCTTGTTCCGGGCGACTTTCGCGCCGCCTCCGGCGAGCCGGAATTTCTTGCCGGCGTCCTCTCGTTCCTGATGGATCATGAGGCCGTGCTTCTGGCCTTTGCCGCCTCCGCCGATATATCGCCCCATCGTGTCGCCAGCGCCCATCTCGCACTGTCGGGAGCGCCGGCTTGGGACAGTTGATCACAATTGCGGGTACCGGCCTTGCCGGCGCTGGATCCGGCACGCAAACTGCCGCGGCGATAACAGGCAATGCGATGACTGATCGGGAAGACCATAGGAACGCCGTTTCGCGTCTGTGCCGCGATTGCCTGGACGAGCCCGATACCGGCGGTGGACGCTGCCCCGCTTGCGGCAGCCCACGCCTGGTGGCGCATCGCGAATTGACCGATCTCACAATCGCCCATATCGATTGCGATGCATTCTACGCCGCGATCGAAAAGCGCGATGATCCGGACCTTGCCGAAAAGCCGGTGATTATCGGCGGCGGACGGCGCGGCGTCGTATCGACCGCCTGCTACATCGCCCGCACATTCGGCGTGCATTCCGCCATGCCGATGTTCAAGGCATTGAAAGCCTGCCCGGACGCCACCGTCATTCGCCCGAATATGGAAAAATACGCCACCGTCGCCCGCCAGCTCCGCGCCATGATGCGTAACCTCACACCCGCCGTTGAGCCGCTATCGATCGACGAAGCCTTTCTTGACCTGAGTGGAACGGAACGGCTGCATCAGGCGCGCCCGGCCAGCGTTCTTGCGCGTTTTGCGCAGACCGTTGAACGCGATGTCGGGATTTCGATCTCGATCGGCCTCAGCCACAACAAGTTTCTCGCCAAGATCGCTTCGGACTTCGACAAGCCGCGCGGATTTTCCGTGATCGGCCGGGCCGAGACCCGGTCATTTCTCGCCGAACAGCCGGTCGGTCTGATCTGGGGTGTCGGCAAGGCGATGCGCGCCCGGCTGTCCCGGGACGGCATTACCCGGATCGGCCAGTTGCAGAGGATGGACGAAAAGATTCTCGCCAGCCGCTACGGCTCGATCGGTCTGCGCCTGTCGCGCCTGTCGTGCGGCGAGGATGCTCGCGCCGTCACTCCCGGCCATGGCGCCAAGAGCGTGTCGTCGGAAACGACGTTTTTTGAGGATATTTCGGCACTGGCGGGTCTGCTGCCGATCTTGCGCAAATTATCGGAAAAGGTGGCGGCGCGGCTGAAGGACAAGGACATTGCTGGCAACACGGTCGTCCTCAAATTGAAGACCGCCGGCTTCCAGACCCGCACGCGCAGTGCCAAACTTGCCGATCCGACCCATCTCGCCGACCGGATATTCCGCACTGGACACGATTTGCTGGAAGGCGAAATCGACGGCACGCAATTCCGCTTGATCGGTATCGGCGTTACCGGCCTGACGGAAGGCTGGCGCGCCGATCCCGAAGACCTGCTGGACCCGGAGGCGACGAAAAGAGCGCGCGCGGAAGCTGCGATGGACGCGATCCGCGCCCGTTTTGGCCGCGATGGCGTTGCGGTCGGACTGACGTTTGCCCCCGGCGGAGACGGCAAACGTTGACACCAGGTTCCGGTTTCTAATTGGATGAACAGAATTCCTGATCGAGCGCGGTGATCGATTCCAGCGTGCCAGAGAGCGAATAATCGCCGTAATCCATAATCAATTCGCGTGTCACACCGTTCTCGTAAAGCATGAAGTTCATCTGGTAAACAGGTGTTTCTTCGCCGAATTCCTGTTCGCCATCAAAATTCTGACTGAAATAGGCGATGGAAACTGGCCAGCGGGTTTTGCCTTTTGTCAGCGGCCCGTTCGCCTCGTCGCGCTGCGCCGTTCCGATGATGGCGGTGGCCGTGTCGGCATTCTCGCCGGTGCCGGCGCCTTCATAGATGGAAGAGGCGAAAAACCGCTGATCGGACCGCGCCGCCGCAAGGAGTGCATGCAGGTGCTGGCTGGGAAAAAGAGGCGCCCCGGCAATTTTCACGGTTTTCTCATTCGGACTTTGCAAACGGACGTCAAGCCCGCCGCTACTACGCCGCGCCGAGCCCTGGACCTCTTCCACGACCCGGTCGTTCATCATCGTCTTTGAGACAAACCGGTAAAGGGCGCCATCGCCGGCCTCGAACGTGGAAACGCGAAAATCCAAGAGGCGATCGTCACCCTCCTCCGCGCTCAGACGCACGACAAGGCGCTGGCTCATCGTGTAGCCGTCGCAGGCATTGCCGGCGACCTCGAACACCATCCGGCCATCGGCGCCGGTGATCCCAGAGCGGTTCTCGCTTTCGGCAAGGCCAATCCGGTAGATGGCGCGGTGCGGCACGGGCGTGTTTTCAACCGGGGGAACCGGCTGCGGCGCCGCCGCGCTCAGAACGAACGTGGCGGCGAGAGCGGCTGAAAACCGCGACAACGAATCGAAGACCATGGTGCGCATTGTTCCTTACAGTGCGGCGAGACCGGGGCATAAACCAAATACCGTTATAAAGGAGATAGTTTCATTTGCCTAAATATCGATGTTCAACCGCACCGCCGCGCTCCAATATGGTCCGGCAAACCCGAGGGAGCACGCAATGGGCACAGCCATTGAAGACAGACTGGACGATTTGGGTCTCAGCTTGCCGTCGGCCGCCGCGCCGGCCGCCAATTATCTCCCCTTTGCCCGCTACAGTGACCTGATCTTCATCTCCGGCCAACTTTGCACCGGTCCCGGCGGCGTGGCGATCAAGGGAAAGCTCGGCGATACCCTCGCCCTCGCCGATGGCCAGCAAGCGGCGCGCCTGTGCGCCTTAAATATCCTTGCCCAGGCAAAGGCCGCGCTGGACGGTGACTTGGAGCGCATTGGCCAGATCATCCGCATCACCGGTTTTGTCGCCTCCGCGCCCGGCTTTACCGACCAGCACCTGGTGATCAACGGCGCATCCGACCTGCTGGTCGAAGTGCTTGGCGAGCGCGGCCGCCATTCGCGCGCGGCGGTCGGCATGGCGAGCCTGCCGCTCGATGTGGCCGTCGAGATCGATGCCGTAATCGCCGCGCGCTGACCGGTGAAACGCTCAGTTGAGGCCGGCGGGCTGTCGTGGCTGACGCTTCGGCCAATCGCCCATCGGGGCTTGCACGACATGGCCGATGAGAACCCGCAAAGTCCGGAAAACTCGCTGGCCGCCTTCCAGGCCGCGATCGAAAGCAATTATGCCATCGAATGCGATCTGCAAATCAGCGCTGATGGCGTTCCGGTGGCTTTCCACGACGATACGCTCGATCGCGTGACCGGGCAAAGCGGTCCGGTCCGAAGCCGGACCGCCGCCGAACTTGGAAAAATTGAAATCATGACCAGCGGCGAGACAATCCCGGCCCTGTCGGAAGTGCTGGCCCGGATCGCTGGCGCCGTGCCGCTGATCGTTGAACTCAAAAGCGTTGCCGGTCGAATAGAGGGATTGGCGCCTGCGGTCGCCGATGATCTTCGCGGCTATCGCGGCCCTGTCGCCGTCATGTCCTTCGATGCCGGTCTGGCCGCTGCGATGATGACCGCCGCGCCGGGCCTGCCGGTCGGGCTCATTGCCAAGGGCGGGTTGGCCACAACAATCCGACTTCTGGCGACAATCGTCCGCCACGGATTTCATTTCCTCTCCTATTCGCTCGCCGACCTGCCGGCGCCGGCGCCGCTGATTGCCCGCTGGGTCCTTGGACTACCCCTGATTTGCTGGACCGCCCGCACGCCCCAGGACATTGGCAAGGCCAGACGCTGGGCAGACCAGATGACCTTTGGGCGCATCAGGCCATAATACCAAACGCCCTTGAAACCATTGCGCAATGCCGCTTCAGCCTTACCTTTGAGACCATGACACACCAGCAGCAGGAAACAGCGCGATCCGTCCGGGTGATATCGGCGCTTGGCGATATCGGGCCGGCCGACTGGGACGCCTGCGCCAATCCGCAAGGCGCGGCATATAATCCGTTCGTGTCCTGGGATTTCCTGCAGGCCCTGGAAGAGGCCGAATGCGTCAGCGCCGAGACCGGCTGGCTGCCGCAACATCTTGTGCTGGATGGATCGGGAGCCGGAAATTGCCGGGAAGTCGCCGGCGTCATGCCGTGCTATCTCAAATCGCACAGCCAGGGCGAATATGTCTTCGATCATGGCTGGGCCGAGGCCTTCGAGGCCGCCGGCGGCCGCTATTATCCCAAACTCCAGGCCAGCGTGCCGTTCACCCCGGTAACCGGGCCCCGGCTCATGGTCCGCTCCGGACCGGACCGGCAAGCCGATCAGCAATATCTCGGCGCCGCGCTGGGCGAACTCACCCGCCGCCACAAGGTCTCCTCCGCCCATGTCACCTTCGCCAGGCAAGACGAATGGCGGATTCTGAGCGAGCACGGCTATCTGCGCCGCACCGACCAGCAGTTCCACTGGATCGACCAGGGCTATGGCGACTTTGAAGGGTTTCTCGCCACCCTCGCCTCGCGCAAACGCAAGGCGATCCGCAAGGAACGGCGCGAGGCTCTGGCCAGCGGCCTTGAGATCGCCTGGATCACCGGCGCGGACATCACCGAGGCGCACTGGGATGCGTTCTTCGGATTCTACATGGATACCGGTTTGCGAAAGTGGGGCCGTCCCTATCTCAACCGGCGCTTTTTTTCGCTTCTCGGCGAGAGGCTGGCCGAGCGCGTCCTGCTGATCATGGCGAGCCGCGATGGGCGCACGATCGCCGGTGCGCTCAACCTGATCGGTTCCGACACGCTTTATGGCCGCTACTGGGGCTGCCTGGAGGACCACCCCTGCCTGCATTTCGAGGTTTGCTATTATCAGGCCATCGACTTCGCCCTTGCCAATGGCCTTGCCCGGGTCGAAGCCGGCGCCCAGGGCGCCCACAAGCTGGCGCGCGGCTATATGCCGGTCACCACCTATTCGGCCCATTACATCGCCGAACCCGGTTTTCGCCGGGCCGTCGAGGACTATCTGGAGCGCGAACGCCAGCACGTCGCCTTTGAAAACCAGGCGCTTTCCCAGCAGGGGCCATTCCGCAAATCCGGCGGACTTGACCGCGAAACCATCACCTGAAACCGTAGGATTGAACAAGGATCAGGGGCGACGATGACCGACATTCCAGCTTACGACGACCACAACATCTTTGCCAGGATCCTGCGTGGCGAACTGCCCTCGCAAACGGTTCGCGAAGACGATCATACCCTCGCCCTCATGGACATCATGCCGCGCGGCGAGGGTCATGTCCTGGTGCTTCCCAAGGCGCCCTCGCGCAACATCTTCGACATCGACCCGGCGGATCTTTCCCGCACCATGGAAGCCGTCCAGATCATATCAAGGGCGGTCATGAAGGCCTTTGGCGCCGATGGCGTGACGATCCAGCAATTCAACGAACCGGCCAGCGGCCAGGTCGTCTTTCATAGCCATGTCCATGTCATTCCCCGTTTCACCGGGGTGAAGCTGCGGCCCCATACCGGCGAGATGGAGGATCAGGCGGTTCTTGCCGCCAATGCGGAGAAAATACGCGCCGCGGTTGCCGGGTAATACCAAAGGCCCTTGACCTTTGGTATGATCAGCCGGGCAGGACAAGCCATCCTACAATGAGCGCCAGTTCGGCCGCAACGACACCGGCCAGAACGTTTTTCCGCGCCGCCATGAACGCCGCCCAGCCGAATGCCGCCGCCGCCAGCCGCAGCGCCACCGGCGCGCTGGCCAGCGCCCCGGCGGGAAACAGGATCAAATTGCCGATCACCCCCGCAATCAGCGCCGTCGCCACAGCCTTGACCCAGTTCAGCGCTTCAGAATCGCCTCGCAGGCGGTCGCCGACCAGAACGCCGAGCCAGCGCCAGATATCGGTGGCCAGGGTGCCGGCCAGAAGAATGAAAAGATACGGCCCGAAACCGCCGGCCCAGCCCTGCCCGAGCGTTTCGAAAGTCGCGCTCACGCCTTGCCCCGCCAGAGCCGCGCGGCAAGCCAGGCGAGCGTGCCGCCGCCGAGCCCGGCCCACAACAGGTCAAGGCCGACATCCAGCCAGGAAAGCAGCGGACCGAGCACCAGGCCGATGGCCAGCGCATAGCGCTCGGCCGGAATGCGCGCCGCGGCGCTAAGCGCTGTCAGAAAATAGATCGGCGTCAGAAAAAACAGCGCCGCCGCGGCCTCGACCGGCAGCGCCCCGGCCAGCACATAGCTGGCCGCGGTGACAGCGATATTGCAGATCGACAAGGTGACGGCGAAACCGGCGAAATACGGGATTCGCGCCGCCCGCGGCAAAACCGGAAGCTTCAGGAACGACCACACCCAGGCGGTGATCGCGACGAAATGGGAAAGCCCCAGCAACCGCCAGCGCGGCGTTTGCGGCTGGCGCACCATCGGCACCCAGGCGGCGACCATCGGCGTCAGCCGCACCGCCGACAAGGTCACGGCTATCGCGGTGACCAGCAGCGAAGCGCCGGACGCCACCGAACCGACCAGCACGACCTGGCTAGGCAGCGCCCACACGACTGCCGTCATGAACACCGACTGGCCAAGGGTCAGCCCGCTCTCGCGGCACAGAACGCCGAAGCCGATGAACGAGACCATCAGGATCAGCGCCGGCACCGAAGCGATTCCCGACGTGCCGCGCACGAACCAGACGATCGAGGAGATTTGCGGCGCATCGCCCTTATCTAGGCTCATGGCGCGTCAATAGCCGCCAAGGGCCAAAACGAAAAGGCCGCAAGGCAGCTTATGCCATAGGTCGTTGTGCGCCTTGTGAAGGGCAGCGGTCCGGTTATCCGTGTTGGAAGCTGTCTTGGCTTTGGGCGTCGGCGATGGCCCGGTCCTGACCGGCACCAGCTCGGAATGGGGTTGCGATACCAAAGGTCCTTACTATTGACCCACCGGCCCAAAGGACTCTGTGTGAATGTGCTCGGCGGGAATGTCGCGGCACTCAAGATCGCTCTGAAGGTCGGCCATGAAACGCGTTGGGCCGCATAGGAAAAAATGGGCGTCGACGTCGCCGATGAGCTTGGCCAACAACGCGCCGTCGACACGACCCTCGCTATCGTAGTCAATGCCGGCTTTGTCTTCAGGGCGCGGCCGGCTGTAGGCAACATGGGCCCGAATGCCGTGACGTCTTGCTGCCAGCTCGCGGATCTCAAGAGCCAGAGGTTGATGACCGCCGTCGCGCGCGCCGTGAATGAACCAGACAGGGCGCTCGCCACCCTCCGCGGCCAGAGCATGGAGCATACTCACCATTGGTGTCACGCCGACGCCAGCGCTAACCAGCGCGACTGGACACTCGTTACAGGACATCATGAATTCGCCAGCGGGTCTGCGCGTGTCGAGGATCGCTCCCGGCTCGACGTGATCATGCAAGTGGCGTGAGGCGAGGCCTCTTGGCTCGCGTTTTACGCTTATCCGGTAGCGGTCATGACCCGGTGCGCCCGAGAGAGAATATGTCCGGCGAACCGGCTCTTCCAGGCCCGGCACTTCCAGCTCAATCGGGAGATGTTGACCGGCTTCAAACGCCGGCAGCGGACCTGCGTCGCGTGCCTCGAACACAAACGAGGTCACATCTTCGCTCTCCCGGATCTTTTCGATCAGCCGCAGGGAACGGACCGACTCGGCGTCCGCATCCCACCGCAGGGCCACCGCGGCGGGAAGCTCGATGATTTCCTCGATGTCAAACGATACCAAACGCCGGGCGCCGGGGATGCGAGCCACAGCCTCCGAATCCCAATCGATTGCGGCCCGGCCTGTAAGCTGGAGCAGGTTTCCCGTCTCAAAATCTATGAAGAGAAAACCCGCTCGGGGATCGAGAACGAGGTTGCCGATCGTGTTGAAGTGGTTGTTGCCCGCATAGTCGGGGAACTCAAGGTGCCTGTCGCTGGCAACCCGGACGAAGCCGCGGTCGCCGCCGCGGTGAGAGGCATCCATGCCGTAGGCGGCGCTCTCCCCTTTGGCGCGGTAGCCGCTCGCTATGAAGAACGTGTCCGAAGAGGCGATCCATTCCCGCTGCGAGGGTGTGAGGCTGGTGCCCCTCACCGGCCTTCCCGCCGGCTCGCCTTCGACGCGCCGCCACTGGCGCTCTCGAATGTATTGGGGGCAGTTTCCAAAGGTCTGCTCGACGCTGAAGACGACCGTGCCGGAAGAGTTGTCCGCGATGCGGCCATTTACCCGGTTGCGCCGGCGAGTGGAAAGCTCGATGCCGAGGATGCCAATGTCGGCTCCCGCCACGAGGGTCTCTTCGAGCCCGTCACCTCTTGCCGGTTTTGCTTCGATGACGAGGGATTGCAGGTCGGGCGACGTGACGAAACCTTCCGGCCCGGTTAGCAAAGTCGCCCAAGGGCGGCCCTGGGCGTCGCGGGCGGCGACCACCAGGAACGGCAGCGCCGTGTGGAAGGCACGGTGCTCCTCGGGCAGGTAGTCACGCACGACCTTCCGCGCCCAGTCTGCAATGTCGTCGACACCGAGACGCTTCTGGACTTGCTGCTCGCCCGGATGGAACGGGGATTCGTCGCGCTTCCAACCCGCGGACATCGATCGATCTCTCCTCGCAATTCCCGCTGGACCTTCTCCGTCATGGGCTTCCTTTCGCCCAATCGCTCAAAGCGTAGGCGTGCCAATTTCGGAAGTCCATGCGGGCGTTGCTAATGTCCCATAAGGATTAAAATCGGAAGTCGTGAACCACGATTATGATGTCTGTTAAGCGCCTAAAAGCGGAAGTTGCGAGACGCCGGCGGCAATTCCGCTTTGTGCCAATAGGCGAAATGCGCACCGATTGGAGACCAAGAAACCGATGCTATTCATCATCCCAAGGGCTTCGGCTACACTTTATCGATGTCAGAGGGCACGCAGCGCAGACTAGCCGCTATCGTCTCGGCCGACGTGGTCGGCTATTCACGGCTTATGGGCGCGGACGAGACCGGCACGCTCGAAACCTTGCGCGCCCACCGTTCCAAACTAATTGACCCTTTGATTGCTGAGCACGGCGGTCGCATCGTCAAAACCATGGGCGATGGTTTGCTCTTGGAATTTCCATCCGTCGTGAACGCGGTCAATTGTTCCATTGAAATGCAAGACGGCATGGCCGCGCGAAATGTCGAGGTGCCCGAAGCCAAGCGCATCGAGTTTCGCATCGGTGTCAACCTCGGCGACATCGTTATCGAAGGCGACGACATACATGGCGATGGCGTGAATGTGGCGGCCCGGCTTCAGGAGACGAGCGCCGCCGGCGGTCTCACCCTTTCAGGCATCGCCTACGAGAGCTTGGGCACGTTGGTTGATGCGGCGTTCGAAGACAGCGGTCAACAGCATTTCAAGAATATTGCTCGCCCGATTCAGGTGTGGCGTTGGGCGCCGGACGCATTGTCGATAGGGTCGAGTCCGGCAACGGCGGACGAGCCTCTGCCGCTTCGCGACGAGCCCGCCATTGCCGTCCTCCCTTTCACGGGGAAAGAGCGCCAATGGGAAAGCGCGGTGATAATGTCCTCGGTAAGGCCGTCGGAGAAATACTCCTGCTCGGGATCAGCGCTCATGTTGGTGAAAGGGAGGACGGCAATGGCGGGCTCGTCGCGAAGCGGCAGAGGCTCGT
>PVMS01145431.1_pt1 | contig 17729 bp, 16 predicted proteins | sample 1853461 | NCBI WGS metagenome assembly PVMS01 (sample SAMN08582032, study PRJNA380276) | Marine sediment metagenome, whole genome shotgun sequencing project. | isolation source: ocean sediment barecode stripped | collected 2017 | reverse complement strand
CCACGGCAGACTGAAGCGCGTACCTGCCTGACTCGCACCGGTGCAGTGCTCGCACCCGTCACATATTTCAACCCTTGCGTCCTCAATAGGAGAACCACTTGAATCATTAATAGTTACACTAACTGAAACGTTATTGTTTACAACAACAGCTCCTGCACCTGTTTCTGTTACTGTTGGGGTTATTCCACCATCACTTATATTTATTGTGACGGTTCCACTAGCATGAGTCGTTTCTATATCATTCGTTCCAGATTGATCAAAAAACACATTACTAAAATTATAAGTCCCTGCTGTATCAATTAAGATAGCATGTTTTCCTGAGTAGGTTTCAAACCTCATATCAGCTATATCCATAGCTCCCCCCTGAAAATCAAGAGCATAACTACCGTTTGCGTTCTTAAAGACAGACCCATCTAGATCAACTCCTGTATCGTTTAATATTACTTCGTTTGTGTTGTTAAAAGTTGCAGATCCAGTGATAGAACTGCCAAAAGTTATCGTACCCATGCCTGTAAAGGTAGGGTTACTTAGAGTTACTACAGCAGCATCATCTTGATCCCAATCAAATTTTGCTCTTGTACCCCAGATATATGTACCAGAGAACACTGCGGTATCAACAGCGTTATTTCTCAAATTCAAATAAGTTCGCATAGCTTGCACCGTAAGTCTATTTCTAGGGTCAGAACTGTCATTTGAGACGGGACTTATTATAGTATTACCTTGGTCGGTGAACTGAGTGCTTGTAGAGTTATCGCCAATTCTAAAAGGCATGTCTATAAATATCACATCTCCAGTTTGTCTAATCCAATTACCAATTTTATCAGTATAATCAAAACCTTGTAATAAGTCAACTGCCTGCTGAAAATTACTTGATCCAGTAAAGGTTGGAGTAGCGCTTGATGTTTTTACTGTATCTAAAACGTACATACTCCCCATGTATATCCAAGAAGTGGAACTTCCTGCCAAGTTAAGCCTGCGAATCTGAAAACTATAGCTAGTAACGTCTGTGTTATCAAAAGTACCTGTCTCGGTATCATTTGAGGTATCGTTCATGTCAATAACAAAAGGGTATTGACCTGAAACAGATGCACTCATAGGAGTGTCATTCCCACCAATAATGAACTCAAGATAGTCTGATGGCATACTTCCTGTACCTGAATAAAGCCTTAAAGTTACACCCTCATTAGCTAAATCGTCTATCTGTATTCTATTAGGCGCATTAGATTGTGCATGCCACAAAATTATTTTTGTTTCACTTGAGACATCGTAAGCAACCTGTGAAGACTGGAACTCGTAACCAATACCTGCGACACTTCCTTGTGATGATACATGAAATTGGCCTGCATCAAGTGAAATAGGTAGGTTACCTGCCGTTTTATCGTCCACACTAGTTGGTGAACCTATATTAGCCAACCTCCTAGCGTTAATGTCTGGGTCATCACTGTGTACATTATTAGCTGTAGGTAGAGAAAATGTCATGCTTCTAACCTCACTAGATGGTCAGTGTTAGGGTTTTTAAAAGTAGACCCATCTAGATCAACTCCGCTATCATTAAAGTAAACCACACCACAGTCATCAAAAACAGCAGGTCCGGTAATACTTGACCCAACATCGAACCGTCCTGTCCTTTTAAAAGTAGGGTTGTTAAATGTTACCACAGCAGAATCATCTTGGTCAAAATTCCAAGGTGGGTAAGAGTTTCCTGCATTATAAAAACCAGAGAAAGTAGCAGTGTCTGAGGCGTTATTTCTTAAGTTCAAATAAACTCTAAAAGCATTTTCTGTGATCCTTACTCTTGGGTCTGTAGCGTCATTAGCATTAGACCAAAAAACTGAAGCACCATTATCGTTAAATGTTGTTATGCTTGAGTTGTTTCCAATTTCAACAGGACATGCTAAAGAGAAAACATTACCTTCTCTAGCTATCCACTCATGAGATATTTTTGTAGTATAAGTTGTTCCAAGAGCTGTAATAATATCATCCCAGTCAGAATTAGAGCCTGTAAATCTAGGTATATTTGTAGCGTTCTTTGTTGTTTCAAAAACAAATAACCGTTGAAGATAACAAAAATTAGTGCTACCACCTACGATATCAAACCTTACGGTTCCTTGACCAAAACACTGTATGTCAGTATTGTCAAAAGTTCCAATCTCTGCATCGTAAGTAGAGTCATTCAAGTCAATAACGATCATTCTAGGGAACTCTCGTGATTTACCCATAAAAACATCATTTCCTCCAACTTGCCACGTCCTGTAGTTAGCAGGCGGTGATCCGCTTCCTGATCCCAACCTAACTACAAACCCATTATTGGATGCTGTTGCCATTTGTATTCTGTTCGGAGCATTAAACTGAACAGTATAAACCATGATTCTAGTATCGCTACTTACGTCGTATCCACCACTAGCTAAGAACTCCCAATAAATCCCTCTCAAAGGCCCAGTAGCACTCGATGATTGTCCGTTTGTAAAAGCTGTAGCACTCGCTCCAGTCAAAGGTAAAGACCCTTGAGATTTTGTGTTTCTACCTGAAGGTTGCGCTTCTAAAGTACCACTGAAGGCACCCCTAGCTCTTGGGTCCGAATCCCAGTCAGCTTGCATAGGGTGGACTTCAGTTGGTATTTCAAACGTCACTTTTACTTCCTTTTGACTAAAGACAAATAATCGGTAGCTGTGCTTGATGCTACTATTTGTAAAATAATTCCTTCACAAGAAGGACAGAAAGAAGGGCTGAAACCCTCCTTTCCTCTTTTTTTTGTAACTTCAAAGGAAGCTCCGCAATCGGAGCATACAACTTTTTTCTTCATTACACGTCACCTGTTCTGATAACCGTAGTAGATCCACCTGCCGAACCTATTGTGCCTGTTGTCTCAAAGGTTTTAATCGGACTTCCTGCCCCATCTCTAACACGAATAAACAAAGCTCTATCTGAACTGTAAACAACAGTGAAGACTTCACTAGTAGAAGTAGCTAGTTTATCAATGTATGAGATAAACACGTTATTTCCTGCTGTAGCATTTATAGAGGCGAAATCTTCTTGTCCGTTTGTTGTTGATATAGTGAATGTAGAGCCTGTGAAGGAAGAATAATCTAGCAATCTAAAGAACCCGCTATCATCAAGAACCCTTATAGTTCCACTAGAAGGTGAATCTGTAGGGATAGCTGTATCCATAACTATAGAAGTTATGTTATCAGTGCTCAAAGTAGCATTTAGACCCAACTGGCTTTCTTCAATAACACCTCCAGACTCAGGACCTACTAGAACCCTATCTTCTCCTATTACTAAACCAGAAACGGTAAATGTAACATTATTTGGAGGGTTGATTGCACTGTTATTTAAGTCAAAAACCGTATCAGAAGCAACTAAATCATCTGCACCGATTCCAAGACCATAAGCACCAATAATTGCAGAACCAGTAGAGGCACCTGCGAATGAGAGGGAGGAAATGGTTCTTTCTGTGATAGTGACGTTCATATCATTAGCAGCAGAAGAACTGCCACCTGTAATAGTGTCTCCGTCAGAAGGTACTGACCCTGTCAATAACTGTATCCACATTTTCGTTGCACTTGTTGCATCAGTGTCATTTACAGCCAATAATTGTCCAGTACCACCAGACCAAGATAAAGCTTCTGGTCCTGCCCAGGTTCCTGATCCACCGTCAATAACGATTTCATGGGTTATACCCCGAAACAACTCTCCATTCAATCCGTACAAAGTTTCAGCCGAACCGTCACGAGCAAGATATTTAGCTCTTTCATAGAAGTCGTTTACAGAGCGTGAACCAAATTCCCAGTCTGAATAATAGAACTCATCTGCACCATCTCCAGAAGCGTCAATACCATTATAACCTTCACTGTCATTTACAATGTCAGTCCAAGTGGAGACAGTCCCTGCAATAGTAGTGTTATTCAAATCTGTAGATTCTGATAACGCTAAAACATTGTTACCTCTAGAAGATCCATTTATTGAGAACTCTGAGTAGGTTTGTCCGAATGTTCTAGATGTACCTAGCAGTCTTCTACCATCAATGTCCGTTCCACCTGTGCGAACAAGAACCATAAATCTATGGGAAATACCACTAGCGATGTTTGAGTTCAACCCTAAGCCAGTAGATTCACTATCAAAATTCCACCAATCATCTACAACAACAGCTCCATTTTGAACTATTTGTATTGTCTCAGCGTTTCCAAAGTTAATTATACCATCATAAATAACAGCTCCAGAATTCTGTATAATGGAACCATCGAATAAATGCTCAGAAGCAGAGTCATCAATATTGTAGCTACCCAAAAGAGTAATAATATTATCTGTAGATCTATCTGTGGGAGAACCATCTGTAATATCAAGTTCATCATCTCCAGAAGAAGTAGCGTCATCTGCGAAGTCTTGTAAAGCTCTATGCAACTCAATTACGGTTGCGTAAGAAGGCGCTGCTCCGTTATGGTCGTCACCTGTGTATCTTATATTTCCATTTGCTCTTGTAATAGTCCAATCTGTCGCTATGAAAGCCATTTTAGTCCTCTTTTTGTTGTTTTAACATTTAGCTTGTTTTTTTTGTTTTTTTAATAATGCACATATTGCCCAAACTACCAATGGTAGCATGTTTAGAACTATATTCCTTTTATTACTGTATATATCATACCTACAACCAACGATAACCCACCTATGGAAGCACTTATACCCCCCCAGCTAGGTTTGTTTTCTATATTTGTCTCTGCTTTTGTCATACGGTTAGGCAAATCAAGACCTTCTGATAAGGAGATGTGCTTTTCCATTGAAATAGTTAGCTCTTGTACATTGGTATCAATGTTCTGTAATCGTTCTTCCATTTCCATTATTAACTATTCCTTCACTATTCATGAAACATGAACTTCTTGCGAAATTTCCCTGAATAATCCATCACCAATCCATTTATCTTTGAAATACACCATATCTAACATCTTAGCACCATCCATGGGTCCAGGCTCATTTGTAGCTGATATACCCGTTTCATGAACTACTTCAATGTCAGCACAATACCATACTTCTGCACCTTTCATGTTGGCAGTATAACACCAATCTGAGTCACTAGCTAATAAGAAGTAGTTCTCATCCATATTACCTACTACTGGTAACAGGTCCATATTCACTATCATACAGGCACCATTAACCCATGCCATCTTCTTATTTACATTGCATGAGTTCTGAGATTTTCTTCCACCTATATGCATACCATTAGGGAACGCTTGTGTACAGCCTCCATGTATGATATAATCATTATCTTCACTTGAAATCTGCTTAACCCCTGATATAAAGCATTTGGGGTGAGCTTCCATAAACTTAACTAACTTGTTCACAAAACTAGGTTTGATATAACAATCCTGATTAAGTGCCACTGTATAGTCAAACTTTCTAAACTTCTCAAGACCTACGTTAATAGCTCTAGTGAACCCTACGTTATGCTCATTATTGTCATAAACGAATATTTCATACTTGTGTTTAGTCTTTTGAGCTTCTATAGCTGTTATACACTTCTCAAGTTGTTTAGGGTTCTTATAAGCTGGAATTATAAAACCTATTTCCATTTTAATACCTCAGTAATTAAGTTCATCACTTCTTCTTTCGAGACTGATGTTAAAGCTTTAGATTGCACTCTTTCAAAAGAGGCTATTTTACGTTGCAAAGAGTCCATTTCAAGATTAATGCCATCTGGTGTCGTATTAAGAGTTTTAGCAGCTGCCTCTATACTCACACCTGACTCATGAAGGTCTAATAGTTTCTTTTCCTTCTTAGATAGATTCCTAAGCCCTTCTTCAATACGGTGAGGATCACCTAGTGTCAAAGCAAAGCTATGAGGACCTTTATCTATAGGTGTTTGATACTTATAGTACTTAGCTCTAGTCCAAGCTGGTACAGAGCTGTAAATTGCTATATGAGGCACATCTAAGCCTTCTGCTACATGCGTATAACCTGTATCTGCACCAATGTAAACGTCAGCAGCTCCTACAACGCACATAGAGGCACGTAGAGAGCTTTTAAGGTCTGACTGGTGTACTGACACCTTTTTACCTTGAAGTACTCTCCAAGACACTTTGGAAGGCTCCCAGGAGAATATCTTATATCCAGGGTACTTTTTAAGTAAATCAGGTATCATGTCATCAGCTTGGTACCAAGTACGTGCTAATGAGCTTGCATGAGGGTTAATCACTATAACACCGTCACAACTACTTCTAATCGCATCTACTTCTAAAATCTCGTCTTCTGATAAGATAAACTCAGGTCGCTTCTCTTCATCAGGCACACTAGTAGGGTCTATATTAGCCCATGCTAAGTGTAGGTCATACCAGTTCTGCCAGTTACTATTACGATGCTTCATCCACTCATCTGATGGGTTAACAGTGAAGTTACTATGGCAAGTACTGTTCTGCTCTATAATATGCATAAAATCAATCACTTCATCGTAATTAGAGTATATGCTTTGAATATCTGTCCATCCATGCTTAAACGATACACAACGAGTCTTCCAAGGACCAATCTCCTTAAAAGTCATTGCACCATCTGCACAGTCAGTATTCTCTAGAAAGTCTATTTGCTTATTACCGTGGTCATCTTCTCTAAGTGCTATATCTACACTGTGACCAAGCTTCTTAAGCTGTTTAGCTACTACCATTACTGGTGCGAGATCACCAAGACCACCAAAACGTGTTAAGAGGTACTTTTTCTTCATAATACTAAATCCTTTACTAAAATTCCTTTGACATAAGTGATGTTCCACTCATTCCAATAAGTCTCTATATACTGAGGTGTAAACCAACACTTGATATTGTACAAGCTCCTAAAACCTTTACCATGCTCATCCTTCAAGACTTCTTGGCATGAAACCTCTTCTTCTTAGATAGTTTAGCTTGATGAGCATCATCACCTACGAAGGTGCGGAGTTCTTTTATTTCATCACATTCATATCTGTGGTTGTGAACCTTTTGACAATGGGCACATTTCATGTTAATCCTTTTGTAAAAACCTTTTTTGCAATTTAATAAAATCTTCTTCTGATGGAGGCTTATAACCAAACAACTCTGATAGCTCTTTTGTTTTGTCTGAAACCATTCGACCTTGTCTAAAAGTAGCTTCTGATAGTTTGTTTCTATACTTGTCAAAACTATGAGGCTTCATATCTTCAATGTCTTTCTTGTTTTTTAAAGAGCAAAAATCAACAAGAGTTTCAAGAGCTTTTGAATCTTGTGAGAATAAATCCTCAAACTTCAAAAAGAACCAGTTTTCTTGCTTACACTTCTTCTGCATGTCAAGTGCAAAAGCGTTCAATTCTGTCCAAAACCAATAACACTTGTTTAACATAGACATCTCACCCCACATACCTTTGGTAACAGCTATCTTAACGCCTTTTACACCTGGGTTTATAAGTACTTTTTGGGTTAAGCTTGTATTGCTATAATATCTATGACTAGCTAAAGAAAAAGAACAGCGAGTTGAATCACGAACCAAGTGTACAAACTTAGCGTTATCACCTAGTTTCTCTATTATCAAAGGGATACAACCATAATTAGTCCATCCTGTGTCTATATATGTCTTCGTTTTTATTATCTCAGATATTATAGAAATAACCTTATGGGCTTTTTTTTGTGAAATTTCACCTTCTGTGTGGTACTCGCCAAAAGACCTTAGGGAATTGTACGCTAGATTATTAGACTCATGCTTTACAATTACATCAGGGTTTGTTGTCTTAAAGGCATCATAAAGCCATTGCGTCCCACATCTCCCTGTTGATACAAAGAATATAGCTTTCTTCACTTTTGAGCCTCCAAGTAATTTTCTACTTTAGCTATAAACTGCTCTTGCATTCCTACTTGTTCTCTACTAGCAATTACGTTTCTATTACGATTGCTTTTCTTTAAATCTTTAAGGTTGCGGTCATGGATAATGTCATATTCCACAAACGCTACTCTAGCCCCTTTATGGGGCTGAGGATATGTGTGTATCTCATCAGGGTAGTTTAATGACCCTTTACGGAACAATCTGGCTTGCATATCATTGCCTAAAATGGGTTGAATATCCACCCCATCCACTAGATTAGTTCGTTTCATCCAATAAATATCAACGTCTTCTTTTATGAGCTGTTTGAGCTTTCCTTTAAGCTTAGGGCTGACGTATTCGTCATCGTCCAAGTATAAAACCCATTCATGTCTCGCCAAAGCGAACAGCCAGTCTCTATCGGGGTCAGACGTACCTTTACATCTTCTCTCAATAACCAAATCTGCAACTTCTCTTGCTCTTGCCAGCGTGTTATCCGTACTTTTTTGTACAACTACAATAACCTCCGAAACAACGTCCTTATGCTTCAAAATCATATCCTTGATTCTGTCTTCAGAATTCTGGGTAATGATACAGAGTGAAATGGGCAGCTTTTTACTTTTACTCATATAATTCCTTGTTAATAAGCCTCTCTACCTTTAATATACAGGATTAAGAGCTTTGTCAATTGTCTATAAAAAAAGAGAGGGGCTTGTCGGGTGCCCCTCTCAATTATATTAGGTTGCGGAAACTACTTGTCCACCAATTACGGTAGAGCCTACACCACGTAAACGGGCATGAGCAGAACCTACACCATGATCGATTCCGATCTCAGCGTAGATACCAACACCTTCAGCAGCTTTCTCATTACCAGCACCAAACGCTTTCTCGAAGAAAACACCTTTGCCAGGTACAGGACGTGCTACTAATTGCATTTCATCCAAGTTAAGAAAGTACATTGTGTCAGTAGGAATGTTGTGTGCTAACACAATATCCACGTTTCCAAAGTCAGTAGTGAATCTTTCGATGTTCACACCGGCTTCAACACGGCTTTCACTGTTCTTACCGAAGTCTAAACGGTTAGTAAACAAGCTAGAAAGACCTTTCTTACCAGTAGAGTTAGTAACGCAAGTAAGAGGACGGCCATTATTCCACATTCTGGATTGCCAAACGTCTTCTAACATATCGTTAACTACGTCAAAAGTAAGAGTTCCTAGTGTACCGTCACCAGCACCATCTAAACCACCATCAGCGATTGCTTGCTGAATGCCAGGAGCGTAACGATAACCACGTTGTTGCCAAGCGGTAGAAGTACCTGCTGAAGTGTTCATTTCTAGTACACCTTCACGTCCAACATACTCAAGTTCAGACTTGATGTCTGCAAGAGCTTCTGCTTTAGCTCTGTCCAATGGATCAGGCTCAAGAGAAGGATTAGACTCTCCTTGCCATCCTAGTGTACGACCCAAGTTCTGGTCGCCCATACGTGCCCAAGTGGTCTGTGCAGCTTTATAAAAAACCTGTGCAGTGTTGGAACCGTTATCAAACCCAGTTGACCCATAGGTGGGAGAAGCATTATCCGGTTTTAAATCGGCACTAGAGGCTTCGTTGTTAGTGTGAGTAGTATATGTATAATTTTTCTGAGGAAGAATCTTAAAGCCCTTTTGTGCTAACAATGTAGACACAGGGTTATTGTAAGGGTTCAGTTCCGCAAAAATGCCAGGGTAAAAATCGTGTTCTTCGTGTAGAATTAAGCCATCTGATGACATTTATCTATCTCCTATTATTGTGTTTTAGTCTGTCTTGCAAGGGCTATTGCCTGTGCCGCAGAGTTGACGGTGCTGCCACCGTTTTTCATTAGTTGCTGCATTGCTGTAGCTGGTGATGCCGTTTTTGACCCTGACCCTGCCAAAATGTTTTCTCCGACCTGATGAGTTGTTTTGTTTTCTTTCATCACGCCGTTACGCTTCATGAAAGCCTCTTGATTAGACTTAGCTTGAAGTAATGCCTTGTTTATTCTGTCGTTAACGATTACGTCATCGTCACCTTCTTTAATTCCCTTATAAAGTTCTTCCTTCACTTCTGTCAAGAAATCGGGAAGAATTTTTATAGTAGTTCCATCTTCTGTTTTAAAGCCTTCAACCGCAGTGTCAAACTGGGGCCCAAGTTTTACCTCTAAAGCTCTAAGTAACGCGTCAGCTCTAAACTCTTCTAGCTCAGAATCACGTTCTTTAATCATCTTCTTAAATTCGTCTTTCTCATCGTCTTGAGTCTTCTGTGAACCTAGCCTCTCTGCTAGTTCACTAGCCTTACTAGAGTCTATTCCTGCTTTTGCTAAAGTGTCTGTGACCTCTTTGTACGACATTACCTGCTTATTAGCACCTTCAAGCTCGTTCTTAATGCTTATAAGGTCCGAACCCATTACACCTTTCTCTTTGTTTAAAGAGCTTACAGGCTCTCTAAGAGCGGTCTTCTGCTCATCTGTTAAGTCTAATGTGTCTAATGCAGATAAGAAATTATCCATACTCATGTTATACTGTCCTTTTTAAATGCCTTTAATACCGTTTACTTATTTGATTTTGTTTGTTCGTTAGATTTTTTGGCTGAAGACTTAACCTTGTTCTTAGGTTTTTCCTTTTCTTCATCACCACCCAATTGTTCAAACGCTCTCGTTGCATCTGCCAAATCTCTAGAGTCCAGAACCGCTTGTGATCTGTATGCATCAACCTCTGCTTTAGAGAACTCTGGATGTTCATCTTGCACTAGTTCATGGATCGTTTTAAGATGTGAATTGATGTTTATTTGTCTTACTTCTGCGTTAATAATTTCTTCCCCAGGAACGCCACTTTCTTTTGGAAACCTCATAATGAATTCCATTTGGGGAAATCTTTCTTCCACAGTAGTACTGTGTATAAGAGCGTCAAAAGAGGCAATAGCAAAAGCTAATTTCTCTTCATTAGCTGCCCATATAATCTGTTGTTCTAAAGCTTTCTGAATACTAGGTGCATAAGCAGTAATAAGGGCTGCTCCACTACGGAGGTTGCCAATACCCTTTAAATCACCTGTACTGATAGCAGCAGTACTAGCTACTTTAAATAGTGCTGATTGGAGTTCTAGGGCATGTTCCCTTGAGGCCTCCATCTTACCGTCCCAAGTGATAAAACCAAGTTGGTCCATGACCTTCTGATTCTCACTATCATCCATGTTAATTTCCCATACAGTGTCACCTTTCCCAATAACATTACTAAGGTCTACAGAGGACACTAACTGGGGTCTACCATGTTTAGCGAAGAAGTACTTGTTATCGGTCATACACTCATTAAGTGCAGTCTGAAGTTTAAGCATATCTTGTACGCTATCTATACGCTGCGGGTTGTTAACCTGTAGGACAAATTCATCTCTAAGGTTATACTTATTAAGTTCTACACTTTCAAGTGCATCATCATACCATAACCATCTACTGTCGTTAGTAATTAGTTCCGTTGCCTCTACGAGTTTAGAACCGTTTACATAATCAGTAAACTCCGTTTTTATTACTACAGCAGTTATCTTGTCATAAGGATTAACCATAAAGAAAGTATTTCTAGGATCAAGCGGAACTGGGTGAGGGTACACATTATCACTAAGTTTAGAATCGTCACCTACCTGTGAGCCTGTAGTCTTATCTACTGCTATTAAGCGTATGCCTTGTTCACCATATAGTGAGGCTATACGTTTAGATTCCATTTGAAGGTTACTAATATTAATAAGTTTATTAACTTCCCTCATACGCTTTTCTGTTTTTGCACTTTCACCGTATTGTCTACCTATCTTATTAGGTCTACCATACAGAAATCTAGTATCAAGGTCTATAATAAACCTTACATAGTTAGTGACAATAGCTTGGGTTTTACGTTCAAGGAATTGACCATTATCTTCATTCTTACGTTGAACAAAGTATTTCTCTTGATAGGCGTGATAGAAATCCCAATGCATTTGAGGGAAAACCTTGTTCAACGTGCGTTTAGCTTGCACGTCGTTCTTTATTGCTTCTGCTATAGAAAGCACTTCAGCACTCGTCTCCTGTGAAACTCCCTCCTTAGAGGAAGCCACTAATGGAGCTAGTTTTAAGTTATCTTCTAGAATCATAGTTATCCATGAAATTGTGGCCCGGGCCTTGCAAATCCTGCTGTACGTTTAACTAGAGAGGCCAAGAACAGATAAGCTGCTGCATGGAAGTAATGGTCAGCTTTCCCACCATTACCGTAATAAGCCTTAATCTCTCCAGTATCCGTCTCTTTTTTTTCCATCCTCTGTAAAGCACACATTTGCTTTAAGAATTGGTTATCTTGTTTAATCTGTTTGGGGAAGGTGAATCTCTTACGTACTACAACCGCTTCAATAAGTGCATCACACGTTTGAGTCCTGTGGTTCTTAACCACCTTAATAGAACCGCCCTTCCCACCAGTATCAGCCCTTGTAAAATCATACCAATCAATAGCATTGCTAGTATTGTAATCACTTGCGTACCACCTTCTGTGCCCTCGTATAAGCCTCTTAACGGACTGTTCTTCAGGTCTAAGGTCAATAACAAGAGTATCTACACTAAACTTCCTAAGAAGCTCAGGTAGGTCGTCAAAGCTACATGTGCCATAAGCTATCACATTAAGGTCTTTAGCCTCGTTCTGATTAGCTATAATATAATGACACTTCTTTCCTACATCTATCCCTGCGATAGTACTCTCAGCACTCCCACGATGGCAATGAGAATCCCCAATAGCACAATCCATAAGGTCGCCTCTAGTAATCCTTGCATTAGCCGGACTATAGGGGAGTCCCAAATCTGAGTTATAAAACTCTTGCATATTGTGAGCATCTTCATATTTCTCCAATAGTGCTTCTAAATTAGCATGTCCAACAAAGAGCCTACTTATCGCATAACCATATCTTTGCTTCTTACCCTTACCTTCATTAGTGATTTTCCACTCACCAGGTGCTCCATTAGTCTGTGTTAGTTCACCACAATGAGGGCAGAGAAAACCTACTGTCCCTTCATCATTCCTAACAACACAACTTTCAAAGTTACTTGACATAACCTCTTGAAGTGGGGAAAACTTTTCTTTACACTCATTACACTCTACAAACCAGTGTCTTTGCTCTGACATGCCATAAGCTGCATCTATCCCAATATCAGGGTAGGTAGGTGTACTAAGACCTAATATCCACTTATACTTACTGTGGTTAAACCTAGCAGCAATAGTATCTACAGCAGCGATAGGGTCACGAAACTCATCAAACTCATCCATTACTGCACCGTCAGCAGACCATGAGATTAAATCCCTTCTAGTCTGGGCAGCTCTGAAATACATAGGCCTATCATTGTACTTAAAGAATCTTAGATTCTGATTCTTAAGATACTTAGCGAACCTTGGCTGCTCCATTATAGGTAGCACCCTTGCTTTAATATGATCACGTAACTGCTCTGTAGCAGGGAATATATAAGCTACACCTTGCCAATCAGGAAGATTACGCTCCTGCATCCATATCATCCATGCAATAGCAAGCTCACTTGCACCGCACTGAGAAGACTTCATGATGTACACATGGTCACCTGGCACCCAATGATGCTTGGCAATTTCTTCCATGTACTCATGGCCCTTAAAAGAGTAGCTCTTACCTGAAGGAAGTTTATACCGATGAACCATCCATGGATATAATTCTCTTCTCTTTTGAGTCTCTAAGGCTTTAGTTTCTTCTTTAGTTAATTCTTTCTTCATCCGATACAGGTGCGAGAGGGTCTATCTCTTTAAGTTCATCCTTTTTCTGTAACTCAAGTCCAGCGTCTTTAAGTGCTTCTCTAGCTTTCTTCTCAATCATCTTATCTATGTTCTGACCAGACTTATTGAGCTCCACTACAACCTTCATTAAATCTATCAATATCTTACCTTGGTCAGAAGTTGACCTAGATACTGCGTTCATAGCTGATGTTCTAGAGTTATTAAGTTTAATAAGATGGTCTAGTCTAGCATCAAACTCTATCCTTCTATCACCTTCAGAAGAGTAATAGTCATCTGCACTTTTAGCACCTATGAGTACATAAGGGTCTATAATGTTTTTAACACTATTCAGTAAATCTGTTTGGGCATGCTTATTAGTTTTTAAAGTGTCAGTAACACTTCTAGCACTCTTAGCCAGCATAGCAGTAATCTGACTATTAGACACTGCCACTATAGGCATGTCACCATTCTCTTCTAACTTAGAAATCTCACGGTCTATACGGTCTTGATTATTATCAGCCCACTCATACTCTGATGAGAGTGCCATAGTAATGTTGTAAGCCTTATACCAATGCTCTACAATCTCCTTATAACTAGGGTATCCTGCACCTACACGTTTAGCATGTAGTATTGCACGTTCATCTAACTGGTCACTGTTAAGCTTACCCCTAGACCCATTGTTAGCAGTAGTTTCTGCACTGGCATTAGTATACTTACCCCTTGAATCTACTGTTATAGGGATACTATCTAATATTTCGTCGTTTTTCATCTCGACGTATCCTTAGACTTCTTCCTAGACCCTCTAGGTGTACTTGCCACGGTCTTGGGACCTCTTGGTGCATTAGATACGTTAAGCTTCTTGTTAGGCTCACTTTTAAACCCATTAGGTAAAATCTCAGCAGTTCTATCATTTTTCTCCAGTAATACTAAAATACTATTTAGCACTTGATTAGTGTTAAACTCCATCCCTTTATAATAGTCTTCTTGTGCTATTATACCATTACCCCTTAAGGTATCATACTCTGCTTTAGTATATGTCATATTCAATGCCTGTAGTAGTATTATGCTAGTACTTAAGTTATAGTACTTAAGTTATAGTACTTATACTTTTAATAATTTATTTGATTGTTAGATTCAGAGTATAGCTCCCCAGCAAAAAGTACAAAAAAAATATTTGTGCATTTCGCTGGCTGGAGACTTAACATGTTTATCGTCATGCTGAGTTCGTCGTTTTCGATTGATAATCCCTCCGAAGCCAGTACGAGTCACCAGAGCTTCAGAACCCCCATCAATTAGGGGCAGTTCGCCACTTTGGTTTAAGCGAAGCAAGTCTACTCTCCGCACTCTAAGGTTATTTTTGTATCGCAGCCCCCGTTCGAGATTCTTCAAGCTGCGGGTAGTAAAAGTGTTACACAATCAATGCAGTCATACACTAAGTTCCCTACAACTAGTATATACCACTTTATAAGCAAAGTCAACATAAATCGCATCTATTTGCATACACCTAAACTCAAATAACTCAAATAGGAACAATTCTGGGCCTCTTATAGGTACTAAGAAGCCCGAAAATGTACCTTACCTTCACTTCTATTACCTTACCTTATAGCAGAGTGGTGCGGAACTAGTTCGGAACTAGTACTGCCTAAAGTAGAAGTAGAAGATAAAGTAGAATTAAAAATATAAGATAAAGGTTGTCTTTTGGTTTGTTTTATCGTATTTTATATAAAAGGAGATAATTATGCATTATTCAATATATAAAACATTTTTGGACGAATTTCGGAAAGATAAAAACAAGGAAACTAGAAGGTTCGAGAAGAAATCCAACTACAGTAAAAAAAAGCTAAACGAAATTCTTATTGAATCGCTTAAAAAGGTTATAACAAATCTTCCCGAAAAAGAAAGAAAAAAAATGTGTGAGATGTTTGAAACAGAGGTTGAGTATGTAAGAGAAAGAACAGTATACTTTTTAAGCAACACCACCTTAGTTAAAAATCTAATTAATTGTAATATAGAGAAATTCAATCTATCATTGCTACCTAAAAAATCCGTATTTAGTATAGCCATACCACAAGGATGCAGTGAAACTCCTTCTATGATTCTTTTTGACGAGAAGGGTATCGTTGTAATAAACAAGAGAAAGGAAGGGGATTTTACAACGGTATTTCCTTTCGACAAGCTTAATGATTTAAGTGAAATTAAGGATGCTAATGTAAAACTTGCTATATCAACATTATTATATATCCACTCAATGCCTAACAGAGTTGTTAAAGGATTGCCTTCTTACAACAAAAAAGACTTTCCGCATCAGATAAACCTTGAAAACAATATTTACACAGTAAGTATGCCAAAAACAACAAAAAATCAACAAGTAGGAAAGTCAGAGCATTACAGGAAGTGGTCATTTAGACAATTAACGCACCCTAAGTACTACAAAGGTGAGTTCAAAAACGATACCATAGGCTCTAGGGTTGTGTTTGTCCAAGACTGTATTGTGAACAGAGTGATAAATCCAAAAACTGTTTTGGAAAATCACTAATAATAATTGACTTTTGGTGTAAATTGTGCTATAATAAACTTATGAATAAAATTGAACTAGAACACATCGAAGCCTTCCTAAATGGGAGCAAACAAGAGAAGCAAGCTCTATTCTTAGAATATCTTGATAAATTCAATGTAGATATAAAATGGGCTAAAACTCACTTTAAGAAGTATCTTAAGTCTACAGAGGTGGATAGTGACGCTATCTTTGCCATACAGGACATGTTCCTTGAGGCTAGAGCGTCTATTACAAGGGTTGAGGATAAAAAAGAGCGTTACATATCAGCCTTAAACCTTAAGTCTATATTCCACAAACACTTACAGAGGCAGGCTAGAAATAATAAGCTTGAGAATCAGCCTTTAACTAAAGCAATCAAGGTAGAGTTCAAGAAGAGCACTAAGAAGCGTGTATATAAGGGCTATGAGTACACTGCACCTGTTACAAGGGCACATAACTCGGTTATGGACGAAACCTACATTGTGGACCCTGATGTGGATGAATCGGACCACATGAAGCGTGTAATGGATATTATCAAGAAGGATAAGGGGTCTACAATGTATAAGGACTTAATTGAGTACGTAGTTGAAAGAAGGACTTTAATCTCTATTGCTAACTCCCCTAGAAATAAGGGTATTACGAAGCAAGCGGTGTATTCAAGGATTAAGCGCTATATAGTGAGACTTAAAAAGAAACTGAACTTGGAGGATAAATAATGAGTAGATTTAATATTTACGATGTGGTAGTGTGTGGTAAACAAAGCAATACAAATGATACAAACTTCCTATACGGGCAAATAGGTATTGTTGAGAATGAAAGAAGTGGAGTTGTTAGCGTGTTATGTGCCGATAATGACTTTGATGACTTCGTAGGTTATTTGCTTTTTGATGAAGAAGAAATTACTAAAATTGGAGTATTATAGTGGAATTATCTAATAAGATAGCCTCAGACATTACTATTAACACTAAGTATGCTAAACACAGACCTGACTTAGACCGTAGAGAGACATGGGATGAAATATGTGACCGCAAGGAGTGGTGCCTAATCAAGAAGTACCCAAGCTTATCCCATAAGATAACTAAGGCTATGAAGTTTGAACGTCAGCTTAAAGTACTAGGCTCTATGCGTATGGCACAGTTCGCGGGAGTACCTGTAGAGCGTAACCACAGTAGAGTATATAACTGTGCTTTTCATAGTGCTAAAGATATAGAGTTCTTCTCTAATACAATGTTTCTCCTCCTGGGAGGGAGTGGTGTAGGATATAGTGTTCAGCACCGACATATAGACCAACTCCCTCCTATACAGGAACCTCTCATGAAGGCAGGTAAGACCTCAGTACGTAAGTTCCTAGTGTCAGATACAATTGAAGGATGGGCTGATGCTATTAAGGTGCTAATGAATCACTATCTCAAAGGCACCTATAAACCTAAGTTTGACTTCTCAGATATAAGAGAGAAGGGTATGCCACTTATTACAGCAGGTGGTAAGGCACCTGGTCCCGAACCTCTTCGCACTTCACTATCCCGTATGCAAGGTGTATTAGATGGTAAGGAAGTAGGTCAGAAGCTTAGTTCTACTGAGGTGTCAGACTTATGTTGTTTTATAGCAGATTCAGTATACAGTGGTGGTATCCGTAGAGCAGCTATGATATGCTT
>PVMS01173813.1_pt1 | contig 17745 bp, 20 predicted proteins | sample 1853461 | NCBI WGS metagenome assembly PVMS01 (sample SAMN08582032, study PRJNA380276) | Marine sediment metagenome, whole genome shotgun sequencing project. | isolation source: ocean sediment barecode stripped | collected 2017 | reverse complement strand
CCTCCTCCGGTTCAAGAAGAGCTTAACTTCTCCGATACTTTGCCAGTAGAAATTGAAGAGTTGAATGAGATTGATCTTGGTGAAATTGAAGTTGAAGGCCTGGGTTTCGATTTTGATGCCACGGATATCAATGAGGATGAAGAAACCGAAGGTACAGGGTTATCAATCGATGAGGGAATAGAAGAAAAACCGGACTCTCAGGAAACCGATTTGCTTGAGGAACTTGTTGAAACCACCGACCCCGATGAAATTAAGGAAATAACTATTCCTGAGGATGACGAGCCTGTGATCAACCTTGGTGAACTGGAGGACACCACTCTAAGTGAAATCACTGGCGAATCAAAGCCAAGTAGTGAAGTCCCTGACCTTAGTATTGATCTGGATGAGAATGAGGCCGAGCATATACGGGAAAAAGAAATTGAGGAACCCAAGCTGGGGATAGAAGATTTAGGTCTTGAATTGGATACAATTGAGAATCAAAACACGCAGGATAACAAATTGGATATTGAAGGTTCTTCCGAAAAAAAGAATTAACGCTCCCAAAACATTCAGTGCTATGAATATCCCTATTCATGTTGAGGCAAGGCGGTTGTGGCCTGAGGCTCGGAGTTTCTAGATCCATATTAAGGGATTCTAATAATTCAATATTTTCTATCTGCCAAATCGCTGTTCCTTAATTTCCTCTATTCAGTTAATATCCTGGAAGAATTCACTGGTTTCCCCCTAAAACCTAATAAATACCCAACAATACGCAAAAATATTGGATTTTCCGCGTTAATTCCTTTATAAAGGTTGTTTCAAAATAGTTTTTCAGGGACTTCTAATATTTGATATTTTGAGCGGCTTGCTTCTCAACATAGTCTTGTCAAAAGGGCTGGCTTGAAGCAATATTGGACTTTTTTCAGGTTTTGCGCTTGATATCAATGCAGGATTTGAGAACCTCCCGGCCGGGAATAAATCGTTATTCCTACTTAATTATGTCCTGAGTTTACGCGTACTTTTGGACTCCCAAACAAGATATAATCGACCCTAAGTATGGGAGAGTAATGCCCATCCCTCCATTTTTGTAACTGGAATCAATGGGATTCAGGTTCGGTTCCTCGTACCAGGTGCCGAGTTAATATAATAAAAATTTATTTGAGGCAGGTTAACAGGATGAAGAAAAGATATTTGCTTGCGCCAGGACCCACTCCAGTTCCAGAGCATATTTTGTTGGAAATGGCCCAACCGATGCTCCACCATCGCACTCCGCAATTCAGTGCAATTTTTGCGCAGGCGGCGGAAGATGCTAAATACCTGTACCAAACCAAGGAAGATGTGTTGATACTTGCTTGCACGGGAACCGGTGGCATGGAAGGTTGTATCACTAACCTATTTTCTCCTGGCGACACGGTTTTGGTAATCAATGGAGGTAAGTTTGGTGAGCGTTGGGGCAAAATCTCTGAAGCCTACGGGTTGACTGTCATTTGGCATACTGTGGAATGGGGACAAGCGGCAGATCCAGAGGAAGTCAAAGCTCTGTTAGATAGCAACAAGGACATCAAGGGAATATTGGTTCAGGCCTCTGAAACCTCGACCACCGCCGCTCACCCCATTGAAGAATTGTCCAAACTGACCCGCGATCGAGACGACATCCTGCTGGTCGTAGATGCAATCACCGGTCTCGGCGTTTTTAATCTGCCTATGGACGAATGGGGCATCGATGCGATGATTACGGGTTCCCAAAAAGCGCTGGAATTGCCGCCGGGATTGGCACTGGTAGGCCTGAGCGCAAAAGCCTGGAACTTTGCTGACAAATCCACCTGTCCTCATTTTTATTTCGACTTTAAAAAAGAACGCAAAAATCTGGCGAACCAAACTTCTGCATACACTCCCGCAGTTTCTCTGGTGATTGGCTTAAGGGCCGTCCTGAAGGACATTCGCGAAGAAGGGTTGGAGAATGTATTCAAAAGGCATAACCGCCTTGCACGCGCCACTCGCGCCGGCACGAAAGCCATGGGATTGCAACCTGTTGCTCCTGATTCACCGGCGGATAGCGCTACGGGTGTTTTTGTTCCAGAAGGAATCGATGGCGGTAAACTGGTGAAAAGCCTACGCGATGATTTTGGCGTCACTCTGGCTGGTGGCCAGGATGATTGGAAAGGCAAGGTTGTACGTATCGCTCATCTAGGTTATGTGGATACTTTCGATGTGATCATCGCTCTGTCTGCTTTGGAATTGGCCCTGAAAAAATTTGGCGCAGATGTCGAATTTGGCAAAGGAGTTGCCGCCGCTCAGGAAATTTTATTAGAAGCCTACTAAGCAGGCGACGTCCGCAGGAAATTTAATCAAAAGTAAAAGGCTTGACGATCTACATTGCTCAAGCAAGCTATGACTATTCCCCTCCTACGGGAGTGGGCCGGCTGTGCGCCGGTTTAACCTGGGGTTCTTGGAAAACATCCAAGTGACCTGCAATTGGAGCTTATGAATGAAAGTTCTTATTTCTGACAACTTATCCCCTACCGGGGTAGAAATTTTGCAAAAAGAGGAAGGTATCGAAGCCGACCTTAAAGTAGGTATGACCAAGGAAGAATTGATCGCTGTCATCCCTGAGTATCATGGTTTGCTGGTTCGGAGTGCCACAAAAGTCACTGCCGATGTCATTGAAGCTGCCACCAATCTAAAAGTAATTGGCCGGGCAGGAATCGGCGTTGATAATATTGACCTGGAAGCCGCAGGCAAAAAGGGCATCATCGTCATGAACGCTCCGGAAGGCAATGTAATCACCACCGCCGAGCATGCGATGGCGCTAATGCTTTCAATGGCGCGCAATATTCCACAGGCCAGCCGGTCTCTCCGCAATAAGGAATGGACCCCGAAAAAATTTATGGGTTCGGAGTTGCTGGGCAAAACCTTGGGGATCATCGGTCTGGGAAGAATCGGCACCGTGGTCGCGGAAAGATCCAAAGGTTTCCAAATGAAAGTCATTGTTTACGACCCCTATATCTCCAAGGAACATGCGGACAAGGTGGGAGTCGAAATAGTTGAACTCAAAGACCTGCTACAAAGAGCAGACTACATTTCCTTGCATACCCCCGGTTTGCCGGGCAAAGCCCTATTGAGTGCGGAAGAGTTCGCCTCCATGAAAGATGGCGTCCGTATCGTCAACTGTGCACGCGGCTCTTTGATTGATGTCCCGGCACTAATGGATGCCATCAACTCTAAAAAGGTGGCGCAGGTAGCGCTGGATGTCTATGCAAAAGAACCTCTGGACTTTGATAGCCCTTTGCTGGGTGCCGATAACGTCATCTGCACACCACACCTGGGAGCATCTACCAGCGAAGCTCAGGAAAAGGTTGCCATTGCAATCAGTGACCAACTCATCGATTATCTTAAATATGGCAATGTTCGTAACGCGGTTAATATGCCGTCCATCGATGCGGAGACCTTAGCGCAAATCAAAACCTCTCTGGAACTTGGCGAGGAACTGGGAACTTTTATTTCCCAACTGGCAGATGGACCGATTACGCATGTGGCAATCCAATACAATGGTGAAGTCGCAGGGATGGCGATTGACCCGATTACCATTTCGATATTAAAAGGTATGTTGAAACAATCCATCGATGGCATCAACATGGTCAACGCACCCTATATCGCCAAGGAGCGGGGAATCGAAGTTAAGGAAAGCCGTAGCACTGAAGTACATGAATACACCAGCACGATCGAAGTCAAAATCACCACGAAAAATGGCGAACGAAGCGTCACTGGAAGTAATTTCGGCAAAGGCGATTCCAGGATTGTCAAATTCGATGAGTTCAACTTTGAAGCCCTACTTTCAAAGCATATGCTGGTATTAAAAAATATGGACGTTCCGGGGGTGATTGGCAATCTGGGGCAGGCATTGGGAAATCATCAGATCAATATTGCCGGCTTCCATCTCGGCAGATTACCAGAAAATAACCAAGCCATCGCAATCATCAATATCGATTCCGCACCTACCAGCGAGACCTTACGGGAGCTGAGGGATTCACCGAATATTCTTTCCGTACATTCGGTCAGCCTCTAAAAACAAACACAAAAAAGGGGCCTCTAGGGGCCCCTGAAGTTTGCAACCCACTAGCGTGGGAGGCAAATAATCATTTCTCGCTCAAGCAGATTAAACCGTCAAACCTTTTACTTTAATCCGTCTTTGCGAACGAAGTAAAGCAATCCAGAGGTTTTTGGTTTTTCTAAATAATCATTCCAGTGAGCATAGCGAACCTCCCTCTTTTATAAAGAGGGCGCCCAGGCTACTCCGCTTTTTTATCTTCCGCGTTTTCTTCTTTTTTACTATCCTCACCTTCTACCCGCTGTCCAAAGACTTGAGCGATGACCTTGTTGATCACATCCGGTCCCAGAATATTATAAACCGTGTTGGCAGATTTGAAATGGGCACTGGTAAAAAGGCTGAGAACTTTTTTACTCGTATAACCCAACATCATGAACTCGTGTGCGTAGTTTTCCGCAACCAGCATAAGCGTTCCATCGTCAGCGTCCTCGTCACCAGTAGGCGGGCCAGAGTCAGGGTTGATGTCGGTTTGAATTTCGTAAACATAAATCACATGCCAGCCGAATTCGGTTTTGATGGGGCCAACAACTTCCCCTTCCTCGGCAGTAAATGCCGCCACTTCAAAGGCCCGAACCATCGCACCTTTGCCAAACCAGCCTAAATCACCACCGCGTTTCTTGGAAGGACATTCGCTGTATTCTTCCGCTAGCTTGGAAAAATCCTCTCCTTCATCAATCTTCTTTTTCACTTCTTCAGCCGTTTCCTTGCTTGCAACAAGGATATGGCGGGCCTGAACCTTCTTGACCTTTTTTTCTTTCGTAGACATATATTTTCTCGTAAGAGTAAGTTATAGAAAATTATCAGGTACCACGAGCTCTGGTTCCTTTATAAGAACAGCGCATCCTCAATTCATTTTCAACGCGCAGCACTTCTTAAATTTTACCCCGGAACCACAAGGGCACGGGTCATTTGGCTTAATTTTACCTTCGAGAACCTGTCGCCCCGGAGCCCCTTGCATCAAGGTAGTCCCCAAGTCCTTAGCTTGTTTATATCTTTTCTTAAGAACATCGTATAACCCGGGAATGCCTTTGTTGAAGGCCAACAACATACCGTTTTGCTCTGCGTCGAGCTTGGCATCTTCTTTTTCCCGTTTTTTCTCACTGAAGTAATACGTATAAGCAAGTTTTGGCGGCTGGTTTTCGTTGTCCAATTCCAATTTAAAAAACGCTATTTTGACCTCACGGTTATCGTTCCGTAGATCAATTTCATAGGAATCTTCTGCAAAATACTTATCATCGCCCAATGAAAAATCCAGCATTTGAGAATTTTTCGGAAAAAGCTCCATGAAATTATAATAACGGCCCGGTTCAAAAACCAGGTAAGACATGGGGTTACTCTCGCCAAAAGCCTTGGCTTCCATGTACCGTTGCTTAAACAGAACCATCTGTTCATCAGGAACGTTCTTAACAAATTCCTCTATGATAGAGGTATGTTCCTGGCTAATCTTTGGGGCGTCTGGCAATAAGCCGTGGGTTTTATTTTTAAAATTGAGCAAAAACATGAGGCGGTTAGAAGAATTATCCTGGTCGCTCAATGAGATCGTTACATGATTACATTCGCAAAACGGATTGGTGCAATAAAAATCTTCCAGCACATAAGTATTCAGGAATTCTTCCACCTCGAACCGGTAGGTCATGAGAGACGATTGACTTTCCTGTGGGTTGACTATTGAGTACGCTTCGATGGTACAACTCCTTTCAGGGGGCCTCTAATAATTTTGGAGACCTCTAATAGTTCAATATTTTCTATTCCGGCAACTCGCTGGCCCTTAGTTCCATAAGGGTCACTCACGGCCAAAACAAGCCTGAGCGACAACACCCTCAAGCCTTTTCCTCTGAGCCAATTTACCGACAAAGGTCTCCCCACCTTCACCAAGCCCTGTATTACTCTGATGTAATGGAACGGACTGCCCTCAGGGAATCCTTGGTAATATCTTCTTTGTGATTCAAGTTTGGGTGTCCGTAACGATAGTAAAATGCAATCGCAGTTTTATGCGGCCTTTCTTCAATCGTCCATGTGGTAAACCCACCGCCTGGAGAAAAAGCTGAATCGATGTGAATTTCGATTCGATCCACATCGCGGATAGCCTCATCCTCATCATAAAGAGATTCGGCTTCTTCAAGATCTGGCATACGCCAGTTCAGATGCCCCGCAAATTTTTTGGTATTTAATTCACGAATATAATTATGTCCGTCATACCAGTTGATCCATTTACTTGTATCCTGATAGGAATCAGTTTGCTTCCACATCAGACCGTTTTCTGTATCAGTTACTGTGCCATCGCCGTTATCAATAAATCTTTTTTCCATTGAATCACTTTTATAAATTGCTGAAGTTGAAACAGTGGCATCAATAAACCGAAAATAGCCACCTGCAAAGGGCTTGACGACTCGACAAGCTTAACCAGATGGTGATTTATCATCACCGACCATGCTCCGGTTATATAAGGCCTTCTTTTTTATCAATATCTCTTACAAAACGGGTCGAACCACTCGAAGTGCGATAAATATCATCATGCATTTGATTGCCTTTTCGAAACCCGAAACGAACCGCCTGGAGTTTGTTTTTCACATCGCTGGTCCAGTACAAAATACCAAATCCAGGTTCAAAAACATCCACGTGAGAAACCGGTTTCCCCTTATGATCCGTGCTGGTCTGCTCCTTACTGGCCAGGCTTTTCGCCTCGACCGCTGTAGGCAGACGCCAATCATTGTAGCCCGCAAACTTCTGTTTGTTTAATTCCAGGGAATAATCGCGCACTTGGACCCAGTTCATCCATTTGCCGGTCAATTGCCAGGTGTCATACTTTATCCACAGCAATTTTCTGCTGCGATCAATGATTGTACCTTTTTCACCTTCTTGAAATCGGTCGCTGACAACGTCTGTGGGTGAATCCATTTTATTTCCCTAAATTATTTCCAGATTAAAATCAGGCCTGGGAATCTTCCACATGGTTCCTAACTGCACGGACACCATGACTCCGCAAACCTTTTTTATGCCATTTGTAGTCGCCATTGTAAAAATGAAATCGCATGGCCAATGTATTATCGGTTCGGTTTAAGGTTCGGGTCCAGCAGGTGAGCCCACATCCTGGAGGAAAGGCGCTGGCGACATAAACTACATCGCCATAGGTATCGGTCAAAGGACTACCCGCATCATAAATTGATTGCGCTTCCTTGCGTGTCGGCATTCGCCAACCGGTATGTCCAGCGAAACGTTTTCGGTTTAATTCCTGCACAAAAATTTTCGCCTCATCCCAAGAAACCCATTTATCTAAATCCAAAAATGTGTCATCGGCTTTCCACATCAAACCAGTCTCGTTGTCAACGATGGTGCCATTTTTATTGATAACGAAACGAATCTCATCTTCCCCCAGCCCTTCCTTTTGGATCGTTCTCACCAAACGAACTGAACTGGGGAAACCTTCGTTTTCCTTTGCCAACCAGAACTCGTAATCGGACCGATAGTCATATCCCATTGCGGCCTTCGCACCACGGGTTTCACTGGTCCAGGTGGTGAATCCGCAACCGGCAGTAAAGACCGGATCAATGTGCACTTCAGCCCCTTCTACATCCGTATTGATGACTTCGTAGTCAAAAAGTAACTTCGCTTCTGAAGCAGTGGGCACATGCCAATTGCTATAGCCGCCAAACTTTTTGCTATTCATTTCTTTGGCGTATTCCTGACACTGATGCCAGGTAATTATGCGACCCAGATCTACCCATGTATCGTCTTTCATCCACATTTGATTGTGGAGGGTGTCAGTCACCGTGCCATCGCCATTGTCGACAAATCGCTCTTTTTTTATGGTTTCAACCATCGGATCAACTTTACCCTGGTTAACGTCGGCTTGGCCGACGTGACTGATCTTTTTTTACCGGGTCTTTTCGGCAAAGTCTTACCGACCCGAAGTTATACTCATCCACCGGTTTCTCTTTACCCTCCGCCAAATCAAACCTGGGACGCCGTGTTGACGTATCCCCAGTCAACCACATCGCCCGGAATGCTCCTTCAGGGAAGGCCGCATCCAGGTGGAGTTTAACATCTCCCTTACCGACATTCTCCGCTTCTTCATCGTAAAGAGCATTAGCATCATTAATCGTGGGAAGCCGCCAGTCATCAAAACCGCCGATTTTACGGATATTTTTCATTTCCGCATAATCCCTGGATTCATGCCAATTGAAATATTTTCCTTTGTCTTGCCAGGAATCCTTTTTCATCCAATAAGTACTAGTTTTGGAATCGTATAAAACATGCGGACCTTTGGACAGAAATCGCTTTGGCCCTTCGTCTTTTTCCTGTGCTTCGGGTAGATTTTCTTTTTCCTGTGCTTCGGGTAGATTTTCTTTTCCCTGTGGTTCGGGTAGATTTTCGCTCATAACTCTCCTGATCTGAATTGGGGATTATGGTGTTAGTTAATGCCCACTATCGATTTAGTAATTAAACAAAACAACTATCCATTGCTAAGCTTTTTTAGCGTAACAAGAATACCTGCTATTAATCTCCGGTATAGCCGATTTCTACATTCCCTTCATCAACATTGACAATGACGGGAACAATATATTTTCCGTCAGAATATTCCAAAAGTTTTTCCAATCCATGAGGGTCTTTGTCGACATCGATGTAGATAAAAGACCGGTTCTGTTGCAAAAAATCTTTGCGGGCTTTTTGCGTGTGTGGACAATCCTCTTTACCAAATAACATGTAATGACTCATCTTAACTGTCTCGTATAGGTGTGCATTGGAGTGAAAACTTTTAGCCCTCAAATTTCTTGGTAGTGGTTCTCCATTCCGGCTCGTAGTCATCTTTAGCAACATCCCTTACCAAGCGGACATGGGAAAACTCATTGTCTTTGTTTTCCCACATTTCATTCCCGGTGATAAAACTGAACTTCATGGCGTACTGACCGTAGTCGGGTTTTTCATCATACGTCCATGTATTGTGACCGCCTTCAGGATCAAATAATTCGTCGATATGAATTTCAGCACCATCTTTATCGCGGTTGCTTTTGGCGAAAGAAAAAAGGACTTTAGCTTCCTCGAAACTGCAAAGCCGCCAGTCTTCGTTGTCGGCAAACTTTTTTTCATTCAAGGTTTCACAATAGTCATGCGCTTCGTGCCAGGTGATGCCATAACCGAACTCAGCATAAGAATCGGATTTGGCCCACATCAAGTTATTGCGGGTATCGCTGATGGTGCCATCGCCATTGTCCACATAGTCCGGCCCCGCTTCCTCAAATAACTCTTCATCTTCCTATTCTTCACCCCAATCTTCTTCGCCGATCCATTCCTCAGTAACGCCATCCCCTGCAACCTCAGGGGATCGGGGGGTGTTGATTCTATCTTGCAGTTTATCTAAATCTTCATCAAGTTCAGGTGTTTCATTATCTTTCATCTTTGCATTCCTCGATTACTGACTCACAGGTCACGAACCATTCGCACAGTTGTTCCTGTGGTAGAAACTGATTGATCGACACATAACTCACGCCCACCGGGAAAATAACTTTTCCAGGCATAGGAATCGTAACGTGTTTCACAGGTCCAATAGCTGGTCTCGCCACCGGATTGATAATTGGATACGCGCCGCGCAGGTTTTTTTGCCTGATTTAAAAATACTTCCCGGTAATCATTCTCGCGCTTCAACAGTCCCCGAAGTTCACTCTTTGTCGGCAATCGCCAATCATCGTGCCCCAGATATTTTTGATCATTACAGGCCTTCAAATAAGCGTTGGCCTCATCCCAATTCAGCCACTTCCCCAATTCCTGCCGGGCATCCCTTAGTGACCATTGCAAATCTTCATCTTCATGATTCACTGTTCCGTCGTCATTCTTTTTAAAAATTTTGGTTGCTTCAGACACGCTTTGACTCGCTATTTAGTTGGGTGACTTTTGAGGTCCTCTAACAATTCATTTTATCTGTCCAGCCCACTATCCACCCCAAATTTATAAGGGTGATTCATGACCGAAACCAAAACTCAGAGGTACTCTTTTAATAATTGATTCCCACACTCACCTGAACCAAGCAAATTGACACTTGGTCCCAGCTTGCAAGAACAACTCAAATATCAACATTCAACCTGATTAAAATAATAGATGCCTGTGTTGTCCAGATGGATTGCAATCTCTGCAAAAAAGAGCTTTGCCTATTAAAATAAACAACGCCACTTCAATCCGATGTCTATTATCTGTCAAGTATATGATGGTTATAAAATAGCACTGAGAAAAGATTATATCAAGCCAAATTAAAGGTGCTGGGCGTACATAACATACTTATCTAAAAGGAATTACAGAGAGTTTTTAAGGAAGGTAATTTAAGCGGGGGTTTCCCAGGAGAATCCGGGAAAACCATTAAGCATTTGCACACGAAAATGCCAAGCGAGGAGCATTTAGTATCGGTTCGGGCGGCTTATCGCCAGCCACCACCCTGGGTGATCATATCCCGAACTTCTGGAACTGGTCCTATTTTGATCCTGGTATTATCAAATTCACCACGGACCAGGCGGACACTGGTGTTCAGGATATCATCGACCTCTTTATGACCTCCTGCACCTTTATTAAAAGAATAAACATAGGCAGTGATTTTCCCACGTGTGTTGCTGGTCCAGGTATCAAACCCGCAACCGGGGGCGAAAATTGGATCGATATGAATATCCATTTGGTATTTGTCCTGCAGGGCTTTGAGCTTATCAAACAAGCTGTGGGCCTCTCTTTTGTTTGGCAAGCGCCAATCAGAATGTCCGCCAAAGGCTTCTTTATTCACACTATCCAAATACCTTAATGCCCGGCGATAATTTAAGAAGCCCAACGTATCCAAATAGGAATCATTTTTCTTCCACATCAGATTTGTCAGGGAATCTGAAATCGTGCCATCTTCATTATCAAGAAATCTTTCATCGCTCATGAATTGCTCTCCCCAGGTTTTTGAAAGGGATTATCAGATGAAACCATTCTATACCCTTGCGAAAAAAAAACAAAAAAAACCGGAAGGCCCAAGGGCCTTCCGGCATAAATTCTTTCTACTAGAGCTTGAGTAAGAACGAACTAGCGGTTAGATTCGCTCTTGTTACCACCAACACTGAAAATACCACGCTCAGTTCCCTCAGGCATTCCCATACCAGGCTCAATGTACGTGCCAGGTTTTACGTGATCAAGATGGTAGTTGCTCTGGTAAGTTTTTCCAGAACCTGCATCGATCCTCCAGTCATGACGATCAGCACCCTGCTTTTGGCAGTTTACCTGAATGGTTCCTGGACCTTTATTTTCAAAAGTAGTCCTAGGCTCCAAAGCGTTAGCCTGGAATCCTCCCGGAGCGATCGTTCGGGTGATGACTTTGTGCCAGCTGTAAGCCATTGGTCCGAGATCGATAACAACTGTCGTTGCATCTGTCTCACTGAGGTTACTCACGACCCACGATGCATTCTCACAAACTGTTTTTTGACCAGCCGCAACACTGGACACATTAGCATTAGCGGCAACTGCTACAAATAAAAACGCGGACATAGCTAAAATTACTAAACTTTTCTTCCTCATAACGTGCTCCCCCTTTCAAAATAGCGGAATGTAAAAAGGTAACAAACTTAACTAAACTTTGTGGTGCGAAGCTTCAAACCACCTCCCATCGAAACTCTTCATTCTATATTCTAATGGTTCTAGCGAACTAAAAATTCATTTTCGACAACCGACAGAGTACATCTCCCTTTACCAGCTATAATAGCTCTATGGGTGAGGAAAAAATACCAAACACCCTCCATTAAGTCAAGTCATAAAATCAATCTTAAGCGGATAAAACTCGATAAAACCATGAAAATAAAGGAGTTAGCTGTGATTTAAATATTTCTGATTTTGCAAGTAATGCCGAGCACCTTGATACTCAACATGAGCCATTTATTCCCAACCAGCCGCCTTGATCAAACCTGGAATTTTAATGAGGTCAAACTCATGAGAGCGACCGAATTTCTAAGTAGTTTCTCGCCATCATCGGATATGTCGTTAACCACCAATTGCAAGCTTCTAAGTTTTTTCAGATGCTTGGCTGTGGCCAGGAAACGAGCCCCCTCATCGCCAATGCTGTTTGAAGCCAGATTAAGCGTCCGTAGATTATCGAAAACTGGAGAATTCGCAATGGCCTGGACTCCCTTATCCCCAATATCGTTCTGCGACAGGTTCAGCGCACGCAGATTTCTCAGGTCTTCACGTTCCGCCAACTCAATTGCGCCCACCTCACGAATATACTTGGCTTTTAAACTCAGTACCTGACCATCCTTACTGATATTTTCTAGAATCAATTCGTCAATATTAGCCATCGTATTCCCCTTTATCCATTGCCTTCAATTTTTTTTGCTTCAAAACCATTCTCATCATAAATAACCCAGCCTTCCTGCAACATTTTTTTGGCATATTTGACCATCAGACTGGCTTGAGAGTGATTGCCATCGATTTCCAAAGTTTTTTTGAGGTGTTTGAGCGATTCCTGAACGTCTTTGGTTTCCCCACCATATTTACTAATTTGCCGGGACTTATCGATTAAATCCGATCCCCACTTGTAATAGGTATCAGCAATTCTCTGCGGCGCACTTTTGCTCACATACTCAACAATTTCTTCATCCGCATTCAGGCTTACAAGATTTTCTATGGCCGCCTCAAACTTTCCTATAGGCAGTTCATAGTCCTCGGCATGCACCTCAGTGATGCTGTCTCCTGGTTTATGCGCTGAATGCAGGCCCACTGAACTTCGGACCACGGTGCCCTGAATACCGGAAATCAAATGACGAAAATGCACATCTCCAATCGCATAATTTATAATCGCACTAAACTCTTTGTCAGTATCATATTCCAAGGCCATATCAAATTCACAGAGCGCCTCTTCTTCATCTCCAAGCTCCGACAAGGCTTCACCTAAATTATAATGATGAACACTGTTTTCGGGCTCCTCTTTAATCTGCAGGCGAAACTCTTCAATCTGGGCTTCAAGATCAAACTCTACATCCTCTTCCTCTTCGCCATCAACAAGTTCCTCTCCCTGCTCCTGCTGATCCAGCAAAGCATCCTCTGGCGCCTGCGGGTCCAGTAAAGCATCCTGGTCTTCCGGGGCTTCTAAGGAATCGGACTGCGGCAAACCTTCTTCGGGTTCCTCTGAATTATTCTGTTTTTCTTCTTCACTCATTATTTTCATCCTTCAGGGCCAGCCCAGCTCACTCTCGTGACTGAAAGCAATTTTTAGTGATGCCCTTAAGTAGTAGTGGAAGGCCAAATTCAGAAACTGGCAACTGGTTAAATCCAATTCTTATGACTGTGCTTCAGTAAAACCGTTTCAAACTAGTCTCATGGGGATCTCTAATAATTGATGTTTGCCGCGTTTACCCTCGCCAACCCTTGTTAAATCAGGGCTGGCTCGTAGTAAAACCGAATTTTTAGAGGTGCCCTTATATTGTCCGCTACTTGGGATTCATTTTCCAGCAGAAGCTTTGCTGATTTTGGAAATTTCACTCATAGCCATGGTCCTTACGGGTCGTATGGACGACAAAGACAGTCCCGGCCCTCCTTTAGGGCTGGGATAGGATTTGCCACGAATGTAACTGAAGGTCCAGGCATACGTTTCGTCCTTGGACTCGCTGGACCAGTAGCAACAACTGGTATAGCCAAAAACCGGATCAATGTGGAGTGTGTTGGTCGTCCAGTAATATTTCCAGGGAATGGATTTTTCCTCCTCGTACAGGCTTGCCAGTTCATCACGCGTTGGTAATCGCCAGTCATTGAAGCCCGCAAACTGGCTTTCGTTGATATCTTTGATCAACCCCTGCGCCATTTCCCAATTCATCCACTTCTTGAGTTCCTGATAGGAGTCCAGCTTTTTCCACATGAGGTTTTCCTTTAGGTCCACCACCACTTTATCTTCCACAACCTGAAAACGCGGATCGTTGGAAGGAACCAGTTTATCCTTCTTTGCAGTCAGGGATAAAATCTGCCCACCAAAAATGGGGTCTTCACTATTCATCGAACCCACCTCTTCCGCAAACCCAACTGCAGCGGCAAGAAACATCAGGCACAGGGGAATAATCACGCAAACCCCTATCAATCGATTTTTTCTATTAACCCAATCCATCATCTAGCCCAAATCCTGTCTTCAAAAAAAAATTTATGCTTTAAAACACACAATTATTCGTCCTGCGGTTCCCAGTCGGGTTCCCATGAAAGACATATGCCGGCAGGATCTTTAAACTGGCCGGTTTCCTTGCCGATAATGCCCCACTTGCTGACAAAGTTCATATCTGGATCAAATTTCTGGATGCGCTGGTTAATGGTGTCGACCACAAACACATAACCGTAAGGATCTTCGACAATGTCTACGGGACAATTAAACTGGCCATCGCGTTTGCCCGTCTCACCATAAACCTCAAGCCATTCACCCTCCCGAGAGAACAACTGCAGTCTGTTCTGGCTTTTCTCTGCCACCAGCAAGGACCCATCCCTTCGAACTGCTAAACTGGAGGGGAAATTAAATCGGCCTGTTTCAAACCCGTATTCACCAAATTTGTACATGAACTGACCATCTTCATTGAAGACCTGAATGCGCTGATTGTCCCGGTCGGAAACATAGATATTACCGGCACGATCCAGGGCCAGGCCGGTAGGAAACTTCATGAAACCGTCAAAATCGCCTGCCAAACCAAAGCTCAACAGGAACTCACCCTCATCGTCATATCGTTTGACACAATGATTGGAGGTGTCCGCAACCAGGATGGTTCCCATCGGTTCCATAACGATGGCTTCTGGCCAGTAAAACTTATCTTGCCCCCATCCTTCACCACCGAACTCAAACATAAAACCGCCTTCGGGATCAAATATTTGTATGCGGTGACACCCTGTATCCGCCACCCAGATATTGCCATTGACATCAATCGCCATATCGCCGGGGGTTTTGAATTCGCCTTCGGAATAAGGTGGACGAGTCCCTCCAGGACGCCCAAAACTCATCAAGAATTTGCCATTGCCGTCAAATTTCTGGATGCGGTTATTTCCGGCATCAGCAATCCATACATATAGCTTTGAATGGTCGACCTCAATTTTTTCTGGAACTTCCTCAGGCAGGGTCTCACCTGAAACTAATTCAATATCACTGGATGGATTTTCTTCCAGCTCACCCTCCGACTCATCTCTTTTATCCACCATAATTTAACGGGCACCTTTTAAAAAAGTTCAGAGAGCTTCTAAAAATCCGGATTTACTACAAGGCGGACAACATCCGCGAGTAATACCAGCAAGGTGGCTCAATGATCTAAGCTACTCAAACAAGCCAGGACTACTTCCCTTCCACAGTATGTGGACGGCGAGTGCAAACGCTGGGAAATTTCAATCTTTAGAGGTTCTCTAGGGTCAATGGTTTCGCAATATTTATTCCAGGAAGTTTCCGGTTCCCTGTAAATGACTCCCAATAACAAAGGACTCCTTTAATAGGAGTCCTCGTATATACAACCTTTAGCTTTTAAATAACTCCAAAATCGCGCAGAACCCCCACGTTTGCATGCAAACCAAGGCCCAATGCAATCAAGCCTCAAATGCTCAAGCAAGTTAAAATCCATCTTGATATACAAGACGCAAACCTATTTGACCATGAAGGCTTTACAGTCCAGAATCTGGTATTCAAAATCACAAGCTTTCTGCAATTCTTCCAACCTTTCATTCCAGTGTGTTTTGAAACTTTCCAAGCTCTCCGATTTCGGCTTCTTTTTCATCAATTTCACTTCGGCATAAAGCGGTTTCACCAGATTCTTGTTAACATGCTGGAGAATATTTCTCAGCTTCACAATACAATCCTTGGTAACCAGCTCACGAGTCACGCCGTCCACTTTTTCCAATAACCGGAGGAAAGATTGAATGGTCGTCAACTGCGCCGTGTAGCTGTCCGCCAGGCGATGATCATACTTCATACCGCAATCAATATAAGCCGGCATGAGAAACATGCCAATGTGGTGATCAAATTGAACGGAAAGGGTGATCAGTTTCTGCAGGTAGTCGACCTCACGCAGATCCTCTTCTTCTTCCTCCCCTTCTGCCAGCTCCTGCGCCGCTTTTTCTTTCTCCAACATGAGCTCTTTTTTAATTTTATCGAGCTCACTCAAATCCGCAAGGCTATCTACGTCTTTGGGTTCAACGGCTTCACCTGGTTTTGCTTGATCCTTATTTTCTTCGCTTTTGACTTCTGTATCCTGATCGCTCAAAGGACTCTCTCCTTTTCAGTCTAATGGAATAAACAAATCAACACCTTGTACCTTTTCTGGGATGTGCGGAAGTATAATCCTTTCAACACAGGCTGTCAAGATAATATAAGTGTGGATTTTAAAGGCTTTACGAGATCTCTAATAATTCAATACTTTCCATACAGGCCACTTGCTGGCCCTTATTCATAAGGGTCGCTCATGGTCAAAAACAATTTTTAAAGATGCCCCGCAGACGCCAATTATTTAGGTCTAGTGTACCAATTTTTACTGAGAAAACAAATGCTTCGTTGACAGAGGAAAGTCTGTCAGTATATCCTTTCAGAATACTGAATACCTGTAAAAATACGCAGGCGAGCTCCGCAGAAAATGTGAATTAAGAAGTGTTGTTTGCCTGCGAAATTTATCCTGGCGATGGATGATATTGTTGCCCTATGGAGCTTCGGTTTAATCAGTATCCAGTTTTTAATTACTTACCCCCACGGTAGTGGGCCTTTGAAAAAAGGTGATTATATGAAGTCGGCCCTGGTATTTCCGCCACAATGGTTTCCCAGCCAGCCTTATTTGTCATTGCCCACTCTCAAGTCCTATCTTGAGAACAAAGGCCATGCAGTGGACCAATTCGATTTTAATATCGAAGGCTATGAAACTCTTTTAAGCCGGGAATATCTGCAAAAATGTGTTGAGATCATCCGTACCCGCTTATCGCAACCAGCGTATACCACTGAGGAACGGGATGTTAAGGATGTCTACCGGCAAATTCTCTCCGATCCGGCATATCTGGAAACCATCTATGCCGAGGTCGATGAAGCCAAACATGTACTGCGAACAGAAGAACTGTTCTTCCAGTTTCCGATCTATAAAAAAGCCTTCACCACGTTAAAAATAGCTCTTAAGCTGATTTCCTACGCACATTTCCCCAGCCGCCTGGATCTCGAATCGTTTTTCATGCAGGGCACTCCAGAGGAAAGTCTGCAAGGCATTTTGAGCGCAACGGTGGATGAAGTCTGCAATCCTTTTATAGACCTATACAAAGACTATTTATGCCCAGAGGTGGAATGGCAGGATTATGGCCTGGTGGGGATATCCATCATTCATGTAGGCCAGGTCATTCCCGGACTGACCCTGGCGCGGATGTTGCGCAAACAATACCCGGACCTGCACATTGTCATTGGCGGCAGTGTGTTTGCCAGGCATTGCAACATCCTCGATGACAAACAAGAATTATTTCGCCAGTTCTTCCACAGCATCATACTTTTTGAGGGAGAACACCCGCTGGACCAGTTAATTCAGGCTCTCAAAGAAGGCAAACCACTGGCAACCGTGCCAAACCTGCTCCATCTGGTGGATGACAAAGTCGTGCGCAATCCGGATGCAAAAGCCTTGTCCTATGACCAGCTATCGTGTCCTAATTTTGACCAATTGCCGCTGGATAAATACCTG